>Ga0105358_10001274_pt1 | contig 13351 bp, 12 predicted proteins | sample GOMGulsemesocosm_5_FD_83509 | JGI IMG/M metagenome (GOLD analysis project Ga0105358, IMG submission 83509) | Methane-oxidizing microbial communities from mesocosms in the Gulf of Mexico - GOM15C Gulf of Mexico | ecosystem: Environmental > Aquatic > Marine > Cold seeps | place: Gulf of Mexico...
GGTTAACCGCATTGCTGATGGTATTTAGCGGTGCGGATATTTGCTGCCACAATTGATCGGCAAAAGGAGTCGCCTTAATACCCCGCCCGTGTTTAACAAACAGTTCATCATTCCAGCTATGACGCATCCGCGAGACCGCATTTGAGACCGAGGGCTGAGTCATAAACAGTCGCTGCGCAGCAACGGAAATTGACTGCTCTTGCATTATGGCATCAAAAATCACAAACAAATTCAAATCCGCTCTACTCATAACCGTTCTCAATACATTGATTTTATCAATGTATATTATATTAATGATCAATTAGAAGATATGAATCAAATAATCCAATATGGGCTCACTTCAAAACACAAGATTGCAATATTAGGGGCAACATCATGAAAGCAGCACTGATCGAAAACTACGGCGACATTGGTCAACTTAGCTACACAAACACTAAAACTCCGGCAATTGCAGCCAACCAAGTATTGATTAAAGTACACGCGGCAGGCGTCAACCCAGTAGATTGCTACATCCGCAGCGGCATGTTCGAAGAAACTGGCACCCACAGCCTGCCGCTGACTTTAGGTTGGGACACAGCGGGCACTGTGGAACAAGTTGGCGAGGCTGTCACTAAGCACAAAGTGGGGGATCAGGTTTTTGCCCTGGCACCTTTCCACCGTAACGGCAGCTACGCAGAATACTTAGCAATAGAGGCCGATATCGTTGTCAACAAACCTAAGAACTTAAGCTTTGCACAGAGCGCAGCAGTGCCACTGGCAGCACTGACCGCCTGGCAGGGGCTGTTCACTGAAGGTAAATTGCAGGCTGGACAGAGAGTATTGATTCACAACACCAGTGGCGGCGTGGGCAGCTTTGCCGTGCAGCTGGCTAAAGCCGCTGGCGCCCATGTAATAGGGACTGCATCTGAAAAAAATAGAGAATTCGTCGAAAGCCTGGGAGTTGATCAGTTTGTCGACTACCGAAACAGTAAGTTTGAAGATGAAGTAGAGTCGGTCGATTTAGTCTTCGCCGCAGCTGTCGGTGCCGTCGGAGGCGACGATATAGTTACCCGCTCTCTGCAGGTGATAAAAAGCGGAGGCCATTTAATCTCCCTGTTTGACGAAATAGATGAAGCGCTGGCGCTGGAGCGAGGTGTTACTTATCATAAACTCATGGTGCAACCTAACGCTGCTGATTTAACCCAGATCAAAGAATTACTGGAACAGGGCAAAGTGAAAGTACATCTTGATTCGCTATTTCCTCTGGCTGACGCACAACTGGCACATCAACGCAGTGAAAGCAAACGCACAGTCGGTAAGATCGTCTTACAGGTTATAGCAGATTAACTGTTTTCAATTGCACGCCAATAACATAGAGCTAGCACCTGCTAGCTCTATGTTTTAGACAAGGTCTTACAGTAGCAACTAGGTCCTTGCATATCATATCTGCCACTGCAAAAAATTAGTCAGGGAAAACCACTACACCAAGAGATTCTAATAGTATCGACTGTTGCCAATCATTGATTTTTACCCCCTGCAAATCCAGTTTGCGAATATCCAGACCGGTCAATTGTGCATTGCGCAGATCCGCCCCTGACAGCGACAAAGTGTCGAATTGAATTGCCGATAAGTCTGCTGCGCATAAAGTACTCTCCTGCAAATTGGCGTCCATAAAATTGCCACTGGTAAAAATGCTGCCCGCTAAATCGCACTTTACTAGATGACATCCTGAATAATCGGCATAGCGAAAATTGCTGTTGTTCAAAAATGCGCTGTAAAAGGGCTTATTGCGTCTGATTAGACTGCTGAAGTCAGCCATTTTAAAACTGCTGCCCTGGGCCTGGCAGTCAACAATCTCTATGCCGAACATAGAGCTGCGCTCAAACACACTTAGAGATATATCAGAGCTAGAAAATTTTGCATTGGTTAAAGTTGCAGCGTAAAAATTACAGCCTAATTGCCGTTCACTGTCGTAAAATGAGCACTGGCTAAACTGCGCTTCTTTTAGATTGGTCTGCTTAAAGTTGCAATCGTAGAATTTGCAGCTCTGCGCCTGTAGAAACGCCAGCGAGGCAAAACTGAAATCACACTGATGAAACTCACAGCTAACAAAGCTTCTCTCTTCTAACTGATCGCGACTGCAGTTTAGCGCGGTAAAAATCTGCCCACTGTAGTTAAACTCATCCTCTACCAGAGCATTTTCACAGGGCGGCTTGTTAATGACTTTTGAACTAACAATTGCGGTAGGTTGATCTGCACTTGACTGTCGCGGCGGCGTTTTCCCCTGGCGATTATTTTCCAGTCTTGACAGTGCTGCATCTAGTGCATCTGAGTTGCTTGTGTTCATTTATCCTCCCCTGAAATGACTCTGTCACTAGCAGCAGAACAGCTGGTTTTGCATTAAAACTGTTTGCTATTTTTCTGCATACTATTGATTAAGCAGCGTAAAGGCCAGTAACTTTTACTGTGTTTTTCAATCATATAAAAGCCCCTTCCAGAGCTAATACAAGGCACTTTTCACTGGGAAAAACAAACTTTTCAAAACCACATACAGGCATAATGGCCTCGTCGTTTAAAGCTGTGAATGAGATCCCTGAGAGGCACTTCATTTTGCTCAGCAGTTTTCAAGTAGCTGTTCCTTTTGTCCCGCTACACTAGGCGCTTTTATGCTGCGCAATGCCAGTGCGGCTGTCAGCTAGTTTTCTGCGCACACAACATCGCAAAAACTTAACCCTAGGCTAGAAGATCGTTCTTCGGCTACACTGAGCCCGGACTTACTTTGAGAGATCAACTGTGCGGCTGAATATTTTTTCCAAACTACTGTTAACCCTGATTGTGACTTTTAGCACTTTGCTATTAGTGCTACTGCTAGTGATCAACTGGTCCTTCCGTCAGGGGTTCAGCGATTTTCTATGGCAAAAAGATTTAAATAGCAGTGCAGCGGTGGTCACTAGTTTGGAAAGTTTCTATCAGCGCCACGGCAGTTGGCAATCAATGCGCAACAATCCGCGACAGTGGGCGGATATGCTCAGGGCTAGCCCTGCTTCTCTGAATTTTTCGCCAGCCGCTGCCCGCCCGCCGCCACCGCCGCCTCACAGGTCTAATATCGGCCCGCCACCACCGCGACCTCCCAGGGGGAAGCCTCCCAAAAGACCTAATTCAGGCCAGCAGCCACTCGCAGAGCGGCTGATCTTAACGGATAGAAACCGCGACATGGTTTTTGGGCCCCGCCAACAGCGACGCGTCAGCCAGTGGCTGGAAATTAAACAGAAAAAAATCCGGGTCGGCTGGCTTGGCGTTATCCCTCTCGAGCTAGAGACAGATAGCTTAGCGGGTAGTTTTGTCGAGCAACAGTTTAATAAGGTGGCGATTTTTTCGCTGCTAGCACTAGTACTGACTACATTAGTATCGGCGGCACTGGCAAAATTTTTTACCCGACCAATAAACCAGGTAGCCAGTGCAGCGGCGAAGCTGGCAAGTGGGGAGCTGAATATTTCAGTACCGGTAATCGGTGAGGATGAACTGGCGCAGCTATCTACAAACTTCAATCAAATGGCTATCAAGTTGCGGCGCAACGACACCCTGAGAAAGCAGTGGATCTCTGATATCTCTCACGAGCTGCGGACCCCTATAGCAATACTCAGTGCCGAGATCGAAGCGATCCGAGACGGCATTCGCCAGCCAACGGCCCAGCGGATGGAGTCACTGTATGTGGATGTACAAAATCTGACTGCGCTGGTGGACGATCTGCATCAACTGTCGATGGCCGACCAGGGGGCTATGCAATTAAGCTGCAGAAACTTTGATTTACAGCAGCTCTGTACAGAGCTGCGGGGGCTATTCAAACCCAGAATGAACAGCCAAGGTCTGAGCTTAAAGTTGCAAGTTGTGCAGGGGCAGCAATATGACATTTTTGCAGATAGACAAAAATTGACTCAGCTGTTAGCTAACCTGTTAGAAAACAGTTTGCGCTACACCGACGCGGGTGGCGGGACTGTGATAGCGTTGAGCACCCAGAGCAATCATATAAAGCTAGTAGTACAAGACAGTGCTCCCAATGTCGAGGATGCCGATTTATCACAGATTTTCCAGAGGCTCTTTCGGGTGGACAAATCACGTACCAGTGCCAGCGGTGGATCGGGCCTTGGGCTGGCTATCTGTCAGAGTATTGTCGAGCAGCACAGCGGCACAATCAGCGCGGCTCAATCTTCTATGGGGGGGTTGGAAATCACTGTGCTACTACCTATAAAGACAATGAATTCGACCACAATGTCACAGACGAACCTTGGATAAAATATGACTTCGAGCGCAGCACACGTATTAATTGTTGAAGACGAGCGCAAACTGGCCAGTGTGCTGGCGGAGTATTTAACGGCGGCCAACTATCAAACCCACTGTTTGTACAGTGGCGATCAGGTAATGCCCTGGCTGGTGGGCAATAATACCGACCTGATTATTTTAGATCTGATGCTGCCAAAAGTAGGCGGTATCAGTCTCTGTGCACAAATACGCCAACAATCAGAAGTGCCTATTTTGCTGGCCACCGCCAAAGTGACCGAAGAAGATAGATTACTCGGCTGGCAGCAAGGTGTTGATGATTACGTTTGCAAGCCCTACAGTATGCGCGAGATGGTCGCCAGAGTGAAGGCAACGCTGCGCCGGGTGGAGCCTTTAGTACAAAGTGCAGAAATACAGCCTTTTCAGGTCGATGTGCAGAAGATGCAGATTCGCGCCAGAGGAGTTCTGCTGCAGTTGACCGCAGTGGAGTTCAGGCTGCTGAACCATCTGATCAGTCACCCGCAAGTAATTTTTAGTCGCGATGAGCTGTTAGATGTCATCTACGACGATTACCGCTTCGTTTCTAACCGTACTATCGACAGTCACATCAAAAATTTGCGCAAGAAACTGACATCGCTGTTCCATGGCGATGAATTGATTCAGTCGATCTACGGCGTCGGCTATAAGTTTTCCCCACAATAAGCGATTTTGAGCTGCGAAAGACCCCATCATTCATCTGCTAACCCTTGATCTTACAACAGTAGTTATAACTCCACATTATCCACACAATTTGCCCCACCCGCCCCGCTAAACTAAGACTTCAATTGTGCAACATGCGAATAATCACCGCCCAGTACCCGGGCTGCGCAGTCTGCTTTTAGGAGAACATGGATGGAAATGAATCAAACAAGTTTACTGGCTTCAAGGGCAGCTGAGGGATTTTCCACGACACTTTCTGCGCAACAGCGACACTTGGTGCAGGGGACACTGCAGCAATATGACTGCAACAACTTGAGCACTGAGCATGCAAAAAAGATTGTGCTTTTATTTCAACAGCAGTCAATTCCACCCGGTCGGGAACTGGCACAGTTAATCTCCCTGTCAGGGTTCGACGCCGCCAAATTGTCCCATCTGGCAGGCATTGGCCAAAGATCCCTGGGCGCTATTGATGCTCTCCAGGTGCAGACAAGCTTTAGCAAAGGTGGCAGCTTGATAAACCGACTGGAGCAGCTTATCAACTATTTAGAGAGGCCCGATATATCTGAGCAACAGAGTGAACAAGCTTTTAGCCAAGTCCGCGGGCTGTTTCATCACTCTAAAACCCATGGCCTGAGCGACACTCAGGCGTAAGCATCCAGAGGTATGTATATGAACACTATTCAACAACTGCCCCGCCCGGCTAGAAAACTCTCCACTTTGCTATTGAGCGCATTATTTGTCTGCACTTTTAGCACAATCAGCACCTTCAGCAGTGCAGAGAATGCCGAGCACATCAGCCAGGCTGAGCTCAATAAGATGTCTGCCAAGCAGGCTTTCAAAACCGCTTTTGAGGTGGGAGATGAACTCTTTGAACATCCCTTTACCGCCGCAGAGGGCGTGGGCGCCAATGTAGGCCAGGGGATTCGATTCACTTTAATTCCCAGGGCAGATCTGGCGGGTGAACAGCAGTGGGCGCAACACTTACCCAAGCGAGTAACCGGTCCCAATGCCCAGAGCTGTGATGCCTGTCACAGCTTACCCTTTGGTGACGGCGCCGGCAAAGTGATGATGAATAACATCCGCGATCCGCTGCACAGCGGTGACCCAAGTAAATTTATCAGCCGTCAACCCCCGCATATTTTTGGCCTGGGAGCTCTGCAACTACTGGCAGAAGAGATGACTGACACCCTACAACAGCAGCTGCAACAGGCAAAATCACAAGCCACAGCCAGTGGTAAAACTGTGCAACTGGCACTGCGCGCCAAACAGATCGATTTTGGTAGCCTTAGTATCGCCGTCGATGGCAGTGTAGATAGCAGTCAGCTGCAGGGGATAAGTGCGGATCTATTGATAAAACCTATTGAGTGGAAAGGCATCACATCTAACATCCGCGCCTTTGTCCGCGATGCAGGTCACAACGAACTGGGCATGCAGAGCACTGAAATCGTCGGTGATAATATCGATGGCGACGGCGATGGTGTAGTCAACGAATTCAGTGTTGGAGACATCACCGCGATGGTCATTTATCAGGCGGCACAGCCCAGACCTACCACTGTCCAGGAACTGGCCAGCTTAGGCCTGGCAGAACCTTTAACGACGCAGCAGCAACAGCAAATAAGCAGCGGCGAAGCACTGTTCACCAGTAGCGGCTGCAGTAGCTGTCACACCCCACAACTGCTGATCGACAACCCGGTATACTCTGAGCCCAGTCGCAGTCAGCACTATCGGGATCAGCAGTTTCCGGCCGGCCAGGATCCCATTGAACAAGGCCTGTCGGTGCAACAGGCAATCGTTTTTGATCTGACCAAAGACATGCCCGACAACATAATCGAGCACGCCGATGGCACAAAGACACATTTGGGAAATTTTCAAACCAATCAGTCGGGCCAGGCTATCGTGCGTTTATTTGCCGACTTGAAGCGCCACGATATGGGCCAGGATCTGGCCGAACCCATTGACGAGGCAGGCACTGGTGCCGCTAACTTCATCACTAAAGAGCTGTGGGGTGTCGGCTCGACAGCCCCATACTTACACGACGGTCGTGCCACTACTTTAGACGAAGCTATTTTATGGCACGGCGGTGAGGGGCTCTTAGCTAAACAACATTATCAAGGCTTAGCAGAAACGGACAAGCAAGCGCTGTTGGCTTTCCTCAATAACTTAGTGTTGTACAAGGCCGAAGAGGAGGAATAAAGCACACTGCTTAGCACTACATTTGCCAGCGAGATGACGGCATAAGTTTACCCGACGCCTGATTCTCCCGACTGAGTTTACACCCTTGAACTCAGTCGGTCTCAGCTGCTGCTATCCAGAGGCTAGCCTGTTTGTACAACTGCAACTTGTGCCCTGTTAATGCATCTGGCTGAATCTGCTGCAATAGCACTTTGGCTCTAAAGACAGGATTATCGTAAGAATCTTGCAGCGCCGCCCGCAGCTTAGCAATGCGCAGATAAAAACTAACTTCTCGCTGTAGCGGCTTCGCCGATAGCTGCTCAGCTATTTGCCGGGCCTGACTGAGATAGCTAAGTGCCTGTGCATTTTGACTCACTAGCGCGTAATTTGCGCGCAGTGTCAGAATCAGCGCTAAATCGTAAGGCTGTTGTAATTGGCGCATAATCGCAACGGCTCTGGAGAGAGAACTGTCGCGTTCCACAAAACTCAGTGACCGCTGTGTCCCATGCTCAACCAGCAAATTAAATAACGCCAGTTTATGGCCCCTGCTACGCAGCTGCTGATTTAACACTGCAAAATCTTGGTTTGAAACTCCCGGTTCAGTGCTAAACAGCGGTACTTCTAACCCCAGCTGTTGATCTGGCACTAAGCTCTCATCGCTCTTTCCCGCTTGCACTCTGTCGATTTTTTGTCTCAACTGGCTTATTTTTCCAACCAATTTTCCATGGATTCGCTGACCTGTGGCCTTTGAACTCATGTTTAACTGCTGTGTAGAGCGTTGCAATTGCCCGCGCCTGAAATTAAGCACCGCCAACCAGTAGTACGCCGTCCCCAACAGCTGGGTTTCATGCTGGTTTTTAGTTAAATGCAGCAGCGTTTCAGTCGCTGCATTCCAATTACCAAGATGCAGCTGGCAGACCCCCGCATACAGCTCAGACCAGATGTGCTGGTGATCAATTTGCAGTGACGCTGAGAAATAGTGTTGCGCTAAAATACAGCCCTCGCTCTGCAGCGCTTGAATACCACGGGCATAGTCGTGCATCGCACTGGCAGTAAAATCGTAGCCAGACAATGCAGGCTGATCGGTGTCAGGGCGAAGTTGCCGATAAATTTCTGTGGCGAGTTCGGGCATAGACACCGCCAAATCCTGACGTTTTAGCTCCCTGAAATCACTGCTTTTTTCGGCATAGATCAGCTGGTAATTTAATATTTGCTGCTGCAATTTTAACTTTATGCCAGCATTGATAATCACATCAACCGACTGCGCTTTTAACAGCGCCTGCAAACGGTTAACGCTGTATGGCCGCTCTAGCAAAGCGCTATTAATATCGCCGGGGGCCAGTACTTGCAGAGGTTTGAAGATTCCCAAGTCGTCGGCCAGCATATCACTGAGGCCATATTCGACCCAGTTCATTGAATTACTCCCTGTGCGGTTGGCAAAAGGCAGCACTAACACCCGATAGCTACCTTGAAGGTTTTGCTGGGTCAGCTTTTCCATCTTCGGCGCTTGAGTAGCAGAACGATTCACCAACCACCAGCCTATAATCAATAGTACAACCAGCAACCCAGTAGCCATGATAATAGCTTTGAGGCGCTTGTTAATGCCACTTGGGCTGTCACTGGACTGGCTTGCTGTTGGGCTTATCCACTGATATCCACGGTTGGGAACAGTGCGAATATAGTTTGGGGCTGAGGCAGAGTCCCCCAACGCTTTGCGCAATTCTAAAATACTTTGTGACAGCGAACTTTCCCGATACTGACCCTGTTCCCAAAGCTCATCCAGTAATTCTTGCTTAGTCACTACTCGATCTTGATGGCTAATTAAATACGCTAACAATTGGATCAGCTTATACCTTAAGCGCACGACCTCGCTATTAACGAGATTTGTCAATTGACCGGATTTAGGATCGAACTGAAAGCCTGAAAATTTGTGCATATCTACCTTATAAAGATAACCCGTGAGGTTTTATAAACTGTGGCTCACTATATAGCACAAGCCAGGCAATTCAATGAATTTGAGATCATTTGATCTAATTTTGAGGGCCTTTGTTAGTGATTTTGACAGCGATTTGAAGCGATTTTGTTTGTATCAAATGAGTTATAACAAGCATCCTCAATGGCGAGAATTAACTTACTTTAAAAAAGGAATCTAGATGAAAACGACAATCGCCAAACTCGCCCTGTTTACAGTAATTAGCGGTGTATTCGCAGCACCTGTGATGGCACAGCCAAGCAGCACTTTGGTATTTGTGCACGGTGCACATTTCAGTGCTAACTCTTGGGCAGCGGTCCAGGCTGAACTGTCTGGACAAGTATCGAGTATTGCCATAGATTTACCTGGCCGCTTCGACAGCATTACTGCCGCCAAAGTGTCTCTGGAAATCTCAGCCGCTGCGCTGTGCTCGTCGATGGCCAAAATTTCTGGCGAAAAGGTACTGGTTGCCCACAGTCAGGGCGGGGCCGTGGTCAACGCATCACTTAATATATGCCCTACTGAGTCGGTCACAAAAGTCGTCTATGTCACCTCTGTGTCACCGCTACAAGGTGAGAGCGCCTTTGAGCGATTGTCAAAGGAAGATGGCGAGAACTATTTTCGCGGCATTACTTACAACAAGGAGACTTCAGTATTAGAGATAACCAACACAGAGGGCTTCGTCGCCAGTTTTGCTCCTAAAGCTAATGTGCAGCAGCAGGCCTGGATGAAACAAAATGCGGTCAATGAACCCGCTGCGTTAAGTGATGCAAAAATGCAGTTACATCAGCAACGCTTCGAACAACTGGAAAAACATTATGTATTTGCCAGGCAAGACAAAGTTATTTCCCTGGCCACCCAGCAAAAAGTCGCAGCGAGCATGTCACTGACAGGTCGTTATGAAATAGACAGCGGTCATCTTCCTATGCTGACCCACAGTAGCGAACTGGCAAAGATTTTGACTGAGATCACGGCAAAATAACCGCGGTAAAGTTTAGCAACCCAGAGCCCCAGTTGTGCAGACAACTGAGGCTTTTTACAAGCAGAGGTAAAGCTTAAAACTAAAAAATCGAAGACTCCGTTTTACTGGTGAGCATCTCCAGTACTTTCATGCCCAGGTAGGAGTTGCCTTTTTTATTCAGCTTGGGGCTCCACACTGCTATCGAGTACTTGCCAGGATGCACAGCGACTATACCGCCGCCCACACCACTTTTCCCCGGTAGCCCTACCCTAAAGGAAAACTCCCCCGCTTCATCGTAAAACCCGCACAACTGCATAATAGTATTAATACGCTTGGCCTTGCTGGGACTGACAATCATATCCCCACCGAGTCGGTTTATACCATTGCTGGCCAGAAACGTAAAAGCGCCTGACAGTTCGCTGCAGCTCATTTCGATGGAACAGAGATAAAAGTACAAATCCAGTACATCTTCGACATCGTTGTGAATATTACCGAAGTCGCGCATCAGATGAATCAGCGCATAGTTTCTATGCCCTGAGAGAATTTCTGATACCGCGACCCGCTCGTTATAGTGAATCTCATCACTGCCGGCCACTTTACGGATAAAGGCTAGCAGCTCTTTTTTCGGGTCTTGCAGCAGGCTGATTAATACATCGCAGACCACTATAGCCCCGGCATTAATAAACGGATTGCGCGGTATTCCGCGCTCGTACTCCAGCTGCACCAGTGAGTTAAAAGCGCTACCGGAAGGTTCAACTCCTACCCTGCTCCATAATTTACTGCCGAGCAAACTAAAAGCTAAGGTCAGAGACAGTACTTTAGAGATACTTTGAATCGAAAATTTTTCCTGCGCATCCCCGGCTGAGAAATGGCTGTTATCTAAAGTTGTCAGGTGTATCCCTAACTTATTGGCATCTACATGTGCCAACTCCGGGATATACGAGGCAACTTCCCCGAGGTTGTCGGCATGCTGCAGTTCAGCGATGATTTCACTAAAAATTGCCTGGTAGTTTACTTGGCTCATAGTTTGGTATCTAAAATTAGCGGTTAATAATCGCAGACTTTAACACAAGGCGTGTCATTAACTTCATAGGCAAAAATTGTTTTTCTCCGTTTATTTCACAGCGAAAACCACAGCAGGTAGCAGTTCTTAGCTATGATGAATCCTTCACAGCGAGAAATAAATGATAGGCAGCTCAAAAGTTATAGTATAACATAATAGACAAATCACTCCTAAGAGCCATCAATGCATAAACCTTTGCTGTCAAACAAGAGCCTTCACTGCGCCCTGGCATTGCTATTACTGCTGCTCAATTTTAGCGTGATTGCCCACCAAACGGATACCGATGCTGCGCACCACGCTGAGCATCACTGCAGTTTGTTTAGCGCCTGTGCCCATGCTATTGACGGCGATGTTATAAGCACTGTACTGAGCAAAAGCAAATTTTTCAAAACCTCTGAGCGTTTGTTACGCCTCGTCACAGTCAATGTCTATCAACTACAAGCGCGCGGCCCACCACTGCTTTCTTAGTATTTTCGGATGACATTTCCCATTTGACTCAATTTTGCCCGCACTTGCTGTGGCAATAGCTGTTAGCCCGAAAATTCCCTTTTTGCCAAAAACTACCAACATTTTTTGAAAGAACTCTTCGCTATTGTCGAGTTCGATCAACTGTGCTCAAGGTGCCGTTTTAAGTCGTTTTGACCCATAAATAGCAGGCATCGTTTTCGGCGGGTATTCGCCGCACAGTTTCCCAGTACACTTTATTAGGGGCCACTATGACTCTTCGCACTAAACCTACTGTAATTACTTATCCAGTAACCTTGTTAGCTCTCTTGATCAGCAGCACTAGTTTGCTGGTCAGTGCAGCCGGGGAGGACCACCCAAAACAATCATTTATTCAACATCAGAGCCACCAGCACGGGCTGGTAGAATTTAATATAGCCCAACAGGGCAAACAGTTACTGATCGAGGTACAAGCGCCGGGCTCTGATCTGCTGGGTTTCGAGCACGCACCTGAAACCGATCAACAGCAGCGTCAACTGCAAGCGGCACAGGACCAATTGCAGCAACCACAACAACTATTTAGTTTGGCTTCTGCCGCTCAATGCAAACTGCTAAGTGTCGATGTACAACACAATTTAGCCCCGCCGGTTGACGGTGAGCATGCAACTAAGGACGAAGCTAAAGAGCATGAGGAGCATGCAGGTAAGGATGACGCTAAGGAACATGAAGAACACGAAGAACACGAAGAACAGGGTGAGCATAGCGGTTTTAGTGCGCAATACCAGTTCCGTTGCGACAATATTAAAGGATTAAAGCAAATTTCCAGCCGTTGGTTTGAGCACTTTCCCGCCAGTGAAAAAATTGATGTGCAATTGATCACTGATGCTGGTCAAAAATCCCTGTCACTGACTGCCAACCAGGCCGTTATTGGTTTTTAACTGTTACAGGTTAGCAAGTGGCAACACTTGCTAATATGACTATGAATATTCTTGAACTGGATAACTTGACTTACAGCTGGCCAAAGCGACAGCAACTGAGCATAGATATTGAGCACTTTGCTTTACAGCAAGGGCAAAAGCTCTTCATTAAAGGCCCCAGTGGCAGCGGTAAATCTACGCTGCTTAATTTACTGACAGGCATAATCCCCGCCAACTCGGGGAGCTCCATTAAAGTATTAGGTCAGCAGCTCTGTGAGATGAGCGGCGCCCGCCGGGACAAGTTCAGAGCCGATCACATAGGTTATATCTTTCAACAGTTTAACTTGATCCCCTACTTGTCAGTGATTGATAACGTGCTCTTGCCCTGTCGCTTTTCCAGCAGCCGTGCCGACAGAGTAGCCGCTGACCCCAAACAGCAGGCGCGTAAATTACTGAGCAAGTTAAAGCTCTCTGATATGGATATCTTGACGCCTGTCAGTGCCTTGAGTATTGGCCAGCAGCAGCGGGTGGCAGCAGCCAGAGCCCTGATTGGCAGCCCCGAGCTGATTATTGCCGACGAGCCCAGTTCGGCTTTGGATCACGACACCCGCAGTGCTTTTATCGAGCTGCTGATGCAAGAGTGCCAGAGCAGCGGGGCCACACTGATTTTTGTCAGCCACGACCCCAGTTTGGAATCGCTGTTTGATCGCAGTGTGCAATTGCAGGATATTAATTTGCAGGGGGTTACACAGTGAAAACTATTGCACTGCTCACTTGGAAAAGCATCAACAATCGTCGCTCCAGCGCCCTACTCACAGTATTTACTGTGGCTATTTCAATGCTGTTATTACTGGGGGTGGAGCGCA
>Ga0105358_10001275_pt1 | contig 13351 bp, 10 predicted proteins | sample GOMGulsemesocosm_5_FD_83509 | JGI IMG/M metagenome (GOLD analysis project Ga0105358, IMG submission 83509) | Methane-oxidizing microbial communities from mesocosms in the Gulf of Mexico - GOM15C Gulf of Mexico | ecosystem: Environmental > Aquatic > Marine > Cold seeps | place: Gulf of Mexico...
AAATCTACAGTATCAAGCCCTTCATAAAAGGCCTCAATCACTCCTGGCCCTACACTGCGGTGTCCACGGTTTTTACGAGTTACAATTTTAATAAAATCATATTGCTTGGCATACTCAACCAATATATTCGGTGTCATATCAGTCGAGCCATCATCCACAATAACCCATAAACTTGGCAAAACCGACTGCCGCACGACACTATCTAAAGTATTTTTTACATATTCAGCTTCATTACGGCACGGTGAAACAATTACATAATTAGATGACACTAGAATTACTCCTTAAAAACTACTTTTAATACTCATTTATTTAGGCGACTTAGCTTTGCTTCTCGTTAATTTCTTTGCTAAAGAAATCCAGTATTTCTCATAATAAAAAGTTGATAAGTGCGCTAGTAAAAATAACACAGCAAAGAGCAGCGGTCGTTTTGCATATTTTTCTATTGTTTCACCACTGCCTAACCATGTATGTACTAACAAAGGATGAATGACATACAAAGCATACGACACACCCGCCAGATAAACTAAAATTTTCAAATTTAAGAATTTAGCTAATGATGGTGCTGGCTTATAAAGCGTAGATGCAACAACAGTTGCAGCAAGGTAGGGGCGTAAATAATTCATAAAACCACTATCCGGATGACAAGAAATTATTAAAATAATAAAGACATAATAAGCGTTAGCCCACGAAAAAAAACGCGGTAATATCTCCCCTATTTTATTGTTATATACAAGCGCAACAATAACCCCAACTAAAATTTCATCCACACGATAATATGTATTGATAGCAATATGAATACCATTATCAATTCGGTAATAAGTAACAAACAAACAGAGGAAAGGTATCAAAATCAGCCCTCTGCGTCTAAGCAGTAACACCAATAATGCAATACCTATATAAAACTGCATTTCTACACATAAACTCCAAAAGTGTGATGAACCAGAAACAAGAGGCACCCGAGTGATACCTTCATATTCTAACGGCCAATTAGCATAAAAAAGAAAATGTGGCAGATAAGAATCTATCGTTACCCCTAAAAATGGCAATGCAATCACTAAATAAAGCCAAGCCAAAGGAATTATTCTAAAAAACCGCCTAATAATAAAATCATAAATATTAGGACGATGTATTAGGAAATTAGCAATTAAAAACCCTGATAAAGTAAAAAAAAGGCTCATCCCCATAGGACCTGCAGTTTCATTCAATCGTAAAAACTTAGGTCCAATTGGTAATAAATGAGTTGCTAGAACCAATAAAATACTTAGTCCGCGCCAGCCATCAAGCACATCAAAATAATTATCAGCCGTCGTTTTACGAACAGCAATTAAATGATTAAACAGTACAATTATTTTTTCTCTCATCAACCCACTCCTTAACCCCTATCTTTTACACACTTACAAGCGCCCATCAACCTCATCAGACGAAAAAAGATATTTAATATCATATAAAACATGGTTTGCTTTACCTAAGGCCTTCACACCTTGCAAGCCCATCTCTTTAAATTGATGATGAGATACCGCAATAATAATGGCATCGTAAATAGCGAGTTCAGGCTTTTCAACTAAATCTAAATCATAAAGAGACTTTGCTTCATTCCTATCAACCCAAGGATCAAATACATCGACATTAGCATTATAGGTCTGGCTTAATTCATCAACCATTTCCACGACACGCGTGTTTCTTAAATCAGGACAATTCTCTTTAAATGTTAACCCCAACATAAGTACTTTAGCATCAACAATATTTACCTTCTTACTCGCCATTAGCTTAACGACCTCACTAACAACAAAATGCCCCATATTGTCGTTAATTCGGCGGCCTGCTGAAATAAGCTGCGGATGATAACCAAGGGTTTCAGCTTTATGTACCAAATAATAAGGGTCAACACCAATACAGTGCCCTCCAACTAACCCAGGTCTAAATGGCAAAAAGTTCCACTTAGTCCCCGCCGCTTCTAACACCTCTTCAGTATCAATGCCAACACGATTAAAAATTAAAGCCAACTCATTAACCAATGCAATATTAATATCACGCTGTGTATTTTCGATAACTTTTGCCGCTTCTGCCACTTTTATACTGCTCGCCTTATGAGTGCCTGCCGTAATAATGGTTTGATACAGCTCGTCCACAACCGTCGCAATTTCAGGTGTTGATCCTGATGTAACTTTGATAATTGTCGTTAAAGTACGCTCTTTATCACCTGGGTTAATACGCTCTGGGCTATAACCACAATAAAAATCAACATTAAACTTTAAACCTGAAACTTTCTCTAATAAAGGAACGCAAACTTCTTCAGTCGCCCCAGGGTAAACAGTTGATTCATAGATAACAATATCATCTTTTTTTAAGTATTGAGCCACCAAGTTAGTTGCAGAAACCACAGGGGATAAATCGGGGGTTTTACTATCATCAATTGGCGTAGGGACCGTCACTATATATATATTGGCATCGACTAATAAATCTGAATTATCCGTACAACTTAATAAACTAGCTGAAGCCAATTCTTCGGGTGTAGTCTCTAAAGTAGAATCAATGCCCGAATTTAATTCACTAACCCTAGACCTATTAATATCATAGCCAATTGTATTTATCTTTTTACCAAATTCGACTGCTAAAGGTAAACCTACATAACCCAAACCAATAATTGCTATTTTTTTCATTCAACCTTCCCTATCATATAGGCCAATTTTTAAAAATTGGTACATTTAAAGCACCACTACCTACAACTATACCTAACTATTTATCTCTCCCACAAAAAATTCCGCAACAGAAACATTCGTCATTACTACGCGGCAACTGGTCCTTATAAATAACTTTCATTCGCTTCAATATACAAGTTATTGTTTACACTTTATTAGCACCTTTCCTATACAAAACTATCGCTACATCGCTAATAGGTGCAGAAAACAAATAAGGCACCTTTAATTTTTGAATTGAAACTAACGCTAACATAGGTACAAACAACCCAACAAAACTACCCACTGCTAATTGCCAAACAAACGAATCCACCCCAAAAGATAACAATAACACCCTAACCCCACTCGCCGCAAAAATATGCATAAGATAGATAGCCAAAGATGATGCCCCGATATAAACAATTAAGCGATTAGGTTTTAGCGAAGCCCAAGCAGAAAAAGACACTATAAAAATTATAGATAACAACGACACTAACAGTAAAGCCCCTCCTTTATCCCAATAACGAAGGCCAAAAGTATAATGAAACAAAAACTGGCATAAACCAAAACCAATCGCTAACAAGCAAACACAGGCAGTACTCGATAATTTTTCTGCCCTAAAATATAAAGAAAAAACAACACCAAATATAAAATAAACTAAATTAGCCGAAATAAAACGAAATACAAAATAATCCGGCAATATAAAAGGATAAAGATAAACAACAGTAGACAACACAAAAACAAGTACCACCAAACCCTGTCGCACAAAAGAAAATACAATAGAAGAGACACAAAAAATCACAAAAAGCGCATACAAAAACCAAAACTGCGCCCGAGGTGCCCACAACAAAGAAAAAACATCCGAATACGACACATGACCATTAATATAATCAGCCAAAAACACCTCTACTAGCCCCTGAAGAATTGACCAAACAATATACGGATAAACAATCGTATCAACTTTACTAAAAATTAGCTTTCTAGCCCCCCGCTTAAAAAAGGAGCCATAAAAAAATAAACCCGATAAAAAGAAAAATAGCGGCATGTGAAAGCTATAAATAATACTATCTACCTTTTCATGCCACGCGACAGGAATGTCTATACCAGCGTTATACACCCCCCTACTAACATGCCCATAAACAACCAAAATAATACCAATTGCTTTAGCATAATCGACCCAGTAATCTTTATTAGCCATAACAACCTTTTACTCGAAAAAAAGTTTAACAATTTTAAGAATGTCGGTAATATCCATCGAAGATTGTAAAATACGACGAGGTAACAGCATACTCATCAAAATACATAAATAAAACCACACGAACTAAACTTCACTTTACAGCGGCTTTCTCAACAAAATTATCAGAAAAAGCGGCTTGTAAAACACCTTCCAAACCTTGCTCTCCATTCAGAAACTGTTCTTTTAATGGCTGACAATTTTTACACAACAATTCATAATAAGCCGAATCAGTCATTAATTTTTGTATCACGTCAATATAGCTTTCTATATTTCCCTCAGGAACTTCAACCACAGCATCTCTAAGTACTTCCACTGCCGGCACAACAGAGCTACAAATTACAGGGCGATTCATTAAAACTGATTCAGCTACAACCATTGAGAAACCTTCATGAAAATCACTCCGAGTTGGAACAATTATTACATGAGCGCTTGCATACATTTGTAATAATTCTACCCTATCCAATTTACCATGTATCGTTACACAATCATTAACCCCAACCTCCTCACTCATCTCTTTCAACTTTCCCAGAGAAGAACCACCGCCACAAATATCAAAAACCACACTGTAGTCATGCAATTTTTCAGCCATTTTTAATATATCAAAGACACCTTTGCTTTTTTCCACACGCCCAGCAAAGACTATTCTAAATGGCCGAAATTCATGCGACAAAGGTGGCGGAGCACCAACAAAGTCCTTACGATTAAACTGAGCTCTAAATTGATAAATAGGTTTATTATGAAAGTTAGTAATAGTCTCAATTTGCCGTTGAATTTCAGGAGAAACACATAAAGACATACAAGCTATATAACGAAAAAACCAACCATCGAGATATAATAAAATTCGTTTTAACAATGAATTAGGGTAGTGCCCTCGTGGCCATAAACAATTATGTAACTGGGGGATGATTTTAATACCTAATAACCTTAAAGGAGCTAACATAAACCAATATGTTACCCCTGTCGTCAAACTTATATATCGAGGCCTCAGCCAAAAAGCAATGCCTATTAACCGTATCCCATACACAATCTGGGTCAAGTGATACAACACCCCCGTACCAAAAACAGTTTTTGGTACATTTATAATATGAAACTGATCAGTTGTTATTTTTTTATGCTCAGAAGAGTAAGACATAACAAAAGTCTTAAATTTATTTGCTTGGCAAAAATCAAAGAACTGTCCACTATATGTGCGTGAGGTTTCTGACAATAAATCACCTTTATTACTCCAAAGGCGAAATGACTCTACCACATCCCCAGGGCCTTCAACATACATAATATCGAAACGCTGTAAACTCCACTTAACCCCTGCTACCTTCATAAAAGACCTTTATATTTTATCTTAAAAAATTGTTCGCCAAAATCTTAACATTCCCATTAGTTCAGGCCACTTCCCAACAATACAAAAGGCAGCATAAAGCCATGAATCACTAACTATATCCCCATGCTTGCGCCTTCCTATATAAATGCGTAATGCAAGTAGTATATAAAGACAAACAACTAACATAGGAATAATTAAGAAAAAAGCATCGAAGAAACCACCAACTAAACCCGTTAACGCAATAGCAGGCATAACACCAGCCCATAGCAATGCCCGAAATACATAGCGCCGTTTTTGTAAGTCTCCTAACCCACGAGAAATAGAGTCTGCAGTAGCAAATCCATATTTAGAAATACGTCCCGCCCATTGAGTAAAATTCGTTATATCTGCATCATGAAGGCCCATTTCTTGCTTAACTCGCACAATTCGATAGTTAAATTCTTTGATTCTACGACAAAGCTCAACCTCCTCACCCGCACGTAAATTTATATTGAAGCCCCCGACGCTTTTAAAAACACTAGCTCTCATCATAGCAATGCCACCGCAGGCATCTATGTCACCAATACTAGTATCCCATTCCATATCACATAATCGACCATATATTGAAATATTTCGATACTTTTCACGTAGCCTGCCACAAATGACGCCTAACGTACCATCTTCATCAAAACATTCTATAGCATACTGTAACCACGTAATATCCATTTCACAATCAGCATCAATAAACTGAATATATTCAATACTAGAATCAACTTCTAGCAACTTATCAAAACCAGCATTTCTTGCCCGTGCGCAGTTAAATGGTATTGTAGAAACATCAAGATTAACAATGAGAAGATTATGTAATTTCGCAAGCTCTAAACTACCGTCTGTTGAGCCAGAATCAACATACACTATTAAACAATTTTTATTTTCTAAAGATTTAAGGCAACGTTTAAATTTATCACCTTCATTAAACCCTTCAATCACAACCCCTAACTTACTCACCTCTAACCACCTTCAGTCCTGATTTAATCATCGCCTTAAAATCCCCCCAAAGAAGATCAATAGCTATCATTTTTGGTTCATTATTTATTTTTCTCTGAACAAGTATACGTATAAAATAACTGAACCGCCCCAATGCCCATAATAAATCAGCTAAAAAAAGTCCATGAACACCATATGCATTAATAAAGAAACGACGCCGTGACTCAAACCAATAATTACTACGCCTTTTATGTATTTTAGTAATACCGGTTGCCTGCCCTTCCAAATGAATAATTCGTGCATCTGGCACAGCCCATACAGCCCATCCATGTTCCTTTGCACGCCAACAAAAATCTACTTCTTCAAAGTAAAGAAAGTACTCCTCATCAAGCACCCCAGTTGAATTAAATACTTCACTGCGAATAAAAAAACTTGCTCCAGAAACCCAGTCACACTCATGAGGTACTGAAATAAAAGGCGGCGACACAATATATTTTTCAAAAAGTCGGCTAAGTAGTCCAAGCTGTGCACCACGAAGCAACTCACTAACAGGAGAATGAAAACGATGAGCGGCACAGTCTAAAGTTCCATCTAACGTTTCTAACGATGAACCAGCAATTCCGGCACTAGGGTTTGCATCCATAAAGCATATCATTTGTAGTAATGCACCCTCAAGAACCACCGTATCCGGATTTAGTAACATAATATATTCAGGCGGTTTATTTTGACCTAATGCCTCACGTATTGCTACATTATTACCCGCTGAAAAACCACCGTTATAATTTAGGTCAACTAAGGAAACAAAATCACTTAACTTATTAAGCTCAATACTTCTACTAATCTCCTCAACTGAACCATCATTAGAGGCATTATCAACAACAACAACTGTAAAATTCGTCCCCCCTTTTCTTTCTAGGGAAAGCGACTTCAAACAATCAACAACAAGACTGGCCGTTCTATAGTTTACAATAACAATCAATAACTTATTAATTCCGATTTCCACTTCACTTATTTCCTTAGTTGTTGCTCTAATTCTTCTGCACGCCCAAGCAATGCCCCTGCAACTAACCATGTCAAAGGGGTTAATGTATCATTCGGCAAAAGGTCAAAAACATTTATCGCAAGTATCAAACTCATGCCTGATAGCATCACTTGGTCAAATAATTTAACCTTTTTTTTCAAAACTGATGCCGCCTTAAAAACAGGCATAACTAACAAACCAAAAACGGATAAAAACCCAACCAAACCATAATTACCAAATACAATCATCCAATACCCGTCTGTCACAGTCAAATCATTCCCAATCTCACTATAAACTCTATTTCGCCCCCAACCGCCCCAACCAAAAAAAACCTGCTCTCGTACATGTGCCAGCATCATTGTCTCCATATCAAATCGATAGCCTAGAGATTGACCTCTTTCAGCATCAAACCCATTAACAAAATGAAGAAAGTCAGCCAAAGGCAAAATATCATAAAGGCGCATTAATGGATAGAAAATAGAAAACAACACTATTATTCTTGCAATTTTCATTTGCAAGCCAGCCTTCCCATAATGCATTATAGGAAGAATGATCGCTCCATAAGCTATTGATGCAATACTCTTACAAAAAACAAGTACAACAAATAGGTAGGCTGTCAACTGTTTAGCTGAAAAACGTCTTGACACTCGCTCTTTAAGATTTAAGAGTACTTCCGATGTTAACAGTACTGTTACAGCAAAAAAAGCGACATACAAACCATGTCCTAAAAAAACTGTGGGCCTGAATCCCCCATAACGCTTCTGCTGAGCAAAACCACTCGTCCCATGATAGCCATATATCCAGTTATGAAGCTGAGGGCTCATTCTTACTTCAAACATCATTAAAATTGAATAAAATAAACCCGCAATTAATAAAGTTTTTAACAAAACCATGACCGAGTCAGCGGTTCGAATAAAACTATACCCCAGCATAAACGGGATCAATACGATCCATTGCTGAATTAAAGCAGATAATGCATCATAGTACGTTAGCCCTCGAATAAACCCATACGGCAATGAATTATTAAGTGCTGTTACAAAAGGCCCCAGTAAACAAATAATATAAAAAACACCTACAAGGCTAAACCTTGCCGGCGTCCTAATTCGCTTACCCAAAGAAAACCTTAAAATAAAAAATACTGCTAAGCTAGGAATAGAAACTTTATCTAACGGTGGAGTTAAAGGTGGATCAACAGCTAGGCCAAAAGGTAAAATTAAAAATCCACCAATAATTGAGGTAACAATAGCTTGTTGTATCGAGTAAACCCGGAATAAATAATTCACAACAAAAAACCAACCAAATAATACAATATAAGCCAACCAATTAGCCACTAGTAAAATACCTTAGATAATAAAGACATATAATAGAAAATTTTATTTTCTCATGAGCAACATAGATCGTAATTTTATTGCAATCGGCCTTTCAAAAAAAATATGAATCGAATAACTCAAAAGCAACATAAAACAAATAGTTCCCCAGAAAATAACATGCTCGTTATATTCAGGATACATTTTATTAAAAATAACAAAACCAATTCCTGAATGCAACAAATAAAGTGGATAAGTTATAGCTCCCAAAACCCTCCATTCTACCATTCTTAAAAAACCAGTTCTTTTAGCTGTAATCAATAAAAAAACAATAAAGAAAGTTGTGATGATAATTGCAATTATTTCTTTGCTAAAAACAACCTGATATTCTAATTGATGATAATATACTTTATTAAAAGCATTTCTCATTACCAAAATATAACTACCAATTACTAGTATAATACGTCGCCAGTTAAAACCATCCTGATAAATCCAAAAAAAAGCAACACCTGCAATAAAATAACCCGACCAATCAGTAATCAGCATGGAGTGAATTTCAGTCTTCGGAAATCGGGTCATAATTATGGAAATGAATAGCCAGCCGAACATCAAAGACTCAATCTTATGTATTAAACCCAATGTTAACACTATTGAAATTAACAAATAAAATTTTATTTCAACAAATAGACTCCAATAAACACCATCTATAGAAGGAACATCAACAAAACCATTTAACATCGTTAAATTAACAACATAAGTATTTAACAACCCCCAACTCAACCTGCCATCCCCAACTATCAAAGGCATAAATAAAGACAAACTACAACATATCCAAAAAGCTGGGTATAATCTTAATATGCGGGAACTTACAAACTTCTGCAAGTTTCCTCTTGATGCAGAAAGAATAATAACAAAACCACTAATCATAAAAAAAAGATTAACCCCAAGAAAACCATATTTAGCAAGCGAACTTAATATAGGGTACGACATTGTTGTCAGTTGATTATCCCCCAACCCCATAAACCCTCGAAATGCATAATGAAAAAAAACAACCATCACTGCTGCAATAAAACGGAGTAAGTCAACCTCATTAATTCGCGACAAATTCTTCATTAGTTACCCTTTCTAAAATATCACCTTAGTCAACACATATTATATAAATATAATTTATTTTTTCAATTCATATTCACTAATATTTGATCTTTTACTATCCAAATAACCTTCAATATTTTTATTAGTCACTAAAAAACCAAAATCTTTAGGAATAAAAATAGTTTCATCACCAAAAATTCTTGCAGAAATCAACTCCCCAACCTTTGGTAGATAATGACTACTCTCGTAATAATTATAGTTATTAGTAGTTACAGAATTATAACCACTAAAATCATAAAAACTATTATATTTTGAAAGCACCCTTAAAAATTCGAAATAATCTTCTAAAACATAGGAGTCCATCATAACTTTATTATGCGGGGTAACAAAGGTTATTAACTTAATATTATTTTTACGGCACAATTTATTTAATTCAAATAGAATAATACCAAAATCTTTTTTAGTAGTAAAATGTACAGATCTTTTATTATTTAATTTAAATGAATCTTCTATATGAACATAATTACCTTTATTACTTTCTATTAACAAGTCCCTATTAATAAACTTGAAATATCCATTATTTATTTCCATTTCAATTAAGTTTATGTCATTTTCACTTGGAAATAATTTTAGAAAAACTGCATCGTAAAAAACAGAAAATAGATTTTTTATATAAAAAATATACAACGAATTATCTAATACTTCAGGGTGAGCACGAACATCATAGCTCACACTTTTCATATTTTGAAGGCCAACCTGGATATACAAGGTTTTTATACTATACTTTTCCTTAATAAAATACTTCAAATGAACTAAAATATCACCTAAATTTGCACCTCCTATCCAAAAGTTATAAAATTTTTTATTTCTTTCATATTTTTCTACACTACTTGGGTGTGTAGTTCCAATCCTAGAGGATCCCATCATATAGGAATTGTAGATACCATTATTTTCTTTCAAATAGTTAACTTTACTAAACCGAACGTCAAGCTGCCCTCTATATATCGTATAATTTTTAAAAATATATTGAGGATCAATAACATAGTTAACTATCCCTACAATTGAAAGACAAATGAAGAACATTAGCCCCCACTGTCGCAACCATTTTTTAGCACTCAATAAAATCTCCTAAAAATTAAAATATAGAAAAATAGAGTTATCATTAATCATAAAAAAAGAAACTATAAACATTATCACAGAATATATAGACGATTTATAATTAATTTTTAGGTTATTTAATTGTTGCATAGAGTTTGAGAACAATAAAACCAAAGAGAATCCTAATAAAATCATAAGTACAGTAATTTTGTCGCCATCAATAGCTGATAACCAGTCACCAAATTTAACCCCATACTCAGGCATAAACTTAAATAAGAAAAATAAAGAACTTGGCAAACAAATATCATCTAAACTAAACATTGCATTCAAAACTTTAACTGCATCTCCCCATTCCCTGGCCCTAAAGAATATCCATGCAATATTAATAAAATTAATGGTTATTAACCAGGCTAACCACGCCCAAAGTCTTATACCTAGTTCACACCATAACCTATGCACAACTAATGCCCCCCCATGCAGCGCTCCCCAGAAAATAAATGTCCAACCAGCCCCGTGCCAAATTCCTCCAAGAATAAATGTTGTCATTAAATTGAAATATATACGGTAACTGCTTACTCTACTCCCTCCAAGTGGAATGTATACATAGTCCCTTAAAAAACGACTTAACGTCACATGCCATCGCCGCCAAAAATCTTGTATATTAGTGGCTTTATAGGGACTATTAAAGTTAAGTGGCAACCTAATATTAAATAATAATGCCAACCCAACAGCCATATCTGTATAACCACTAAAATCAAAATATAACTGAAAAGTATATGAGAGACTACTAATCCATGCCTCAAATAAATTTAGTGACGTTGCTATGTCAAACCCAGAAGTGGCATAAACAGCAAATGAATCAGCAATTACTACTTTTTTAAAAAGGCCAATTGAAAAGATAAATATTCCTGATACTATATTCCTATAGTTAATTATCTTTGTTTGTTTACGGGAGAACTGGGGCATCATCTCTTTATGATGAACAATAGGTCCAGCTATTAACTGTGGAAAGAATGTAACAAAAAGAGCGTAGTTTAAGAAATTATACTCTGTTGTTTCACCTCTATAGCTATCAACTAAGTACGCAATTTGCTGAAAAGTAAAAAATGAAATTGCCAATGGAAGAGCAAGGTTCAATAACTCTATATTATTACCAATTAAAAAATTAATATTTACTATTAAGAAGTCACTATATTTAAAATAGACCAAAAGAGAAATATTTGAGATCACACCAACAATCAAAAAACTTTTTCTTACGCGCTCACCAAAACCCAATATTAACACCCTCCGCCCTAAAGCACTCCCTACTGAATAATTAAATATCATAGAAATAATAATAAGAAATAAGTAGCCTACATTCCACCAGCTGTAGAAAAAAAGACTGCTAAAAACTAGAAAATACTTACCCACCTCAGTTAATCTTTTACTGTTTAAGTAAAAGTATACAAAGAAAACAATAGGGAGAAATAGTAAAATAAATTGATAGCTATTGAATAGCATTCATATTTCCTGTTTGATATAAAATATTAAAAATCACTATAATTATTGTACCTATATTGCTATACAAACACATCTTAAATTATCACTTTAGGGGCTCCACATAAGCCGCCTAAAAAAGCACAAACTAGGGTCATACAACTCCTTTAAAGTTTCTCTTTTGCCATACCGCCTGGAAATACCTATAAAGACACCGATCTATATCGTTATTATCCACTTTTGCATTCTTTTTTCTTGGGATGACAGGGATCGCCCCTTTAATTTGGGAAGCACAAACCCTCACTGTCATGCTATTTTCTAGCAATAATACAACCAGCTTGGGGTAAGTCAGCGACTAACTCCAAACTTCTTTACAAACATAAACTTCACCGCCAGTGGCTAAGATAGGCGCGCTACCCTACCCTATGCCCTATCGCCACCGCTCATTCACCCACGGAGCGATTTATGAGAGCTCCAGTAGTCCTGCATTCGATTCAACTACACACAAAAGCCGCTCAGTTAAATCCACCACATTGATTTGAGACTGTCGGGATAAAATTCTTACCTCCTGGGTAAGAGCCCCTACTTTTGCGAAAGCTCATTTTAGGTACACCCAAAGCCCAAGTTCGCGGCAAAAGCTTAACGGGGCCAGTTATGATCTTCGATACCCCGGTTCATCCTACGTACATCACGATTTCGTACAACCTATCTTCTCGGCTGCACTCATCATGACTCCCTCAAATGACTTTACGGCAACTAAAGCTGTTACCAAATCCTCTTTGCCATTCGCTATCGCTCACCTACAACGCTGCCTATCGCGAACCAAAAATTTTCACTTCGCAAGCTCCGCGTCCAGGATTTTCAGCGTAAGAATGTGGGCTTACCTGTAGATTTTCAACGGCTGATGATGAAAAGGTACCAGGCCCTAGCTATTTATTATATATATTTTTTAACATCATATATTTGATTATGCAGTATTAGACGACAATTAGCTTGGCCGGTTCGCGACAACTAACTTGACCGGTTTTGGTAAACTTCCAGCATATTTAATCAACAAGAGATTTTTATGCCTGGAAAACCCATTACTCAAGAACAGGTTAATTTATATATGTCTTATCGTAAGACCCCTCAACAATTACAAGCGACATCAGCGGCTAAGGC
>Ga0105358_10001277_pt1 | contig 13335 bp, 12 predicted proteins | sample GOMGulsemesocosm_5_FD_83509 | JGI IMG/M metagenome (GOLD analysis project Ga0105358, IMG submission 83509) | Methane-oxidizing microbial communities from mesocosms in the Gulf of Mexico - GOM15C Gulf of Mexico | ecosystem: Environmental > Aquatic > Marine > Cold seeps | place: Gulf of Mexico...
AATAACCTCTATAGGAGTACTACTCTCAATAGCTGTAGCGTTGCTTATACCAAAGCAATATGAGGTAAGTGCGCAAGTGGCTGTTCCAAGTACGGCAGATGTGGCAGCCGTTATTATGCGTGGATATGGTGAGCAAACAACTAATAGTCTGTTTGTAGAATACTACCAAAACCTAAAATCAGCGGAGGAATTTCAAAAATTTATTAAGGTGGGGAGATGGTTTGAAAAGCTTGATTCAAAAAATACTAATGACGTAAGTGAAAGAGAGGAGAGGCTCGGCTTACCAGGTGAACTTTCTATAACAGTGCTCGCGCCTCTTAAAGAAAAGGGTGAGGCAAATAGCCCAGCCCCGAGTTTATTGGCAATTACTTTATGGAGTAAAGATGAGCAAGCAGCCGTCAATTTCTTAAATGAATATATAGTTATGGCTAATAAACGTGTGCTCGAAAAGCTCCGTTTGAATGGCCAGCTGAACAGAGGTTTTGAAGTAGAAAAAATTCAAGCTGAAATAGCCTTGCTAAGAAATAATGCAAAAAAAGAGAGATTATTCGCCATTCAAAGGCAAGAAAGTACGAATGAGGAAAAAATTAAAGGTCTTTTGCAAGCGATTGATTTGTCAACTGTGAAGTTTGAACTTGATACGCAGTATGAATTAACTGGTTTAAAAGAAGCGTTGCGTCTTGCTCAGGTAATGAAAGTGAAAACGCCAAAAACAATTGAGTCATTTGCAAAAAGCAATTCAACGAGAACTGATATCAATATTACAACTAAATCACGAGATGACCTTTTTCTTATGGGGGCAGATTACTTAAAAGGTAGAATAAAAATCATTGAGTCTCGCCAGAACAAAACGCCATATATTAAAGAAATATCAATATTTCAAAAGCAAATAGAAGAAGCAAGAAATGATATAAAACTTGCGACTCTCAAGTCTAGAAAGAATGATGATCCATATATAGCCGAGTTGCCTGCTTTATTGGGTGAAATGGATAAGTTGCAAGCATTAACATTTGATTTTTCTAACGTAAAACTTTACCGCTTAGATAAAAAGGCATCAATAGACGGCAAAGCTGAAAAACCCAAGCAAGCTCTTATAGTCGCAGCAGGGAGTATATTAGCGTTCTTTGTTGCCGTGTTTGTAGCGTTGATTATTGGTGCAGTCAAACGGCGTAAAGAGGGGTTACTTTGAGTATGATGGGTATCAAAATGTTAAGGGCTTAAGGGCTTAAGGGCTTAAGGGCTTAAGGGCTTAAGGGCTTAAGGGCTTAAGGGCTGTAACGTGGCTGGCTTTTAATATTGGTCTGATTTCAGGCGGTCACAAATGGATGGGTATGATCTTAGTCGTACTAAGATAGTGCGTATTTATTAAGAAAATATACTGGGTGAAGACTTTGGGGGGTATTAACTGCTACTTTGAGACCTTACGCAGGAGAGGACTTTGTTTCTAGGCGCCAAGAGTGGGAGCTTTAGGCGTGATCAAGTTGGCCCACCCATGATTTTGTACCTCCCCGCCCAGCCCATATTAGCTATGAATTGATGTACAATGTGCGTAGTTTAGAAAAGGATGTTCGTTAGGTATGAAAAAAGTACTCCTTGTTTTTGGTACTCGACCAGAGGCAATTAAAATGGCACCGCTTGTTAAAGCGTTCAAAGATAATAAAGATAATTTTAACGCTAAAGTCTGTGTGACAGCTCAACACCGTGAGATGTTGGACCAAGTACTTGAGTTGTTTGAAATTAAGCCGGATTACGATTTAGACTTAATGAAGGCTGGTCAATCATTAAACGATATTACCACTGGCGTGTTGCTAGCAATAAAGCCAGTACTGCAAGAGTTTAAGCCTGATGTGGTGCTAGTGCATGGCGATACTGCAACAACTTTTGCTGCGAGCTTAGCTGCTTATTATGAGCAAATAGATGTTGGGCACGTTGAAGCGGGGCTTCGTACAGGTAATATCTATTCGCCTTGGCCGGAGGAGGCGAATCGAAAAATGACGGGGGTGTTAACGCAATTTCATTTCGCACCGACAAATTCATCAAAGCAGAATCTGCTGGATGAAGGTTATGCAGAAAATAGCATCACGGTGACAGGTAATACAGTTATTGATGCCTTGTTAATGGTGAAGAGTAAAATTGACAAAGATGCGTCTTTGCGATCATCGTTGGCAGAAAAATTTCCATTCTTAGATGCAAATAAAAGACTGGTATTGGTTACAGGGCACCGACGTGAAAGCTTCGGCGATGGCTTTGAGCGAATTTGTGAAGCGTTAGCGTTAACGGCCAAAAAACATCCAGATGTTCAAATTGTTTATCCAATGCATTTAAACCCTAATGTTCGAGAGCCAGTAAGCCGTATTTTGAAAAATATAGAGAATATTTTCTTAATTGAACCACAGTCTTATCTTCCGTTTGTGTATTTAATGAATTATGCGTACATAATTTTAACTGACTCGGGCGGTATACAGGAGGAGGCACCAAGTTTAGGTAAGCCAGTGCTGCTGATGCGTGACACCACAGAGCGCCCAGAAGCGGTTGAGGCTGGCACGGTGAAGCTGGTTGGAACGGACAAAGGTCGAATAGTCGTTACGCTAAATGAGCTGCTAAGTAGTCAACAAAAATACGAAGAGATGAGTTTTGCGCATAATCCATACGGCGATGGCAGGGCTGTTTCTAGAATATTATCGCTACTATTGGAAGGCGAAAAATGCTAAATGTTATTGATAGTGAATCTGTCGCTTGGGTTCACTCGGATTTTAATTTCTACTATGTGAAAGATCTTGCGGCGAGTCGCCTACATAAAAGTGGTGGTAGCGTTAATTTATACTTAAATGACAAATCGGATTTAAATCCGAGAACAGGGTTGAATTTTGAAATTAAAAATATAACTTTAAAAAGTATAATTGGAGTTTTTTTACGAGGGGAAGAAGTTGTATTCCTTTGCGCAACCAGAAAAAGTTATTTGATGGTTTTTTTGATGTTAATGCGTTGTAGGGTTAGTCTTGTAATGCACAAGTACCACTTTAACGTGTTGCTTGCATCAATTACACACCGCGCTATTTTTAATCTATTCGGTATCCTTGGTCTTCGCCTTCTTTTCCAAGACGAACCGCTTTCTTTGCCTGTCAGAACGCAGGTAGGGGTGGATCTTGTGAATCCTTTCAGAGCTTTAATTGCAGATCAGCATGAGCCCCCAAAAGGGCTGGAAGGTTGCACTCGTATCATTTTAGTTGGTAGTGATGAACCTGCGAAGCAGTTTCATAGGGCGCACGATTTAGCAGTACGGACTGACGCGAAGTTGGTGCAAGTTGTTGATGAGGGAGGTAGTTACTTTTTGCTCGCGAATACACATATTCCTGTGGGCAAATATTCCCCAATGCAGGGAGACATTGTGTGGGGGGATTACAGTGAGATAAGTTACAAGGGTGTGCAAAGCGGGATTCCATTTTTTTCGGTGCGGCACGGGTTAAAAATCATCTCGAACTCTCCATCCAACTTCGTAAAACTTATTGAGGTTTCTCCTGATTTTACATTAAGTAGCAAGAATGTATGAAAACCATTCATGTCATCAGCTCGTCCCTTGGTAAGAATCAAGATTCACACGCGATACGAATTGCAAATTATCTCGATAGGGAGGTTATGAGAAGCAATGGTATCACCCTGCGACTTTGGGGTATCGGGGAAGGTGAATGTGGAGGTTGGCAAGTAAATGATATTGGAGTTTGTGAAAAAAGAACCTTCAGATCATTTTTTTTGAACGGCATAGCTGGTAATTTGTATTACAGATTTTCAAGAGAAGGCCGTTTTCAAGGTTTAAGGGCTGCAGTTGAACGAATAATTGTGGATAAAGTTCAGGAGGGTGATTTGGTTATTACTGCTTCTGGTTTGATGGCAAGTCACTTAGGTGCATTATCGGCGCGAAAGGAAGGGAAGCAGTTTGAGTGGTTTGCAGACTTTGGTGATCCTTTAAGCTATGTAGATCGTTATAGTCGGCCATGGTTCTATCAATACACGCGAAGAATCGAAGGTGAGGTTGCTGCACGCGCTGATTTGGTACTCGTAACCACTAAGGAAACGCGGGACTACTTTGAATGCTTCTATCCTTCGTCTAGAGTAAAAGTGTTGTATTATGGTTGTGGCAAGGAAGCTTGTGCTGATAAAAATTTTACCGCCGTAACGGATAAATCCGATACCGTTTTAAAAATAGGACATATAGGTGTCGCTTATAAATCAAATCGAGATTTACGGCCCTTAATAAAAGCATGCGGGGAGTTTTGTTGTCAAGAGTTAGGTTTGCACTTGTCATTAGTAGGACCACATAGTGGTGCCTTTGATCGCTTAGCAAAGCGTAAGGCGGTGAAACTTAAAAACTTTAATTACTACAGCAGTGGTGGTGTGTCATATATTGAGTCCTTATTGCTGATGAATGAGCTCGACTTATTAGTCATAGTAGGCAATAAATCAAAATTACAGATTCCTGGAAAATGCTTTGTCTCTCTAATGCAGCCAAAACCGATTTTATATATAAAGCAGATTGTAGATGATCCGTTTTTGTCACTGACAACCGGTGATGCGAGTATATTGGTCTCCACGATGGACGAAAAAGATATTCTTTCGAAATTGGAGGAGTATATGAAGTATAGGCATTCATATGATTCTGTAGCGGTTATGAGGCCGATTAGTGGGAAGTATGAATCTTTTAGTAGTATTAATTTATCAAAAAAATTACTTGAATCAATAGCGCTGGCTTCATGATTTTAAAAGTGCTGCTTGGTCATTCGGTGTTCAGTCTTGCTGGGAAGGTTCTATCTCTATATATTATTTACCTTGGTGTAAAGTATTTCCCCGAAGTTAAGGCAGGTTATTTCAGCGCATCGCTACTAGGTGCCGGGTTAGCAAGTTCTTTGTTACTTTGCGTGCCCTTTGCGATTCAAACGGAAAGGATGTGTCGGCCTCGGACACGCTCGGTACTCGAATACCTTATACTTCTTTTCTCAGCAGGCTATATTTTATATTGGTATTTTGGCTTTTCAGTTGTGGTGCTTTGGGCTTCAATGGTAAACGTGGTAGTTACATATATCGTAGTATATTTATACCGGTTTACAGGTGTGGGACCTAGGTTTCAATTGTTTTTTATTGTTCTAACGCAGCCGATTTTGTATCTTGGCGCGATACTACTTGAGCCTTTGAATGTGGTTTTTGAAGCAATGGAAATGTTGGGAGTTGTTTCATTAGTTATTTTAGTATTTGGTTTTATTAGCTTGTGGCGACGCTCGGATTTTATTTTGCGGCTTAAGTCCTTAGAAGCAATGCTAGTTGGTTCCACATCAATTTTCATCATATATTCTGGTATTGGAGTAGAAGCTTTCAAAGATATATTGGTTTTTTGGATTGTAGTTCAAATTGGAAATGCCACTGTTTTCTTGGGTAGTACACTTTCGTATCTACTGATGGAAAAGCATAGAACTCATGGGGCTTATGATGCGACAGTTGGACCCTATTATATCGTAGCGGCATCTATTTTCGGGCTTTTGATGCTAAGCTTGATTTTTGAGTATTTTAGTGTTTTCTGTTATGGCCTGACGCTCTGTTTTCAGGGTTTTGTACGAGGTTACTCGACAGTACTGTTGAGTGGGGATAAGGCCGAAGCTATTTTCTATGCGAATATTTTTTCATGCTTAATTATCGCTCCTATAGCATTTTTAATTCCGAGCTTTAGTTTAGTCTTGTCAGCACAGCTTCTTATGCTACTGGCATTTCTGTCTTCCGTGCTTGTACCAGTTTTTGAGAGATTTCATGGCGATTAATGCAGCCGTTGTTTTTATGTATGGATTAGCCTTCGCCTCATCAACGTTATTTGATGTTCTACGTCGAGGGCGCTTATGTCTAGGGACATTGATGTTTGGAGTGACTTGGCTGTTTGTTTTGGTGCCCAGTCCTCGTGCTGATGATGGAGTATTTTGGCTTCTTGCGTGGATAGGGATTTTTTTGTCCTTATTTTTCGAGCCGCATTCGAAGTGTTTTAGATTGGGTGATAAGCTAAATAATCAACAAAGCATACTATGGATTATTAGAGGGATTTCCATGTGTGTGCTATTTGTCATGTTTTTACAGGTTTTTGAAATTATCAATCGATTTGGAGGGCTGTCAATGGCGCTCCAAAGGTCGCGGGTAGATGAGTACCTTTCGGGGGGTATATTAAGAGGAAGCTTATTGTCTGGGGTAGTGTACGCATTTTTTCCATTCTTGTTTTTCTATATGGGGGCGTTGTTCCAAGAGCGAAATAGAGTTCAAGCTATAAGTATATATGCGTTAATAATTTTCTATTTAATCCTAAAGGCTGAAACACGGCTTCCGATAATCTTTGTATTTGCGCTACCGTTTTATTTTATGTATTTTTCAATGAAGCCAGTTTCACGAGTATTTTGGGGGGGGGTAGGAGGTACTATTGGAGCGGTTATTTTCGTTGCTTTCGTGAATTTTGGTGCTATGGTTAGATCAGGTGTTGGGAAGGATCTAACCTGGGATGAGGCATTCAGTTTAGGACGTTTTACAGAGCAATTAGGGTACAGGGGGTGGGTTTTTGATCTTGTCAGCCACTTTCAAAACGTTAGTTTCGATTATTGCTACCAATGGTTTGTTGCGCCTTTAATTAACTTTATACCGAGAGCCTTTTGGAGCGAGAAACCGATTACATCGTCTAGTAACCGGTTGCATGAACTGGTTGCTGGTTTTGAGGTGGGTGATGGAAACTACATAACAACCTATACAATTTTTGGAGAAGGCTATTTTCAGTTAGGTTACTTGGGAGTGGTTCTTGCTCCAATTTTATTGGTGATACTGTTTAGGAGTACGGTTTTTTTGGTTAGAAATTTCCCCGGTAACCAGGTGTACCTAGTTTGGACACTATTTCGCTATATCCCTTTTATAAGAGCTGAATTGCCTATTTTTGCTTTCCTAGTTCTGATGGTTGAGGTGTGGCTGATTAATTTTATTGCGAGGTTGCGATGGATGTGATGTATTTTCATACGGCTAACTCAAATTACATTAGGGTTAGTAAGTTTTTAAAATCTTTTAAGTTGGCGGGAGTGAGGTGTACTTATTTTGGGGCTGTACGTGGTACTGAAATTTGGGCGGGGGGCGAAGATTGTGTAGATTCAGGAGTAAGGTTTGGGCATGGATATCGTTCAATCTTTTCTCTATTAATTTATGTATGGCGTGGAGTAATCTTTTTAAGAAATATTAAGCCTAATTCGTTAATTATTACAAACGAGGAGTTGTATTTGATTCCCTTTTTGGCTGGGTATCGAGGTCAAATTATCTTAGATGGGATCGATGCGCTTGATGTTAGAACGAATAGAGGTTTGTTGGGGCTTCTGAGTATGTGGGTTCGTATCTCTCGTAGACGCGCGAACCTAGTGATAGAGGTTGAAGAATTCCGCAAGATTCGTTTTCCAAGTTTTGTTGATAAAACAGTTGTGGTTAGGAATATACCAAATAAAAGTATGGTTTTAGGAGAGGGCGACTCAAAAAATATATTTGGAAAATATATTTTTGCTTACGGTTCGTTACGAGAAGGAATAAACGGTGTTGAGGAGCTTCTGAAGGCGGTATCGGTAATTAATACTGGAGATGAGCCAGTTCGTATTGTTATTGCTGGCGTTTTGAATGGCTCTAAGTTAGAAAAGCTTGTTTTAAGTTCCCCTGATATTGTTTTTCTCGGGTGTTGTTCGCATGAGGAGTGTATTTCTTTAGCAAGAAATGCAATAGCAATATTTGCATTCTATCGACCGGTAAACCAGAATTTCATAATGGCTGCGCCTAATAAGTATTATGAAGCGATTGAGGTAAAGAATACATTTATTATTAATTCGGAGTGCAAGATTTCTCGGCATGTAGTGTCCGAAGGTCATGGTTATGCAGTCGAATACGAAAATGTACTTGGGCTGCAGCGAGTGATATCACAATGCAAATTAGAAAGTCGCGCTAGGAATGAACATGATGGGCCCGTGTGGGATGAGGATTTTGAGAAGGTATTGAGGTGGATGGGTGAGCGTGGAATTATTGATTTTTAATCCTTATGGGAATCTGCCAGGGGAGAGGTGGCGAGATTACAGAACAACTATGCTCGCCAAGGCTGCTGCTCGGAATCAAGGCCATGTGATGGTCTATGCGAGCTTGCTAGAACATCGAAGTCAATGTAGAAGGGATCCCGTTGCTCTTAGGGTAGAGGCTGCTAAAATAGGAGTTGACTTGGTTTTTGCGAGGCATTTCGTGAAATATTCGAATGTAAGTATTCGGCGAGGGTTGAATGAGCTCGCCTATGGCCTTGACTTCTTAATTTATGCGTTGCGAAATCGCAATAATTTACGTGATACTAAGATGTATTGTGTGGAGCCTGCACCTATAGCATCTTTTTTTTGCTTGGCCGTATCGATTTTGTTGAAAAAACCACTTATTTACGACGTACTCGATTTGTTTCCTGAGAGTCTTGGGCCGTCAATTGGCAGCAGGGTTAGCTTGCTTGTTAGTGTTTTTTCTTGGCTAAGAAAAATTAGGTTGAGTTCAGCGGCGGGTATTGTTTATTGTGCGGAAGATTATCAAGCTATGCTTCATCAATTTGATTCGCCTTCAAAGGTGTGTTATCTGGGAGTACCTGAAGGGAGTGATGGCAGATCTGCGTTTGATTCTGTCACTTACAAATCATGTCAGGCCTTTTTGCGTGAGGTAGGGTGTGTTCCTAAGCTGATTTATGCCGGATCAATTGGGTCTGCTTACGGGCTGGATTTATTGATAGATCAGCTTATAGTAAATACAAATGACTTTAGATTAGTCCTAATTGGGCGAGGTGCGCCAATGCAATTGGCGAAAATCCAAAGTAGGATTGAACAATCCGAGGGTAAAATTTTATTGCTAGACCCGGTTGATCCCTTGGAATTAGAAACGCTCTATGGCTTGTTTGATATTGGTGTGATTTGTTACCGGGGAAGTAGCCCTGTTTCTATGCCAGTTAAATTTTATGATTACTTAAAGGCAGGTTTGTTCATATTGTCAAATTGCCAAGGTGAGTCGTCAGATTTAATAAATAGATTTAGTATTGGATACATTGCTAATGGGGATTGGTCGGATTGCTCAGCTGGACTATTGGTGGGTGCTGATTTTAAAATCGATCAGTTTGAGAAACTTCGTGAGACTTTGGATTCGAGGCTTCAACACGACGTAATGTGGGAGTTTATAAAGCAATTATGAGTATTCAACTTGACGGAAAAACTCGAGTTGGGCTGACATCGAAATCGTTATCCAAGGATGCAGATATGTTGGCTATTTTACATCAGCGTATTTTCCCTAAAAATTTAATGTCTGTTTTGGGTCAGCGCTTTCTTAAGCACTACTATTATCAGGCTTTGCGGAGTAGTCATGCGAGAGTTTTCGTGAAAACTGATTTAAATGGTTGTGCTTGGTCAGTTGTTTATATTAGCTCCGCAGATTTCCTATCTGAATATAGGCGCTTGCCGATAAACGTAATTTTTTCTGCATTGATGAATATACTGTTTCGTCCTGATATGTGGCTTGGGTTGCTATACTCATCAAGTCGTGTGATTATGAATGACGGTGATTCGTGTAATCGTCCAGTTGGATATGAGGTTGCAATTGTTGCCAGTAGCGACCCAGGATCAGGGTTGGCGTCTGAGGTGTTTACGAATGCAGTAATGTGGATGAAGAACGATCCGACTTGGGGTCAAGTGCACCTAGAGGTTGATTTAGATAATAAGCGAGCTCAACAATTTTATAAAAAACACGGTTTTTTTGAGGGGGAGAGGTTTTTGAAATTCAAGCGGAGGATGCTGTTTATGGAGTTTCTAATCGATGAATAAAGTATATTTCCATCACTTTCACAAATGTGCCGGCACTTCTGTTATTAATTGGTTGCAACATAAAAACAAGCCTAAATTTGCAAATATAAATGGAAACCCTGTAGATGGCAAAGGGGTTGCTTATCCTTTACATATATTGAACGCTGAGCAGTTTATTTGTTTTGTTGAAAACAGTCTCAATTCGGACTGGTTTGCTTACGAATGGGGGATACCCCGATTAGAGGCAATAAAGGATAGGTTTTATTTGTGTACAGTCTTTCGTGAACCACGCGAGAGGATGAGGTCTAACTATAGTTTTGATTATACTAATGCCGCCGTTCGCATCCCTCTTTCAGAGTATGTTTCGAATACGGGGGTTCCATTTTGGTATGAGAATTTTTATTATGAACAGTTGTCTAGCTATGCTGGGCGTTCTCTTAGCTCAGAAGAGATGGTTGTTGTTGTGAAAGAGTTATTTGATGAGGTTTGGGTCGTGCGAGAAGGTGTTGCGACTATGTTGTGGGGTGACGGACTACTAGACCAAGCGCTCAGTAAGTCGGTTCGAAGTAACGTCACTCGGTCACGTTTTCGGCGGCGTCCTCGTCATGATTGTGATTTGAACGACTATTGTCAAATTGATTCTGATTTTTTTGAGCAACTTTCGAGGTTGTGTAGCGTATGAAGAACTTTTTACCGTTTGCCGTCCCAGATATAGGTGATGAAGAAATCGCAGAAGTTGTAGATTCTCTTCGTTCTGGCTGGATTACTACAGGACCGAAAACAAAGCAGTTTGAAAAAAGCTTTGAAGAGTTTATTGGGAATGAGGTTGTCACGGTGGCCGTTAGTTCGGCAACAGCAGGGCTTCATTTGGCTTTAGAGGCTATTGGTGTAGGAATGGGTGATGAGGTGATTACAACAACTCATACATTTACCGCAACAGCCGAAGTGGTGCGTTATTTAGGGGCGGACGTGAAGTTGGTTGATGTTGACCCAGTAACATTGAATATTGATGTGGAGGCTATACGCAAGGCGATCACTTCTAAGACTGTAGCGATAGTCCCGGTTCATTATGCTGGGCTTTCTTGTGATATGGATGCGATTTTTAATATTGCAGAAGAATTTGGTTTAAAAATTATTGAGGATGCCGCGCATGCGCTACCGGCAACGTATAAAAGCCAAACCATTGGTGCTCTAAGGTCGGATGTCACGGTTTTTAGTTTTTATGCAAATAAAACCATGACGACTGGTGAGGGAGGAATGGCGGTAACTAGGCATGCTGACTTGGCGGAACGAATGAAGGTTATGCGCTTACATGGTATTAACCGTGATGCATTTGATCGATTTAGTTCAGAAAAGCCGGCGTGGTACTATGAGGTTGTTGCCCCGGGTTATAAATATAACTTAACTGACATAGCTTCAGCGATGGGTATACATCAATTGGTGAAGCTACCCTCGTTTTTAGAAAGAAGAAAATACTTGGCAAATCGGTACCTTGAAGAGCTGGCTGATTTGCCTTTAATTTTGCCGGCTGATGCACCTAAAGGAGATGTTCATTCGTGGCATCTTTTTGTAATTAGGCTTAGGGATGATGCGCCAGTTAATAGAGATGAGTTGATCCAGGTTTTGGCGGACAATAAAATTGGCACGAGTGTTCACTACGTACCTTTGCATCGGCACCCTTATTGGCGAGATAAATATAATCTATCAAAGGAAGATTTCCCTGTGTCAGACAGTGCTTACTTGGCAATGTTGAGCATTCCTCTGTATACCTCAATGAGTGATGAACAACAAAATAAAGTTATTTCAGTTTTGCAAGAGGCGTTAGGGTGATTAAGCGATTTTTTGACATAGTGGGATCCTTTTTTGGGTTGTTTTTGTTGGCGCCTTTTTTTCTGGTGATTGCGCTATGGGTAAAGCTTGATTCTAGTGGAGGTGTTTTTTTTCGTCAGGTTCGTGTTGGTCGCTTTGGTCTTCCTTTCAAAATTCATAAGTTTAGAACGATGTGTGTAGAGGCTGAAGGGAGTGGTCGGCTCACGGTGGGTGATGACATGAGAATCACTAGATCTGGTAAGCTTTTGCGTAAATTTAAGTTGGATGAATTACCTCAGTTGATCGATGTGCTATTAGGCCATATGAGTTTGGTTGGACCGCGACCCGAAGTAAAAGAGTTTATTGATGAATATCCTGCTGAAGTGAGAGAAAAAGTTTTATCGGTTCGTCCGGGTATTACAGACTTAGCATCAATTGAAATGGTTGATGAAAGTGGAATTCTTGGTCAATACAAAAATTCTAGGCAGGCATATATTGATGTTATTTTACCGATTAAGCAAAAACATTATGTGGAATATGTTGACGGTCAATCGTTTTGGTTGGACTTGAAAATTATACTTCTAACAATTAAAAAAATATTAGTCCGTTAAGTTTTTTTAACCAGCAACAATCCTAAGTCTTGCTAACGTTTGTTGTAAAGTTGCAGTTGGTGAATTTAGGTTCTAAGTGCCATGGTGTTAGAGCATGGTGATAGCTGAGCCGTTTGACCTAGAAAAGTGGTGGAGAGAATGGTGGATGCATGAGTGGCAAATATAATACAGATTGATTGCAATGCTTCTGTTAAAAAGATAAATAAGATGAGTTATGTGATTTGTCATCAGCCTAAGTCGTTTGATTGGGGTGCTGGTGGTTCAAAATCATATCCGCCAGACATGATAAATGATGCATTGCATTCTCAAGTTTGTGATCGAGTTGGAGTTAATAATGCTCTTTTTAAGAGATTAGAATTCTGTAGTATGAAAGTTGATATGCTTGCTGTTGCGACACACTTGTTGCAAAACTCTAAAAGAGTTTTAACACAGATTACGGGCTTTTTCTTAAATCTAGTTTAGACGAGCTGCCTCACTTAAGGTGTATTTTGAAAGGCGAGATGAGCTTTATTGGCCCTCGACCTTCACTGTTTAATCAAAATGATCTGATAGAGTTTTGTACAGAAAAGAAGGTTCATGGGTTGTCACCAGGCTTAACAGGCTGTGGGGGTCGTGATGAGTTGCCTATTCCTTAAAAAGTTGATTTAGATGTTGAGTATTTGCATCGTTGATCATAAATACCTTTGATATTTATATTCTTTGGTTAACGTTTGTAAAAGTTATTAAACGAGATGTGTCTCGCATTTATCTAATTTTTTTGTAAATGTTTTACATAAAATGGGTCTCAGTATAACTATAGAGCTTGGTTATATGTCAATTTGGTGTTAAATACTTTACATTATCCTAGTTAATATATATTCTGACTTAAATATTATACATTTAAGTGCCCGATATGGATTTTAAAGAGTTAGGTTTGCATATTGCTAGTCTCAGGCGAGAGAAAAAAATTTCTCAACAGCTACTGGCTGAATATACGGGCCTTTCACGTGCTACCGTTAATGCACTGGAGAATGGGCGCGCAAGTGATGTGGGTATGCGGAAGGTACTTAAAATTATTGATTGCT
>Ga0105358_10001286_pt1 | contig 13303 bp, 11 predicted proteins | sample GOMGulsemesocosm_5_FD_83509 | JGI IMG/M metagenome (GOLD analysis project Ga0105358, IMG submission 83509) | Methane-oxidizing microbial communities from mesocosms in the Gulf of Mexico - GOM15C Gulf of Mexico | ecosystem: Environmental > Aquatic > Marine > Cold seeps | place: Gulf of Mexico...
AAAAGGTAAAGCACTGCCATCCATAATAGGTATTTCAGGCGCATCAACATCAATAATTAAATTATCAATACCTAAGCCAGCTACCGCTGATAACAAGTGTTCAACGGTAGAAATCTTTACCGATTGCTCGTTAACTAAACAGGTACATAAGGTTGTTTCACCCACAGCTTCAGGCGTCGCTTTGATATCGACCACAGGGTCAAGATCAACACGACGAAAGACAATACCGGTGTTTGCTGGCGCAGGACGGAGAGTAACCTGTACCTTTTCACCTTTATGTAATCCAACACCTACGGTTGAAACGCTTGTTTTTAATGTACGTTGCTTAATCATATTAGCCTCGTTTTTACCTATACTTTACCTACAATTAGTGCTCTTTACTTCTACCCATTTCAGTTACAAAAATGAAATTATGACCAAAGTAAATTACCTAACTTGGTAGGTATGCTTTTTTCGCTGACGTAATATAACAAAAATATGCAATAAAATCAAAACTGACTACTTATTACCATCGTTATTTTACACCTAACAACTAATTATCGACCAGTATCAATTTGTAATATTAATCGAGTAATTGGTAACTATTCATTAGTTACTAGTCAGCTTGTTTACGTAAAAATGCAGGGATATCTAAATAGTTGTCTAAATCTGCATGCGCTACTTTTTGAACATTACTATCTGTCATTACAATCGGCTCTGCTGCCGTATCTACTTGTGGTGCTGCTGGCGTATAATCACCACCAACAACTCTTGGTTCAACCATAGGTACTGGATTAACAAGTGTAATATCTGGCTTTATCTCTGCGCCGATACCTGTAGCGACAACTGTTACGCGAAGTTCTTCTGTCATTTCAGGATCAATCACGGCACCAACAACAACAGTAGCATTTTCACTAGCAAATGCTTTCACCGCATTACCAACCGTTTCAAACTCATCAATACTAATATCCATACCCGCAGTAATATTAACTAAAATACCGCGTGCTCCGGCTAAGTCAACATCTTCAAGTAACGGACTAGAAATTGCTGATTCTGCAGCTTCTTCAGCACGGTCTTCACCTGAGGCAATACCCGAGCCCATCATAGCAGTACCCATTTCTGACATTACTGTACGTACATCAGCAAAATCGACGTTAATTAAACCCGGACGAGTAATTAACTCAGCAATACCTTGAACCGCACCTAATAAAACGTTATTTGCTGCTTTAAAAGCATCTAATAAACTTGTTCCTGGACCAAGTACTTTTAACAATTTCTCATTAGGAATAGTAATTAATGAATCTACACTATTAGCTAAAGCCTCAATTCCTTGATCAGCATAACTCATGCGCTTTTTGCCTTCGAATGGAAAAGGTTTAGTTACCACAGCAACGGTTAAAATCCCCATTTCTTTCGCTATTTCAGCAACGACAGGTGCAGCACCTGTACCTGTACCACCCCCCATACCTGCAGCGATAAAGATCATATCTGCACCATCAAGCGTTTGCATAATAGTTTCACGATCTTCTTCTGCTGCTTGACGACCTATATTAGGGTTAGCGCCTGCACCTAGACCTTTTGTTACATCAGCACCTAGTTGCAAAGTAACATTGGCAGATGAATTACGTAGCGCTTGAGAATCGGTATTTGCCGTAATAAACTCCACACCTTCAATGGTTTGGCTTACCATATGCTCTACAGCGTTACCGCCGCCACCACCAACACCAATGACTTTTATTACCGCTTCTTCGTTATGGTCTTCCATTAATTCAAACATTTTTATCTCTCCGTTTTAATTAAATTTGCCAGAATAAATTCTGACCTATATAAATTCTTTTTATCTAACCTTGTTATTTAAACAAGTTAAAATTCACCTTTAAACCAAGCATGTAACCTTGACCACAGTCCTGTTACCCCTGCCGATTTTTGATTTTCTTTAGTACCTGACTGATGCGCCTGCATACCGTAATGCAACAAGCCAACAACCGTGGAATAGCTTGGATCATCTACATATTCATTTAGTCCTTGTACGGCTAACGGTGAAGCGATTCGTACAGGCATTTGAAAGACCTCTTCGGCAAACTCCACCACACCTTCCATTTTTGCTGTACCTCCGGTTAAAACATAACCAGCAGCAATTTGATCTTCTAAGCCTGCTTCGCGGACTTCTTCTTGAATTAATTCAAATAATTCCTGATATCTTGGCTCAACTACTTCAGATAACGTATGGCGCGACATACTACGAGCAGGACGACCACCAACACTCGGTACTTCAATACTTTCTTCCATACTAACTAAATGTCTTAAGGCACATGCATATTGCACTTTAATGTCTTCAGCATGGTTTAACGGTGTACGGAATATTTTAGCTATATCACTAGTGACTTGATTTCCAGCAACAGGAATAACCGCGGTATGGCGAAGGGCCCCACTGGTGAATATCGATATATCCATCGTACCTGCGCCCATATCAATTACACAAATACCTAGCTCTTTCTCATCATCTGTTAATATTGAGTAGCTTGAAGCCAATGAAGAAAAAATCAGTTGATCGGCACTTAAATTGCAACGTTCAACACATTTAACTAAATTTTTAGCCATGTCATTAGCACAGGTAACAATATGTACTTTGGCTTCCATACGAACGCCCGACATGCCTATGGGGCTTTTGATGCCATCTTGACAGTCGATGCTAAATTCTTGCGGTAATACATGCAACATACGACGTTCAGCGGAAATTGGTACGCTGCGTGCAGTATGAATAACATTATCAACGTCTTCTTGGGTGACTTCTTTGTCGTTAATGGGCACCATGCCATTTTCATTCTGGCAACTAATGTGCTTACCTGAAATACCCAAATAAATCGAGCTGATTTGACAGTCAGCCATCAACTCAGCTTCGTTAATTGCTCGTTGTACCGATTGAATAACTAAATTCAAATCATTAACGCCACCTTTGTCCATACCACGTGCAGGTTGATTACCAACACCAACAATACTTAATTGATTATCAGGAGTAATTTCGCCAACCGCGACAGAGATTTTGGATGTGCCGATATCTAATCCTACGACTAAATTTCTTTCTATAATTTTAGACATTAAAGGTGAGCTCTTTTGTTAATAGCATAAAAATATGGCTTGTTTTTTGTTGTTTGTGTCGCTTCATGCTTAAGGGGACGTTGGCCACTGACTTCCAGCCAACTGCCAATCCTGTATCATACCGTAAATCAATATAATCCACCGCTTGTTTTAACTGTTTTTTACTATTATTTTTCTGTTTAGGTTGTTGTTCTAAGTGAGTTTTGATTAAAGGGTATACATCCATAAATCTTTGCACACGTTTTACCCGCTCTTCACGACCTAAATTCAACATAACACCATCATTTAAAGTCAGTTGCCATGAAAAACGCTCGCTAAGTACAAGCTCATCAATAGTTAAGTTTCTATACTCAAGTAAGTCGTTTAAATTAATAAAATTCTCTAACGCTAACAACTCGCTACCTTCAGGACCAAAAAACTGCGGTAAAACCTGCTTTAGCGCTCTAGTATCCGCTTGAAATGCCTTACCAAATTGATTCAATAAAAAATCACCATTCCATAAAGCCACAGGCGTTTGATCGACAATATAAATTTTCACTTCATTCGGCCATTGTTTTCTTACCGCAACAGAATAAACCCAAGGCAAAGCAGATACTTGACTTTGGATCTCATTGACATCAACTTGAAAAAAATTACCTAAGTTTATAGTGTTCATCGCCGTCAATACCTCTTCACGCTTGGTATAAGGCATTTCACCACTGATCACCACTGAGTTCACGGGTAAATTCTCTTGATCCATCAATGTCTTAGTCAACCACCAAGCAATACTGATCAAGCTAATAAGCACACACAAGAAAAACGCCAAGCCAAGGCCAAATGATAAAGCTTGTTGATTTACTGTGATTAATTGCTTATGTTTCATATTTTATTATCTATTAAGTCGAAATAAACCTCAAACGCGGTTAACTAACACTCAGTAAAACAATGCGTTCAACCAGTTCACTAAAGGTTAACCCTTGTACTTTTGCCGCTTTTGGTACTAATGATGTTTGTGTCATGCCTGGTACGGTATTAACTTCCAATACTTGCCAACACCCTTCACTATCTTGCATTAAATCGACACGTCCCCACCCACTCGCACCTGTTGCTTTAAATGCCTGTAGTGAAAGCGATTTTATATGCGTTTCTTCTGTTTCACTTAATCCACAAGGACAATGATATTGTGTACTCGTTGATTGGTATTTAGCTTCATAATCATAAAATTCTCGTGGCGTTTCCATATGTATAGCAGGCAATGCTTCATCACCTAGAATTGCGACAGTATATTCAGGGCCGTCAATCCATGCTTCTAACAAAACATCACCATCAAAACCAAACGCTTCCACTAATGCGCTATGTAACGTCTCAGGGGAATCGGCCATTGCCATGCCTATACTTGAACCTTCATGAGCGGGCTTAACCATGACTTTACCGCCCAACGCATTGAGCTGCTGTTCAATATCCAAGTCACAAAAGTCAGCTTTAGTTACCACTGCAAACGGCGCTGTTGGGATACCACAGGCTTTAAATATTTGTTTGCTACGTACCTTATCCATAGATAAAGCCGAGCCTAATACATTTGATCCGGTATAACTGATGTCTAATGACTCTAATGCACCTTGCAAACAACCATCCTCACCACCACGCCCATGTAAAGCGATAAACACATGCTTTATGTTTTTACTAGCTAACGCAGTTAATGGTACATCTTTAGTATCAATTAACAGTACGTTAAAACCTGCTTGCTCTAACCCTTGCGCTATGGCTTTACCTGAGTTTAGCGATACATCGCGTTCCGCAGAAGTACCACCATAAAGTACAGCTAACGTTTGTTGTTTTAATTCAGTCAATTGTGTTGTTTTTTCAACAATCGACATTTTTTTAGTTTCTAGTAGTGTCATTTTTCACCTACTCAACTTGCAATAACGAGTGCGAGGATAAGTCACGTGCTACTAAACCAATATTACCTGCTCCTTGAGTGATAACCATATCGTTATCCTGCAATTGCGCGGCAAGTAACGCTGGTAACATATCAACATCACTGACATAAATAGGTTCAATTTGACCCCGTTGTCGAATTGAACGTGCCAAACTTTTACTATCGGCGGAAACGATTGGCGCTTCACCCGCAGAATAAACATCTAATAAAAATAAGCAGTCAACTTCTGATAACACTTCAACAAAATCTTCGTATAAATCACGCGTACGAGAATAACGGTGTGGTTGAAACACCATGACTAACCGTTTATCTGGCCAACCTGTGCGCATTGCTAAAATAGTAGCTTTAACTTCACTTGGATGATGCCCATAATCATCAACTAACACCATATTACCGGCATCCGTGCTTAAGCCAGCAAGCTGCTCAAATCGACGACCAATACCAGCAAATTCAGCTAACGCTTGACAAATGGCTTCGTCATTAACTCCTTCATCTTTGGCAACTGCAACACCAGCAAGGGCATTAAGTACATTGTGCTGCCCTGGTAAGTTAACACTCATATCAAGCGGTGGTTGACCATCAACTTCTACAGTAAAATAACTTACACCACCATCTTGCTGATAATTAACTGCCCGTATATCTGCATCTTCAGAAAAACCATAGGTAATCACTTGACGGCTAATACGTGGTAATAATTCACGAACCACCGGATTATCAATACACACCACAGCTAAACCGTAAAAGGGTAGATTATGTAAAAATTCAATATAAGTGTCTTTGAGTTTTTCAAAGTCACCTTGATAAGTTTCCATATGATCAGCATCAATATTGGTAATCACTGAAACCATCGGTTGTAAGTGCAAAAATGAGGCATCGCTTTCATCAGCTTCAGCAACCAAATACCGACTACTACCTAAACGAGCATTAGTCCCTGCACTATTGAGTAAACCACCGATAACAAAAGTAGGATCGAGTTGCCCTTGTGCGAATATACTAGCAATTAAGCTAGTAGTAGTTGTTTTTCCATGAGTACCTGCAATAGCAATTCCATGACGAAAACGCATCAATTCAGCTAACATTTCAGCACGACGCACAACGGGGATACGCGCAGCTTTTGCTGCGATCAATTCAGGGTTATCCTGACTTATTGCCGTTGATACCACGATAACACTAGCACCGATAACATTTTCACTCGCATGACCAATAGTGATATCCGCACCAAATTTAGTGAGACGTTTTACCACTTGGTTTTCACCAATATCCGAGCCCGAAATTTGGTAACCTTCATTTAATAACACTTCAGCAATACCGCCCATGCCTGCACCACCGATACCAACAAAGTGGATCCGTTTTACCCGGCGCATTTCTGGTACTTTAACATTAAATTTATTCATCGCGTTTTGCTTTCTGGCGCTTTGATTCATTGTATTTTCGCTCATGTTATTACTCATTTTCTCTATTTAACTCTTATTACTGCATACAAGTTGCTGACAAATATTGGCAACTTTATCTGTTGCATTTATATCCGCAGCAGCAAAAGCCGCTTGCGCCATTTTATTTAAGGTTTGTGGATCACTAAATAGTTCATCTAACAATTTAGCCAAGCCCGAACTTGTTAATTCATGTTGTTTTACTAAAGTTGCACCACCACGCGCAACCAAATACTGGGCATTTTTAACTTGGTGATCATCAACTGCATGTGGCAAAGGAACAAAAACAGCAGGTGTTGCAGCCATCGCTAGTTCAGAGACAGTTAATGCCCCAGCTCTACAAATAACAACATCGGCCCATTGATATGCACTAGCGATATCATCAATAAACTCTGATATTTGCACTTGGTCATTGGCTAAGCTTTGTTGCTTATATGCTTCAATCACTTCTTCTTGTTTACCCTTGCCTGTTTGATGGCGTATAGTATATGGCAATTGTTCGGCGCCGTTGTCAGACGCTTCTACCAATTGAGTAAAACTTATCGGCACTATTTGATTTAAAATTTGTGCACCTAAACTGCCTCCAACAACCAAAATATTGTTAGTTACTTTAACTATTTCTTCATTAATATTCGGTTCAGCTTGCTCACCAATACTGGCTCTTAAAGGATTCCCCACCACTTCTGCAGTAATATCGTTTTTAAAAGCATTTGGAAAAGCGCAACACACTTTAGTAGCAATACGCGCTAACAAGCGATTAGTTAACCCTGCGGCTGCATTTTGCTCATGAACAATTAAGGGTTTTCTCATTAGCCATGCGGCTAAGCCACCAGGAGCACTGGCATACCCCCCCATACCTAAAACTGCATCCGGTTTGATTGTATTAATGACGCTAAATGCTTGTAATAATGAACGCATTAATTTGAATGGTAACTTCAACCAAGCCAGTAAATTTTTATGACGTAAGCCGCTAATATTTATAAATGAAATATCATAACCATGCTTAGGTACAATATCCGCTTCCATCCGATCAGCCGTACCTAACCAATGAATATGCCAACCTTCACTTTTTAATTTATCAGCAACAGCAAGCCCAGGAAAAATATGACCTCCGGTTCCTCCCGCCATCACTAATAATGTTAAAGGTTTAGCGGTTGGTGTATTAATATAATTAGTCATATTTCCCCCAAGGAAATATATGCCCTGTCACACAAGTCAATCCTCCTGCCATCACTAACAATGTTGGAGCACGTCTTAATAGTGTCATTTCTGCCCCCGACTTTTAGACGAGGTAGCTTGAATACTTTGCATGCGCAATTCATGATCGATACGAATTAAAATCACCACGACAAGTGTCATGATAATCATAGAGCTACCGCCATAACTTATTAGTGGCATAGTTAACCCTTTAGTAGGTACTATACCGGCACTGGCACCTACATTAACTGCTGCTTGAAAACATATCCAAATACCAATAGCATAAGCAAAAAAACCTTCAAAAAATTTTTCTTTAGTAAGTGCTTTTTTTCCTAGCATTAAGGCTTTAAATACCAACACCATGCTTAGCCATAAAATTAATGCTATGCCGATAAAGCCAAACTCTTCTGCTAATACTGCCATCACAAAATCGGTATGCGCTTCGGGTAAATATTCTAATTTTTGAATACTATTGCCTAAGCCCTGACCGAAAATCTCACCCCGACCATAGGCCATCAGTGACTGGGTTAGCTGGTAACCACTACCAAAGGGATCTTGCCATGGATCTAGAAAACTGGTGATACGACGCCAGCGGTAAGGTTCAAAAACGGCTAGCATAGACAATAGAAAAACCCCTACTGATGCCAAGCTAATAAACTGCCAAAGTTTAGCGCCCGCTAAAAATAGCAAACCAAACGTGGTTACAAACATCACGATAATGGTTCCTAAATCAGGCTGTCTTAATAGCAAGCCAGCCAATATGCCAAACACCACTAAGGGCTTAGCAAAACCTCGCCAATCTTCCATTACCTGATCGCGACGGCGCACTAAATAAGCAGCTAAATAACAAAAGAAAAATAACTTAGCGGGCTCTGCCGCTTGCACAGTTATAGGGCCAAGTGCAATCCAACGCATTGAACCGTTAACTGAGCGACCAACAAGCAATACGGTTACAAGTAAAAAAACACCAAAAATTAATAAGTAACTGCTATTTTTTTGCCACCATGCCATAGGTATTTGTAAGGCAACACCAGCAATACCTAAACTCAAAACAATGTAAATAGCATGACGAATTACAAAATGAAAAGGGTTATTAAACAAGCGTTCTGCCACTGGCATAGAAGAGCTTGCAACCATAATCAAACCAATCATATACATAACTAACGCAATAACGATAAAGCTACGATCAAAAACGGCTTTATCTTGATTTATATTTGATGCACTAAATTGAGTAAATTTATTTACCAAGTTGCTCAACACTTCTTGATAAAATGGCAATTTCATTTGGCTTTCAGTACTAGTAGTTGAGGCTGTCATTAGCTTGCCCCTGTAACTTTCGCTACAGCAGCAATAAATTGCTCTCCGCGATCGCCAAAATTCTTAAACATATCTAAACTAGCGCAAGCGGGCGATAACAAAACAATATCACCTGCTTTAGCCATTACTTTCGCTTTTTCTACCGCGGTGAGTAAACTCGTGACCTTGTTATCACTTTGCGCTAATTCCGCAATTTTATCGCCATCTTTACCTAGTGTAATCAATTGGCTAACATGCGCAGCTAATGGCTCTGATAATGGTGTAAAATCTGCACCTTTGCCATCACCACCAGCAATTAAAATCAAGCTTTGTTTAACGCCATTTTGCATCGTTAGTGTTTGTGCTAAACCATTAATCGCAGCGATAGTTGCACCGACATTAGTCGCTTTTGAATCATTGATCCAAGTAATACCATCATCACTGGCTATTTTTTGACAACGGTGTGCTAAACCAGTAAACCCAGCTAAATTATTCACCATGGCCGTTAGTGACCAACCGGCACTATAACCAAGTGCTAAAGTAGCTAGATAATTTAATGCGTTGTGCATACCCGCAAGTGGTAGTTCATCTAATGTGATTAAGCTTTGCTCTGCAAAAGCTAATGTCGCTTTACCCTTTACTCGTGTTACGCCAAACTGATTTTTGGCAGGTGCATCACTGCCAAAAGAAAGTACTGTCTGAGATTTATTAACCGTATGAGTGGCCTTGTCATCTCGGTTAATTACAGCGATATTACCTTGCGGATAAATACTTTGCTTAATACCTTGGTAGTTTTCCATATTCTGATGGCGATCAAGATGATCATCACTCACATTTAGCACGCTAGTAGCAATAGCCTGCATACTAGTTAATGTTTCTAGTTGAAAGCTCGATAGCTCTAGAATTAGCACTACTGGTATATCTGTGTTTTGACCCGTTATTTCTTTAGTGAAAATATCTAAAACTGGCTGGCCAATGTTACCACCGAGCTCGGCCTTAATCCCTAAACTATCAGCTAAATAAGCCAATAAAGAAACAACGGTAGATTTACCGTTTGATCCCGTTACCGCTAATATTTGAATAGGATTAACATCTGGTTTATTAATACGTTCATTATTAAGTAGACAAAAAAGCTCCACATCACCCATAACACGACAATCAGCTGATATATGTTGAGCAATACCACTAATGGCACTATCAATACCTGGGCTTATCAAAATAATGTCAGCATTAGTGATTAATTCACTGTGCCATTGCCCTAAATGTAAACTAGCATTGGGAAATTCATCACTAAATTGTTGCTCACTATAATCACCCGAAAAAGGCTGAGTACGAGAATCATTAACAGTAAAACACAAACCTTGAGCACTAAGATAGCGAACACAAGACATGCCTGTGATGCCAGCGCCTAGCACTAGAATTTGTTTATTTTTAAAATCTGCTAACAATGTCATTTCTATAACTTTCTCTACTCGTTACTATTAATTAGAGGTTATTTACTCTATGCCTGAGCCAAAACTCATGCTTACTTCAGCTAGCGAAGTTTCAATGTTGCTAATCCAATCAACACTAAAATAAAGGATATGATCCAAAAGCGGACAATCACTCGTGGTTCAGGCCAACCTTTTAATTCGTAATGGTGATGAATTGGCGCCATACGAAAAATTCGCTGACCGCGTAGTTTATATGAGCCCACTTGTAAAATTACCGAAACCGTTTCCATAACGAAAACGCCGCCCATAATAAAAAGCACTAACTCTTGCCTCACTAAGACGGCAATTACCCCTAATGCCGCCCCTAGCGCTAGGGAGCCAACATCGCCCATAAAAACTTGTGCTGGGTAAGTGTTAAACCATAAAAAGCCTAGGCCTGCACCAACAATGGCAGTACAAACCACCACTAATTCTGAGGTCATTGCTATATAAGGAATATTTAAATAACTAGAAAAATTAACGTGACCTGTAACATATGCAAACAGTGCAAAAGCACCTGCAACCATGATAGTAGGCACTATGGCTAAACCATCTAAACCATCGGTTAAATTAACCGCATTACTCGTACCTACAATAACAAAATAGGTCATCACAATATAAAAGATGCCCAGTTGCGGCATAACGTCTTTAATAAACGGAATAAGTAGAAAAGTTTGCTCTGGATGTGATATTTGATATAAAAATATTGCTGTGGCTAAGCCTGCTACGGTTTGCCAAAAATATTTCCACCTAGCAATTAAACCATTTGAATCTTTACGTATAACTTTACGATAATCATCAACAAAGCCAATGATGCCAAAACTTACCACCACAAACAGCACAACCCAAACATAGACATTACTTAAATCAGCCCAAAGTAATATGCTAAGAACAATCGCGGCTAAAATTAAAATACCGCCCATCGTTGGCGTGCCAGATTTTGAAAAGTGACTTTCTGGGCCATCGCTGCGAACTGTTTGCCCTATTTGCATTTTTTGTAAATAACGAATTAACTTAGGACCAAAATAAAGAGAAATAAACAACGCGGTTAACGTACTAACAATTGCACGAAAAGTTAAGTACGAAAAAACATTAAACGCACTATAGTATTGGGTTAAATATTCGGCTAACCAATGTAACATTAAGAGTCGTCCTCAGCAGAATGGCCAACGTTATTTTGATAACGGTTATCATGCCAACTAATTATATCTTCAACGACATTTTCCATATGAGCGCTACGTGAGCCTTTTACTAAAATATTGATATTTGATTCCTGATTTTTATCGTCTTGTATTAGCAGTGAAAATAAGTATGCTGATAAATCAGTACGCTCACTAAAATGCTTACTCGTTGCTTTATTTTTGTGAGCAAAAGCATTACTCGTATTTTGACTTAATACGCCAAGAGTAAGCAGAACATTAATTCCTTGTTCTTTGGCAAATTCGCCCACTTCTTGGTGATAACTACGTGCTTCACTACCCAGTTCACCCATATCACCTAAAATTAATATTTGCTGCCCTGAATAATTAGCTAATAAAGATATTGCTGCTTTAATCGACTCCACATTGGCATTATAAGTATCATCAATTAACTTTATTTCTTGGTTTGAGTTTTTGCTTGCTAAATGGTGAATATTCGACCGCCCTTTTACAGGAGCCATTTCAGCTAAACCTAATCGAATATCATGTAAACTTGCGCCACATTCTATCGCGGCGGCGGCGGCGGCAACGGCATTACAAACATTATGCTTACCCGGCACAGTGAGCTTTATTGCACATTGACCAAGAGATGTTTGTAAATCAAAACTGGCACAGCCATTATCATCTAAACAAACGTTACGGCTGTAACAATCGGCGCTCACAGGACCATCGGTGTACTTAGTATCCATATGCTTAGCATTAGCACAAGAAAATGTACGAACTTGTTTGTCAGTTAAACGCCACAGCCATTTGCTAGTGTATTTTGTGTCTTGGTTATAAAGCGCAATACCGTTAGCAGGTAAACCAGAAAATATTTCCCCCTTAGCGCGAGCAACACCACATAGATCACCAAAGCCTTCTAAATGTGCAGCGGCAATATTGTTAACCATGGCAACATTTGGCTTGACTAAGTCAGTGGTATAAGCAATTTCACCAATATGATTGGCGCCCATTTCTATTACTGCAAAATCATCGCCTTTCGTTAAGCGTAATAATGTTAAAGGCACACCTATGTCGTTATTAAAATTCCCATTAGTTGCTAATACTTTACCTAACCGAGATAAAATAGCGGCTAACATTTCTTTTACTGTGGTTTTACCACTACTGCCTGTAATGCCGATGGTTTTTGGTGCTACTTTTTGTTTCACATAAGCGGCTATTTGACCCAAAGCAATACGTGTATCTTCAACAATAATTTGAGCAACATTTTCGGCGTTTAAACCTTCGATTGCATGATCGACGATTAACACCTGACAACCTTTACCAACAACTTGTTCAACAAAAAGGTGGCCGTCAAAGTTAGGCCCTTTAAGGGCTAAAAAAGCATCATTTACTTCTTCTTGTAACTCATTTTTTAACTTAAGCGCACGAGAGTCAGTAACTAAATTTTCGATAGTTAACATTTTCAGTGACTCATGACAAAGTAACTGACCTTTAGTTGCTGTTACTAACGTGGCTAAATCCATAGCGATCATAGTTGATCACCTAGTGATTTAGACGCCGAATTAGCGTTAACCTGTTTAAAGAAGTCCATCACGATTTGTCGTTCGTTATAATCAATTTTCTCTTTACCTAAAATAATATAATCTTCATGTCCTTTACCTGCTAATAACACCACATCATCACTATTAGCTTTGCTTAAGGTTGCCAATACGGCCTGTTCTCTATCAACAATTACCTTGTATTGTGCCTGTGGCGTTAAACCCGCCAAAA
>Ga0105358_10001287_pt1 | contig 13300 bp, 13 predicted proteins | sample GOMGulsemesocosm_5_FD_83509 | JGI IMG/M metagenome (GOLD analysis project Ga0105358, IMG submission 83509) | Methane-oxidizing microbial communities from mesocosms in the Gulf of Mexico - GOM15C Gulf of Mexico | ecosystem: Environmental > Aquatic > Marine > Cold seeps | place: Gulf of Mexico...
TCTTCTAAGTCGTGAGTATGAGGGGGCATACTACAGTTAAGGTATATAGGACGTTAAACATTAATTTAGTTTTCAGTTCTTCTCTGGTTATGTGGAAAGAATTTATAGTTGATAGTGGGGGGGGCGTGTTTTGGACTATACTTGGCCAGTTAGGCGTTATGATCAATCACGGGGATTTCAAAGTAGGCTGCCTACTTGAGTGTTGGGAGAACGGCTTCACGTTTTAGCTGGGGAGATGGGTTGCTAAAGCGTGATAGTTATTAAGTGAATTTGGCATAATGTCAGGAAATAATGGGGGAGGGGATAAATGTTTAATGGTCAATCGATACTTATTACGGGGGGGACGGGGTCATTTGGTAAAAAGTTTATTCAGGTTCTCCTTCAAGAATACAAGCCGAAAAAAATTATTATTTTTTCTCGCGATGAACTCAAACAGTTTGAAATGCATCAAAAGTATAATGATCCTTGTATGCGCTACTTTATTGGCGATGTGCGAGATAAAGCACGTTTATTTGAAGCAATGGAAGGTGTGGACTACGTGATCCACGCAGCTGCAATGAAGCAAGTTCCTGCAGCTGAATATAACCCAATGGAGTGTATAAAAACAAATATTTACGGTGCTGAGAATGTCATCAAGGCTGCAATAAAGAGCAAGGTGAAAAAAGTGATTGCACTTTCTACAGATAAGGCGGCGAACCCAATAAATTTGTATGGTGCGACCAAATTGGCTTCAGATAAATTATTCGTGGCTGCAAATAATATGGTTGGAGCCAGGGTCACGCGTTTTAGTGTTGTGCGGTACGGGAATGTGATTTGTTCACGAGGTTCTGTTATCCCCTATTTTAGAAAATTAGTTGAGGATGGTGAGGCCGAATTACCAATTACCCACCCAGACATGACGCGCTTTATGATTACCTTACATCAAGGTGTGGCCTTTGTGCTTAAAAACTTCGGACGTATGCAGGGAGGGGAGATTTTTGTCCCTAAAATTCCCTCTATGAAAATGACCGAGTTAGCGAAAGCAATAGCGCCGAGCTTTCCTCAGAAAATTATAGGGATTCGCCCAGGGGAAAAATTACATGAAATAATGTGCCCTTCAGACGATAGCCACTTAACTCTAGATTTTAATGATCATTATGTTATTTGCCCGACTATACAATTCACCCAGCACTCTGATTTTAGAATGAACCTGCTAAAAGAAACGGGCCGGCCAGTTAAGCAAGGTTTTGAATACAATTCTGGAAATAATACACAATGGTTAACACATGAAAAGCTTTTAGAGATGGAGATTGGCGCATGATCTATTCGATGGCTTAAGTATGACTCCCTATGGTAAACAAGATATAAACCAAGCCGATATTGACGCGGTGATTGATGTGTTAAGCTCCGATTTTTTAACGCAAGGTCCACAAGTTTTCTTGTTTGAAAAAAAAATGAGTCATTACTGCGAGTCGCAGTTTGGAGTGGCAACTAATAGTGCAACGTCAGCTTTACATCTCGCCTGTTTAGCTCTTGAACTTGGGCATGGCGATTATTTATGGACGTCTCCAAACACTTTCGTTGCTTCAGCTAATTGTGCGTTGTATTGCGGGGCGCAAGTTGATTTTGTTGATATTGACCCGAAAACGTATAACTTATGCGCAAATGAACTTGAGAAAAAACTACAGAAAGCAAGCGGTACAAAAAAACTGCCAAAAATTGTTATTCCGGTGCATTTTGCTGGGCAGTCTTGCAATATGGAGCGTATTTATCAGTTATCCAAAGAATATGGTTTTAAAATTATTGAAGATGCGAGTCATGCTATCGGGGGGCAATATTTAGGGAAGCCTGTTGGTAGTTGCAGTTATTCCGATATTACAGTCTTTAGCTTTCACCCAGTGAAAATCATAACCACAGCTGAAGGAGGGATAGCAATGACGAATCAGTCTGGTTTGGCAGAAAAAATGCGGTTGTTGCGTAGCCACGGTATTACCCGCGCGCCAGAGCTTATGACAAAACAGGCAGTTGGTGGTGGTTGGTATTATCAGCAAATTGAGCTGGGTTTTAACTATCGCATGACGGATATTCAGGCGGCACTAGGCATTAGCCAGATGCAGCGGCTAAGTGAGTTCGTTGAAAAACGGCATGTCTTGCAACAGCGCTACCATGAGTACTTAAAAGGCTTACCTATCCAGCTGCCCTATCAATCAATCGATAGTTATTCAGCTCTACATCTTTATCCTATACAGCTTGATTTAGAATGTCTTCGCAAGACGCATACTCAGGTTTTTGATAAGCTTAGGGAAGGGGGAGTAGGTGTAAACCTGCATTATATTCCAGTGCACACCCAACCCTACTATCAAAAGATGGGATTTAGAGAAGGTGATTTTCCTGAAGCAGAGCGTTATTATAGCCGAGCGGTGAGCATCCCACTGTATCAAGGTTTAAGCTTTGAACAGCAGGATGATGTTGTTGCAGTTTTGGAAAAGGTTTTACAGTGAGGCTTTGTGTTATTCCTGCGCGGGGGGGGAGTAAGCGTATTCCACGAAAAAATATTAAACAATTTCATGGTAAGCCAATTATTGCCTATTCAATCGAAGCCGCAATAGATAGTGACTGTTTCGATAAAATAATTGTATCCACTGATGATCAGGAGATTGCTTCTATCGCTAGAGATTACGGTGCGGAGACACCATTTATCAGGCCGGGAGTGTTGGCGGATGACCATACCGGCTCGGATGATGTGATTAGGCATGCGATTAGATGGTATCAAAAATTAAGTCAAGAAGTAGAGTATGCTTGCTGTATTTATGCAACGGCCCCGTTTGTGTCATATGTTGATATTCAACGAGGGCTTGAACTACTTATAGAAACGAATAAAGATTTTGCATACTCGGTCGCTGAATTTTCATTTCCTATTCAACGGGCTGTTAGGATTAAACCTGATGAAAATGGTGTGGAACCATTCAACTCAAAGAATATGGGAGTTCGTTCGCAAGATCTCGAAACCGCTTATCATGATGCTGGGCAGTTTTATTGGGGTAAAGCATGTGCGTATATTGAAGATAGATCTTTTTACTCAAGTCAAACCATACCAATTGTATTACCTAGTTACCGGGTACAGGATATTGACACCATTGACGACTGGCGGAGGGCTGAATTAATGTATCAAACGTATTTAGAAAAAGGGCAAAACAATGATTAACCGTTACCCTGAGCTTGAGCGCGCATTAAATGTGATGAAAGCTCAAGATGAGTTGTTTAAGCCATCCATTTTCTGGCATGAGGCAGCGTTGGCGATTGTTGATGAAGTAAACAATCACGGCATAGAAAACTTTCGCAGGTTGCCATTAGCGTTGAGTTTTTTTGTGCCAAGTTATGGTGCTCCAGGGAATAGCTTTCCTCGAGAGTTGATAGCGGAAATAACCGTTGTAATTAAAAGCTTTATGGATGGTGAAAATACTAAGCCAGAGCTCATAATGGAACAGTTTTTGAACGGATATTTATTGGCTTTGGCCGACTATCGAGTCTTGGTAGGTGCAGATGATAAAGATAAGCTGCCAGCACTGCACAATTTCTCGGAAAGCCAGGTGGGGATGCCTATTGAACAATTTAAATTTGATAAGCGCTACTACAGTCGTTCATCACTGAATTATTTACTTGGCTTGGTAATGCTTAAAAAACACTTACTGCCAGATGAGCTTAAGACGGTTGTTGAAATTGGGGGAGGGTTCGGGACTCTTGGTGAAATATTATCGCAAGCAGGTATTGCAGGGTTAAAGTACATAGACTTAGATATCCCACCGACTAGTTTTATTGCTCAATACTATTTAAGTGAAATTGTGGGTAGTGAGAATGTCACTACGTTTGCACAGACGGCGGGTTTTCCGAGAATCCTGATTAGTTCGCTAAATAACATTAGCGTGCTATGTAATTGGCAGCTTGAAAAGCTAGAAGGGGAGGTGGATTTGTTTGTCAACTTCATCTCTTTTCAGGAAATGGAGCCGGCTATTGTGAAAAATTACCTCAATCATATTCGTCGTTTGAAGACTAAATGGGTTTTACTTCGCAATATGCGAGAGGGTAAACAAATAAGAGCAGACGGGCAAACGGGTGTAGAGGTTCCAATCCAAACAAATGACTACCTTCGGATGTTACCAAATTATAAATTGATTGAAAAAAACATAGTACCATTTGGTTTTAAGACGGCGGATGGCTACCACTCCGAATTGCTCTTGCTAAAGCGCAATGAGCTTTGCTTGTAATAACACAATGACTGTTTTAGTTGAGAAAACTGTTGAATAACTTAAACTTCGCTCAGCGCTTAAGTGTTTTTAAAACTCATGCCCTACTTGTGTTCGTTATGCCGAAACTCGAGAGTTGCTTAATTAATTAAGAGGATAGGTTGAACTTAGATGAAACAGTTGTTAGTTCATTGCGACGCTAATCGAACTAGTGGGTTTGGTCATTTCTCTCGGTGTTTAGCATTGGCGGAATTGGTGAGGAGCTCTCGGCCTGATATCAAGGTTCTTTTTGTTGGTGATTATGGGTGTTACGCTATTGATAAATTGAGACTGACGAATACCCGCTATATCATTATTCATGAAGCAGAATCGTTCACGAAGGAAGTTATTAATGCTTTTGTTTCTTATGAAACTGATTTTTTATTGATTGACAGCTATCTTGCGCCACAGTTTTTTTATGATTACATGACAGAAAAAGAGATTAAGTGGGGCGTGTTTGATGATTTTGGACAACAAGACTTCCGGCAGGCGCAATTTGTTATTAACTTTAGAGTTGGCGCGGAAAAAATGTTTAGATATCGCTCGAAAACTTGTGGGCTTGGTCCAGGTTTTATGCCCATACGTGCGGAGTTCTTCGCAGTTAGAAGGGGTAATGAGAAACGAAAGGTAAGGGTTGATGTTGAAAATATTCTGGTTTGCTTGGGGGGGTACGATAAGTATCAAGTGAGCGGTTGTTTGTTGGAGTCAGTGATTAGGGTATTTGATCAGGCATTTGTTCTAGTTTTATTGTCTGATCAAGATGAAATCTCCGTATTGATGTCAAAATATAAAAACAATACTAATGTTAAGGTGGAGCAAACTTGCAGCGATGTTGGAAGCATCATGGGAGATATGGATTTGTTGGTTTCTGGTGGTGGGATGTTGAAGTATGAAGCTGGTTACTGTGGAATACCAAATGCGGCGTTATCCCAAACACAAGAGCAGCACCAGGATAGCTTGGTTCTTCAGGAACATGGTGTTCTTCTAGATCTAGGTTTAGCAGGTGATTTCATCGCTCCACAGGTTGAAAAGGAATTACTGGCTTTTTCGAGACAAAGTCGGCAAGCAATGAGGGCTCGTCAGTTACAAATATTTCCCGCCAGCGCACGACTTCAGTTAGTGGAGTTAATACATAAGCAACTTGTAGTATAGCTTTAGTGGATCAGGGTACTTGGTATAAGGTTGACTTGTCTTTGGAATAGTTCATACATTACTCCATTTTCTTCGCGAAGAGTTCATTATAAAACCAGTAATACTAGCTTATATGTCCGGCTGTTTCTCGCCACCCAATGTTGGCTACCATGTCAATTATTGATAAGTAGGGTACAAATTTTGGTTGATTTAATTGTCTGTAAACAGGCGGGGTGAAATTTTGAAATTCAATGGAAATATTAGAGTTGGAGAAATAACCATCCTTTTCTATATAAGCCTTAGACCCTGCTGGACTGAAGTAATGATCACAGCTTAGTTCTTTACAGAGGGAAAGTAGTCGCTTGGATCGTTCGCCAACTGTATTTAGCTGTGATGACAAATGAAAGATAGGGTTGAACCCTAGTTCTTTAGATATGGTTTTGATGATTTCAATGTTTAACGTGGCGAGAGATGTGATTTTATTGCTGTTGATAGTGGGGAGTACTTTTAATAAACAGGTTTTACCTAAAGGATGTTTGGCATAGGTGTGTTCTAGTAGTTTGGTGTGTTTTTTTCGCCAAGGTATGGAATCATTGAGTTGAACTTCTTTAATCATTTGATTTCTTGAGCCTCTAACCGGCAATGAAATATAACGTTCTTGGTGATCGCTAATGATTTTGTTTCTAACTTGCCATGATTGCTTTTCAATTTTCACATCATCAAGAAAAACAAAATAATCGACCTTAGATATTAAATTAAAGTATCCAGCCCATGGAATGTAGGTGGGTTGCATAATTGCAATGCTACTCATTTGTATAAATAAAGGGTAAATTCAAAAGGGATGGAATTGTTTTTAACTAGGTAATCATGCCTTAGCGTAACGAAAGGAGAGATTTCATTTTTACAATGGTCGAAAAGGGCGAGAGGGTCGGTGTAGTACAGGCCTTCATCTTGGTAATCTACATAGGTCGACAGAGCATTAAAAGAAACAAGGTGATTTGCGGCGGTGTGCATTTTTTTTATTGTATCGATGATGAACGACCAATTGTCTTCCATGGTGTTATTGAAAACACCAGAAACAAATATGGCGTCATAGCCCTGCGGAATCTCGTCATTTAGGATGTTGAAATGTGCGAATGATGACTTTGAATCGTGTTGATGCTCTTTTCCGGCATGATTAATAAACTCATCTACAAAATCGAGGCCTAAGTACTTACCTGTAAAGCCTTTTTCTTGCCTTAAGTAGGTTAGGAAACCGCCTAAACCACACCCTAAATCAATCACACTATCGCTAAGGCATAAAGGCTCAGAAAGAACCTTGAAGCGTTTGTATTGTGACTCTAGTGAGCTGTACTGAACTGCTTCGTGTCCGGGGCCGAATTTGTGGAATAAACTAGCATAATGTTTTTTTAATGACATATTATGTGGGATATAGAATTTATTATATGTGTGTGCCATATTATGCAGTTATTAATGGATAATGCATTATTCATTTTAATTAGGGGGGGTGATATGAGTTCAGCTGTAGTCATAGGTGGTGGAATAGCTGGTATTTATAGTGCGATTTTACTTAAAAAAAGATATGAGAGCGTTTTTCTTATAGAGAAGGAACAAGAATTAGGTGGGTTACTGCGATCCTTTCACAATGAAGGAAATGATTGGTTTGATTATGGAACTCATTTTATTGCAGAAACGAATATTAAGGATATTGATGAGGTTATTGTAGATAAAAGCTGGACTAAGGGGTGGAGAAAGTTTGATTCAGAAAAAGTTGGTAACTTTTTCAATGGAGTGCTAAATGAGGGAGAGGCTTTTGTAGATGCTAAAGAAATAGGAGCGAACTACTATCGTGGGTTAAATGAGTTTTTAGAAAAAACTTATATTAACGACACTTATACTGATTCTGAAGACCAGCTTGAAAATACATTTGGACAAACGTTTACCCAAGAGATTTTTAAGCCATCCTTATGTAAAATTTTTTGTGTGGATTCTTTGGCTGAATTGGTGGCGGGTGCCAATTTACTATTTGGGATGAAGCGTATTAAAGTTTTAAATAGTAAAGCATCTAAGCTTATTAAAACGCTCCCCACGTACGACGCAAAGATGAGTTACCATGCCGATTATTCACCCTCAAAGGGTTACCGCACACATTTTTACCCCAAGGTTGGCGGTGTTGGTGTCTGGGTAGACCAGATGAGAATCAAATTAGATGCGTTAGGCGTGACGGTTCTATGTGGGCGTTCAGTAAAAAAAATAGGGCATAAAGGACGCGTTATTAACCGCATTGTTATGGATAATGATGAAGTGATTGATTGTGACAATCTAGTATGGACAATTCCGCTAGTTTTTCTGTTTAGGGCAGCAGGAATCGAATGTTCAACTGTAGGGCCGAGATTATTAAATACCACGTTATTGCATTTTACCTTTGACAGTAAGCCTTTGTCTGATGACCACTACTTTTACTGTTACGATCCTAGTTTTTTGCCCTTTAGAGTAACGTTATATTCAAATTTACAGCCTGAAGTTTCACAGAGTAGTGGGCGTCATCGCGTTACCGTTGAGGTACTAAGCTCTGGTGTTCTGGATGCTGAAAAAACGTGTGCAGTGGTAATTATGGACTTAATCAAGATGAAAGTTATACCTAGTAATAGTAAAGTGCTTTATCAAAAAATAATGTCTATACCTAACGGGTTTCCCGTGATGGACCATAGTTACGCTAAATCGTTTGAGTTTCAAAGTCATTTGGCTATTAATTCATTTAAGAACTTGAGCTTGCAAGGAAAAAATAATACGCGAGACTGGTTTATGGCCGATGTGCTTAAATCGATTTATCACGAATTCGGACGTTAAAGAAAAAGGGGAGTAAATGCTAAAGAATATTACATTAGGCGGTCGTGAGGTTGGTATTAACTGTCCACCATTTATAATTGCCGAACTGTCGGGAAATCATAATCAGTCATTAAGCAAAGCGTTAATGCTTGTTGACGAAGCGGCTAAAGCTGGTGCAGATGCCATAAAGCTTCAGACCTACACCGCCGCTACAATGACAATAAATAGTGTTGGTGATGAGTTCTTTATACGTGATGAGGGTAACTTGTGGAAAGGCAAAACTTTATATGAGCTATATGATAGGGCTCATACACCGTGGGAATGGCATGAGGCTATTTTTAGAAAAGCTGAAAGCCTAGGCCTTGTTGCGTTTAGTTCCCCTTTTGACGTAACGGCTGTTGATTTTTTAGAGTCATTAGACGTGCCTTGTTATAAAATAGCCTCATTTGAAATTGTGGATACGGCCCTTATCCAAAGAGTGGCCGAAACGGGTAAACCAGTTATTATGTCAACAGGGATGGCATCGTTAGCTGAGATTGAAGAGGCTGTGAAGATAGCAACGGAAGCCGGTTGTCGCCAATTAATATTGTTGAAATGCACTAGTAGCTATCCTGCTTTGGCTGAAGATGCAAATGTTGCCACAATACCTCACATGAAGGAGTTGTTTACTTGCCATGTTGGTCTGTCTGACCACACCGTTGGCATTGGAGTATCTATTGCGGCAGTGGTTGAAGGTGCTGCTATTGTTGAAAAGCATTTGACTTTAAGTAGGAGTAATGGGGGAGTGGACTCTGCTTTTTCTATGGAGCCATCGGAGTTTAAACTCCTGGTTGAAGAGTCTAGAAGGGCGTGGTTAGCAATAGGGAATGTAACTTATGGCCCTACTGATAATGAACTTGATTCATTAAAGTTTAGGCGTTCGTTATATATTGTGAAAGATATTCTCGCTGGAGAGACATTGACTGAGGAAAACTTAAAATCAATAAGGCCTGGTTTAGGGTTGTCTCCCAAGTATTATCGGCAGTTGATAGGGAAAAAGGTGAAAGCTAACCTTAAATCAGGTACGGCGATGAATTGGAGCCTGATTGGAGACTAGCAGAGTTTGCTTTTTTGTTAATGAATATAAAAACATGAGTCTTTTTTGAGTGTACTTAATTACATATGATTAGTTTATATGCGAGCAATATTATTACCCCTTATCACCTCGCTGGGCTGAACTCGTTTATCCTAAGTTTGGGTAAGGACGTACAGTTAGAAGGTGAGGTGTTTCTTAATAATGAGGTGTGGGGTAAACCATTGGTTGGGGAAGCTCAATTACTAGGTTTTCCAGCTTCAATAAAAGTTCATAATAAAGACTTAAAATTTTCGTTATTCTCATTAATTTGCGCATGCTTGTTGTTGGTTTTTCGTCGTTCCTCAAAAGCAAAACTATTTATCCTTGGTCACTCGAGGGTGAACCTGAAATTAATAGCATATTTATACGAGCAAGGGGTGATCGATTGGAAAACAGCGTTTTCAACAGTGATCTTCGATGAAGGAATAGGTAGCTATGGAGGCGGGGTCTATAGATTCAAGGTCTTTTGCAAACAGGCATCCCCCTCCATTATGCATAGCCTTGCGTTTATTATAGTTCACCCTTTGAATCAGGTTTTACTTAGGTTGAGTTTCATAATTGACCATAACTGGCGTTTAATTAGGTATACAAACCTTGGTGGTATTCAAGCAAATGAGCTGGCAGTGTCGAATTATAGGCGCTATTTTGAGTCTATTTGTGAGCAGAATATTCAAGCGCAATCTAAAGTTGTGGTCTTAATAACGCAACCTTTAGTGGAGGTGGGTTATATGAATGAAGAGGATTATTGGCAATGTTTAAGGCTACTTACTGAAACGGTAGTAAACAACGGCTATCAATTTTTTATTAAACCCCACCCAATTGAAAGTCGGGTGCGATATGAGTGCTTAGAGGCTACCCTGATTGATGATAGTCGTCCTGCTGAGTGTGTTCTTTTAGAGCTGAAACCGGTGCTTATCTTTGGTATGACGAGTACTGCGATGATTAACAGTAAGTTAATTTTAGATATGGAAAGTTATTGTATTAATGCTTTGTTTGAAGGTAATGAGAAGTTAATCAATGTTAGTGGGAAAGATCCGTTTATCCGAGATATTTTCAATGAATATGTTAATAAAGTTCAGAGCTGGGAACATTTGGGTGGCTTATTGGCTGCTAATACTGAATGTTAAAATGTAACCCGAATTAGTTGAGATGCTCTGGTAACCCTAAAGTGAGCCTAACGCTTCTTAGTCAACGGTTACAATTACAGTTACAGAGGGAGTGAGATGTATTAGTAAAGGAGTTAAAGATTTTATGCCTCAAGTGTTTATTCGTTTATCTAACGTTTTATTGAGAATCCTTTCGATGGCTTCAAGGTTTTGTTTAGTGTTTGGCTTAGCGTACTTTATAGAGCCAAAAGAAATGGGTGAGTATGGTCTTGTGGTGGCAAGTCTGGGCTTTAGTGTGTTGATTATAGGGGGAGACTATTACACATATAGCCATCGTGAGTTAATGTCATCAGGGAGTGCACGCTGGGGCTTTATTTTCCAGCATCATGCTATTGCTTTAATCATTTTGTATTTCTTTCTACTGCCCGTGCAGTTTTTTTATTTTTCGTTTGGATTATTACCTTGGTCGCTAAGTGGTTGGTTCTTTATGCTACTTATTAGTGAGCACTTAGCACAGGAAATGAATAGAGTTTTAATCGCAATACAGGAGCCTTTGATGGCGAGTATCGTGTTGTTTTTAAGAGCCGGGGTTTGGGTTTGGCTATTGCTTCCTTGGATGTGGGTTAATCCAGATAGTCGTAGCCTAAATGAGGTCTTCTTTTTTTGGGTTACCGGTAGTTCCTCATCGGTCCTCATTGCATTTTTTATAGTAAGAAAAAAAACCGATGGATGGCAGTGGGGGGGCGTGGACTGGCCTTGGATTATCAAAGGGTTTGGTGTCGGTATGTTGTTTCTTTTTTCAGCGTTGAGTTTTAAAGCTTTAACTACGATTGATCGGTATTTTGTAGTACATTTTTTAAACACGGAAATGCTAGCGGTGTATGTTTTATACACTGGAATGGCAATGTCTATTTACAGTGTCATTGATGCAGCGGTTACTGCTTTCTTATACCCACGCATTGTTAGCGCTTGGAGAAACTCTTATCTATCAACTTTTAATAAGTTAATGAGCGAGTTATGGTGGGCGACAATATTGCTCAGTATTTCATTAGCTCTTATGATAGGAGTGTCGGCAAACTGGGTGTTAAGTTTCATTGGTAAAGAGCTTTATGTTGAATATATTGAGTTGCTTTGGGTGTTATTACTGGCCGCTATTGTTTATAGCGTTGGGTTGGTTCCACACTACGGGCTTTATGCTAAAGGAGGGGATGCTAAAATAATGGTTATCCATTTATCATCACTAATTGTTTTTTTTATAACCATGGGGCTAACAACTATAGTGTGGCTTGAAGGTGCCGTTGCTGTTGGGTTGCTTGTAACCTTTTGCTGGATAGGCGGGGCGAAGTTTTTATTTTATCGAGGCATTAAATCTCTTAAGAGACTGTAAAGAGTTTTGTGTAACTGTCCGTTAAACGAAGTCAGATAATCGGTCTTCAAATTCGACCATAAATCGGTTTAGTGTTAATTTCTAGTGTCGGGTTGGTATTGTCCATTCTTTGATGCACCTTGAATTCCCCTTACCTCCCTACTTTGGAGTTAATGATAGGCGTTTACATAATTTAATTTACAGTCTCAATTCCTTGTTTTATAGTTACAAGGCTTATGATTTTTATTTTTTATGTTAAAAAAACAAAGAGCCTACGGTCGATATATGCTGGGATATATGAGCTACTTATGGGAGGGGATTATTACAAAGAGGACTTACTGCTAAATTATGAAAATTATCAGTCCTATAGCAACGGGTAATGGTGCCTTTATTCTTCATAAAAGGCTTGAAGAAGGTATTGAGGGGTATAAAGTGGAAGCTTTTAATCCGAAGATGACCTTTTTTCCGCCTTTGCTTTACCCTATCGGTAGGGCAAAAATTTCAGACATTATCCATACTACACACGACTATGCGGTCTTTCATAAGAAGCGCGGTGTTCCTATGGTGGTAACGTTCCATAATTATGTGCTTGATCTTTATATGCAAGCTTATAGTAGTCCTTTACAAAACCTGCATTATCAAACAGATTTAAAATGGTTTACTAAAAAGTCAGTTGAATTAGCAACTGAGTTAACTGCAGTAAGTCAGTTTACAGCTGATTTAGCTAGAAGTGAGTTAGGGCTTTTAAAGCCGATAAAGGTTATATATAACGGTGTCAACGAGTCGGTTTTTACCCCATCAAAAAGATCGTCGATAAATAAAAAGATCATCAGGGTGTTATTTAGTGGTAACCCCACTACTCGAAAGGGTGCGCATTGGCTTCCCTCTATTCTTGAAAAATTAAATCAAAATGTGGAGGTTTTATATACAGCGGGGTTACGTGATTTTAAAGGCCTATCTTGTCATCCAAGGTTGCTGAATTTAGGTAAGGTCCCTTATGAAAGGATGCCTGAGCTTTATCAGTCCGTGGATATTCTTTTATTTCCTACGGTTAGGGAAGGGCTTCCGCTTGCTGTAATGGAGGCTATGGCTTGTGGTTTGCCTGTTGTTGCAACAAACTGTTCGTCTTTACCGGAATTAATAGACCATGGTGAGGGTGGTTTTTTGTGTGGTCTTGGTGATGTAGGTGACTTTGCAAACAAAATTAACCTATTGGCTGGGGATTATCAATTACGAAAAGAAATGGGTGAATATAATCGTGAAAAAGTGGAGAGGGAGTTTACACTAGGTAGAATGATTTCTGAATATCAACAATTATTCGCTAAAGTGCTACAACGAGGCTGATTTTATAAAGGCAGGTATGAAAAATTACGAGATTTAATATGGATGAGAATTTAGATGAACAGAAGATTAAAGAGTTTTATGATAACGTTTATTATAAAAATATAGTTAGTAATAAAGTAGTATCGAAATACCATCTAAAATTAGCGAA
>Ga0105358_10001288_pt1 | contig 13292 bp, 11 predicted proteins | sample GOMGulsemesocosm_5_FD_83509 | JGI IMG/M metagenome (GOLD analysis project Ga0105358, IMG submission 83509) | Methane-oxidizing microbial communities from mesocosms in the Gulf of Mexico - GOM15C Gulf of Mexico | ecosystem: Environmental > Aquatic > Marine > Cold seeps | place: Gulf of Mexico...
AAGGCAAGATTTATCAGCGCCCGTTTGGTGGTCACACCACTGAATTTGGCGATGGCCCGGCGGTTCAACGGACCTGTGCCGCGGCCGACCGGACTGGGCATGCGATTCTGCACACGCTGTATGGCCAGTCGTTGAAGAACAACGCTGAGTTTTATGTCGAGTATTTCGCCATCGACCTGATCATGTCTGAAGACGGTCAGTGTCAGGGTGTTGTCTGCTGGAAGCTGGACGACGGCACCATGCATGTGTTCAACGCCAAAATGGTGGTGCTGGCCACCGGTGGTTATGGCCGCGCCTATTTCTCGGCAACCTCGGCCCACACCTGTACCGGTGACGGTGGCGGCATGGTGGCCCGTGCGGGTCTGGCCTTGCAAGACATGGAATTTGTTCAGTTTCACCCAACCGGCATCTACGGCTCGGGCTGTCTGATCACCGAGGGTGCACGCGGCGAGGGTGGTTATCTGACCAACTCGGAAGGCGAGCGGTTCATGGAGCGCTATGCGCCCCAGTACAAGGATCTTGCTCCGCGCGATTATGTGTCACGTTCGATGACCATGGAAATCCGCGAAGGTCGCGGTGTCGGCGCAGAAGGTGATCACATTCACCTGAACCTGTCGCATCTGCCGGCCGAGGCCTTGGCCGAGCGGCTGCCGGGGATTTCTGAAAGCGCCAAGATTTTTGCCGGTGTTGATCTGACCAAAGAGCCGATCCCGGTGATCCCAACTGTTCACTACAACATGGGCGGCATTCCGACCAACTATTGGGGCGAAGTGTTGAACCCCACTGCGGATGATTCCAATGCGGTTGTTCCCGGCCTTATGGCCGTGGGCGAGGCGGGCTGTGCCTCGGTGCATGGCGCTAACCGTCTGGGCTCTAACTCGCTGATCGATCTGGTGGTGTTTGGCCGCGCTTCGGCCATTCGTGCCGGCAAGGTTGTTGATGCCGAAGCACCCAACCCGGTGCTGAACCAGGCTGCAATTGACTCGGCGTTTGATCGTTTTGATGGATTGCGCCACGCCAAGGGCAATGTCGCGACTGCCGAATTACGTTTGGAAATGCAGAAAACCATGCAGGCGGATGCGGCTGTGTTCCGGACGTCGAAAACCCTGACCGAAGGTGTCGAAAAGATGACCGCGATTGCGGGCAAAATGGATGACCTGTCGGTCACCGACCGCTCGCTGGTGTGGAACTCGGATCTGATGGAGACGCTGGAGCTGACCAACCTGATGCCCAACGCGCTGGCCACCATTCACGGTGCCGAGGCACGCAAGGAAAGCCGCGGCGCACATGCGCATGAGGATTTCTCGGAGCGGGATGATGACAACTGGCGGGTGCACACTATCAGCCGGGTTGAGGGCGCATCGGTTGACCTGAGCCACCGTCCTGTGGTGGTCACGCCGCTGACCACAGAAAGCGACGGCGGTATCAGCCTAGAGAAAGTCGCGCCCAAGGCGCGGACGTTCTGAGGTCGCTGCAGTATGATATTGGTTGAGAAATCAGTGGGTTTTCCGGGGCATTCTATGGCTCGGGAAACGCGCGTTTGTGCGGTCGTGACTGTTACGGCAACCTTGAGGGTGGCCATATGATGGCTGTGGACCAGCATGTGAGCGCCGAGCAGCCAAAGGAATGGGCCCGTCTGGGGTTCACACCGGGGCAGTCGTTTCGCATCTTTGGTATGCGCCGGTCTGGAAATCACGCCATTGCCAACTGGCTACAGCGCAATTCGGCCGCGGGGCGCTCGTTGTTTTTGAACAACTGCAAGCCGACTACTGATCCGTTCAAGAGCTTTCGGTCTATCGAGTTGGACGGCGAACACGCGTCGCACCGTAAGGCGACCAGCGATCTGGCGTCGGTTGCGGGGGCTGCCGGGGATGGCGCGTTGTTGCTGTTTTCCTATGAAGACGTCACACCGGCAATGTTTGCGCCCAAGCGGGCCGTGTCGGGGCCATTCAACGAAGCGCTGCTGGATGGCAACGTGCTGATCTATCGTGGCTTTCTCAACTGGGTGGCCTCACTGCTGAAAAAGATGCAGGGCAACGCTAACTACAGTTTGCTGCGTCGGAATGCGATCCTGCTGCAGGCCATCGATTTTTACGGGTTGTTGCTGAAGCAGGTGGAGCAGGCGCAAGAGCTGGGGTTCACCTGCATCTGTTACGACGACTGGGTTCAGGACGAGAGCTATCGTGCGACGATCTTGACACAACTGGGCCTGCCTCTGCGCGACAACTCGCTGGGGAAAGTGCAAAGCTATGGTGGCGGGTCGTCATTTCAAAAGCAGGCTGAGAATGCGGGCGAGCTGGACGTTAGCCGACGCTGGCACCAGATGGCTGAAGATCAGGAATTTGCAGCTGTGCTGCAACTGTCGGCACATGACACCGTGCTGACCAGTCGACTGGAACGGTTGTTCCCGCGTGACGCGGCACTGCTGGCCCGGATTGCCGGATTGAATTCTCCGCTTGAGGGGGCAAGTTCATGAGTGACATGAAGGTCTCTGATTTTATAACGGTGGGATTTTTGGCTTTAGACAGACATCAGACCTGCGACGCCGCAGGTGAGAATTACGCGCCCGGGATCGCCAGTACTATGGCGCGGGCATCGGAAAAAACGAACATCTGTCAGCAGAGCGCCGCAATGCGCCTGTTGGTGGGCGGCTAAGCAAGGAGACAAATCATGGTCGAATTCGCACTCCCGAAGAACTCGAAGATCACAACGGGAAAGACCTGGCCGAAACCCAGCGGGTCCACCAACATTCGCAAGTTCCGGATCTATCGCTGGACCCCGGATGATGGGAAGAACCCTCGGGTGGATACCTATTTCCTGGACATGGACACCTGTGGTCCGATGGTTCTGGATGCGCTGATCAAGATCAAGAACGAGATTGATCCGACGCTATCGTTCCGCCGCTCCTGCCGCGAAGGGATTTGTGGATCCTGCGCGATGAACATCGACGGCATCAACACTCTGGCCTGTATCTATGGCATGGATGAGATCAAGGGCGATGTGAAAATTTACCCGCTGCCGCATATGTCGGTGGTGCGCGATTTGATCCCGGACCTGACCCATTTCTATGCGCAGCACGCCAGCATCATGCCGTGGCTGGAAACCAAGACCAACCGCCCGGCGAAAGAGTGGAAGCAGACAATCGAGGACCGCAAGAAACTGGACGGTCTGTATGAATGTGTGATGTGCGCTAGCTGCTCGACATCTTGCCCCAGCTACTGGTGGAACAGTGATCGTTACCTTGGGCCAGCGGCACTGCTGCATGCCTATCGCTGGATCATCGACAGCCGTGACGAGGCCACAGGCGAGCGTCTGGACGAGCTGGAAGATCCGTTCAAGCTGTACCGCTGCCACACCATCATGAACTGCACCAATACCTGCCCCAAAGGCCTGAACCCGGCTGAGGCAATTGCCAACATCAAAAAGATGATGGTTGAACGGACGCTGTAATCAGTCTCTGATCAGAAGCCCGGAGCATTCCGGGCTTCTGTATTCCTGCTTGCGTTGATTTGGTCCGCAAGCCGCTAATACAGTTTCAATCCCAATAAAACGACCTCGGTGTACAGGTGATCAATGTCCTCGGCGGGCATTCGGCCTGGCGTGTAGAACCGTGGTACGGCGAAATCTTCAACTGCGTCATGCTGTACGTCATGCGGCAGCATCCGCCGGTCAACAGACAGGATTGCGCGGTCTGCTGGTAAGATGCTGTCGGCAATGGCACGGACATGGCGGGCAAAGAGCGTACGGTTGCCGAGATACATGACCTCGTGTGTGACGTAGTCGTCGTGTTTTTGTTTGATGGACAGAATGACCAGACAAGGGCCGTCGGGGGTTTCGATCAGCAATGGTGTCAGGTTTAGTCCTGCGTGGTCTTGCAGAACCTGCATGTCGTTAGCGCTGAGGAGTTCAGTTTTTGCCAGTGGGTCTGTGTGGATCGGCAGACTGCCCGGCGTAGATGCGCGCGGGTGCCAGATCAGGCGTTGAGTGTCCAGTTCGACCAGTCCTGCGCTTTTGACAGCGTGGACGGCGCCGGGGGAACTGGTGAAGTCGGTGACGGTGATGTCCGGATTCGCGGTCGCCAATTCGATCATGCGGCGGCCGATTCCGGTGCCCCGATAGGGTTTCAACAGATACCAAGAGGTCATGTTAGCAGTGACTTTTGGGCCAGACTCGGTTGGGCGTTCAGCGGTGATCAGACCCAGCACCCCAACCAGTTTGCCATCGTCGCGCACAGTGATCGCATGGCTGTCCCCCGGTCGGCTCCAGCGGCCATCCAGAATCGCGCGCCAGCCATCTATGGACCATTTTGCCCGCGGAAAGACCTGCGCCATAAACTGGGCGATCTCTTCACGGTCTTCGGGGGCAGCGTGGGTGATTTCAACCATTGGTCAGGCCCTTTGTGTTCAAAGATACGAGGACAGGCGGATCCATTCGGTTGCGCCATTGTGGGTGAGACGGTCCATCAGGTGCTCAAGGAAGTCCCAGACGATGTCATCGGTTTGCAGATGATGCGTGGACAGGCCAGTGGGCTCGTCCCGGTCCACCTGTCCCTGACGGCGCTGAACAAGGTGCTCGACCACACCGCCAAGCGTTGCTTCGGTGCCGCGAAAATGTGGACCTTGTTTCCAGCGGATCAGGTCGAAGTGAATGTTGACCTGGGTGACGCCAGCAACGGGCGAGGGCGATTTGCGGGCATGACAGGTTGAGACCAGCCGGTAGCCGAGATCCGGGAAGTGCGCCACGGTTTTGTCGGCAATCCGGTTCCACGGCGCAGCAAATCCAGGCAGCAAGTTCGGGATTTTGGCTTCCACGAGATGTTGCCAGCCCTTTCGCAGGTCCTGCAATTGCAGGTCGATGTCACGGTGTTCGCCTACTTCAGAGGCCCGGGCGCCGACGGGTTCGTTGTTCACATGCGCAAAGCCGTGTTGCAGAACATAAGTGTCAGGCGAGTGGGTTAAACGCTCTGCGAGGTTGTCGTCAACGGATTTGGGAATCACTGCAAGATGGATCGGTGCGCTGTGCCGCTGGGCCAGCGATAGAAGCCGATCCAGCGCGGGTGTCGGAGATTGCGTGTCGTCATCCCTCCACCAGAATGTCGGTGTCGCCCCGGCAGCGTGCCAGATACGCAATTCATTTTCTAAGTCAGACCAGGTTGCCATGTTGAGAAGTCATTCCCTATTTAGCGCCTGATCGCAACCACCTAGGGGTATTAGCGGTGGTCGGAGTTTTGGCGTGCGTAAATCGCTTGGGTGCAGATGGCGGTGCCGTCAACGAAGAGTGCTTGTTTTTGACCGCTTTGGGGTTGCACCTGTGAGCAGCTGACACTAAACCCCGCCATAGTGCACCCGTAGCTCAGCTGGATAGAGTACCTGACTACGAATCAGGGGGTCAGAGGTTCGAATCCTCTCGGGTGCACCATTTTCAAAATAGATAATCCCGTGGCGTTTACCTTGTTGGGGTGTTTCCCGTGTTGACACTGCGCCGCTCGCGCCGCAACGCTGGCAGCGCTATAAAGGGGAGCGAATATGAGCAGGCAAGAGCCGCTAAAATTTCCCGTAATACGGACAGTTGGGCTGCAGGGCATGCTGGTGACATTTGCCGATGCGTTGAGTGAACCGTCGAACCGTGCTGCGCTGGGTTTTCAGGCAGCGTTGGGGCGGTTGGTGATGTCAGGGGTGATTGAGACCTCGACCTCTTTGGCCTCGGTATTTGTGCGTCTTGATCCAGGATTGGTGTCACATGATAGGGTGCGGGCACAGCTTGAGGCTTTGTTGGCCGATCGTGACTGGTATGGTGCACCTCTGCCCGAGGGGCGGCGGTTCTGGCGCGTGCCAACGGTTTATGGCACCGATCTTGCGCCGCAACTGGCTGAAGCCGCGGATGCTGCGAGCATGAGTGAAGCCCAGGCGATTGACAGCTTGGGATCTTCTCGGGTGCGGGTGCTAACCATCGGCTTTGCCGCCTCGCAGCCATATCTGGGCACTTTGGGCGAGGAGTGGGATCTGCCACGACAAACTGCGCTGACGCCGAGAGTGCCGCAGGGCGCCTTGGTGCAAGCGATACGGCAGTTTGTGTTGTTTACCGCTCCGGCCCCGACTGGTTGGCGTCATGTCGGGCAGACCGGCATGCGGTTGTTTCGACCGGAAAGCGAAGATCCCTTTGCGCTGCGGGCGGGGGATGAGTTGGTATTTGAACCGGTGGCGCGTGCTGATTTCCTGCGCTTGCGCGAGGACGATCCGAATAATGGTGGGGCTATCATGACCGAGATCACATCATGAGCGGGTTGAAGGTGTTGCAGGCCGGTCCGGTGATGTCGGTGCAGGATATGGGCCGACCTGGGTTGTTGGAGCGTGGTATCTCGCAGGGAGGGGCTGCGGATGTGCTTGCGCTGGCCGAAGGGGCTGCGCTGTTGCGTCAGGATGCAGGACTGGCAGCGCTGGAAATAGGTGGTCTTGGCGGCACGTTTGAGGCTACCGGAGCGTTGCGCATTGCGCTGACCGGGGCTCCGATGGTGGCGACACTGGATGGTGCCGCTCTGGCCTGGAATGCCTCGTATCAAGTCGAGGCGGGGCAAAAACTGGTGATTGGTGCTGCTCGGCAAGGAGTCTACGGCTATCTGCATCTAGGCGGCGGCATTGACAGCGACAGCCTGCTCGGCTCGCGTGCCGCGCATCTGACCGGAGGCATTGGTCAGGCGGTGCTGGCGGGCGATGTCTTGCCTGCTGGGTCGGACGTCAACAGTGAGATAGGTTTGGGGCTGCAGGCCGAGGATCGGTTCTCGGGCGGGACCTTGCATATCGTTGAGAGCTTTCAAACCAGCCTGTTTTCTGATGCCGTTCTGGCCCGCTTTGGTGAGACTGATTTTACCCGTGGCGTCCGTGCCAATCGTATGGGTGTTGAGATGGTCTCGGACGGAGAAGGGTTCTCGGCTGCTGGGCAGTTGAATATCCTGTCCGAAGTGATTGTGCCCGGTGATGTGCAGATGACCGGCGACGGCAAACCTTTTGTGTTGCTGCGAGAATGCCAGACCACGGGGGGGTATCCTCGTATTGGTACCGTGTTGCCCTGCGATCTGGCGCGGGTGGCGCAGGCGGGCAATGGCGCTGCGCTGCGGTTTGACTGGGTGACGCTGGAGCAGGGGCTGGAGATTCAGGCGAGATATGACGCTGGCGTGAAATCGCTGCCGTCACGTTGTGCTCCGCTGATCCGGGATCCATCTGATATGGCGGACCTGTTAGCTTATCAATTGATCAGTGGCGCGGTCTCGGCCGGGGCGGATCCTTTCGACATTGGAGAAAACACATGAGTAAATCGGTCGATCTGAATGCCGATATGGGCGAAAGCTTTGGACCCTGGACTATGGGCGATGACGCGGCGCTGCTGGATATTATCTCGTCCGCCAATATTGCCTGCGGGTTTCATGCCGGTGATCCGGATGTGATGGCGGCGACTATGACGCGGGCCATGGAGTGCAATGTGGGCATTGGATCGCATCCTGGTTTTGCCGACCTGCAGGGGTTTGGGCGGCGTAAAGTGCAATTGTCCCAAGACGGGCTGAAAAACCTGGTGCGGTATCAACTGGGCGCGTCGCGTGGGATGGCGGGGGCGTTGCGTGGAAAAGTGCGGCACCTGAAACTGCATGGGGCGTTGGCCAATATGTGCAGCGTTGATGGTGATATGGCGCGCGCCTGTTACGAGGCTGCACTAGAGGTAGACCCGGACATTATCATAATGGTGCTGGCGGCCACGGCTATGGAGGACGTGGTGCGTGATCTGGGCTGTAACTGGGCCGGTGAGATTTTTGCGGATAGGGCGTATAATGATGATGCAACATTAGTTGATCGCTCCAAACCGGGTGCGGTGATCCATGATCCTGCTGTGGCCGGACCGCGTATACTGCAAATGGTGCAAGAAGGCGCAATTATCACCGAAAGTGGTAAGCGTATTCCAACGTCCATTGATACCATTTGCCTGCATGGTGATACACCAACCGCAGTGGCATTGGCCGGATCGGTACGAGACAGCCTGACTGCCGGTGGTATTGAGATTGCGCAGTTCGCAGGGCGCAGGGCCTGAGACTGTGGCCTGTGCAGGAAATAAGGGCTGCGCCTGATTTTGGCGCGCGGCCCTGTGCAGGGTTATAATTATTGTTTTCATGTAAAACAGCAGACTAGCATCTTTTTGAAAAAATTGGATATTGGATACTATCAAGAGTATCGCCTTGTGTCGTACAAGTCTGCAGCCTTTCCATGAATGCCAGGACCCATCACTATGAGCTTTCAGTTCTTCTCGGACAAAAATCGCCCCGTGCATTTGGGGCCTTTCCCGTTAGAGCGACTGGCGCGTGGGCCAATGCCGGATCTGGGCACGGTGCCGCGGTTTCAACCGCTGAACTTCCGTCGTCCAGGCCTCCCGGCCTCGATTGTCAACGCGATGGGCGAGTATCAGGCGATGATGGATGCGATCCGCGACGGGCTGGTCAATAAGGCCCGTGCTGATTGTCCCAGTGATCCGCAGGCGCGCGCGGAGCATATCAAGGGCTTTGGCTATTTCTCGGATGCGTCGATGGTTGGGGTTGGCCCGATGCCTGCCTCGGCCCGTTTGGATTCTCCTTATCGCAACCCGGATATTGATCGGCTATCGCAGGATCTGAAAACCCGCCAAACCAAGACGCTGGCGGCGGGGATTGATCTGATTATGGCGGATCTGAAAGAGGCGATGACCGCGCCGCCAACCACCATCGGCGATCACTCGCGCGCCATTGTGTTCCTCTATGACATGCCGCGCGACCCGCGCGCGGATGAGGATGGCTGCGAGTGGTTGGTGGATGCGCAAGCCCACCATGCCTGTTTGCGGGCCAGTGAAACGGCGGTTGTGCTGGCCAATTACATTCGGTTGCTGGGCTGGGATGCTAAGGCGCATACTGGCACCTCGTCGGATGTGGACCTGAACCAACTGGCGGTGGCGGCTGGACTGGTCTCGGTCGAAGGCGAGCAGCTGGTGAACCCGTATTTAGGCAGCCGTTTTGGTATCGCGGTGGTGACCACCGATTTTGATTTGGCGATGGACCAGCCGTTGTTGCCGCTGGATCAGCAGCCGATGTTGAAGATCAAGGGCCCCCGCTGGTGGGTTGGTCTGGGCTCGCAACGTTCGGTGCTGAATGGCGATCCGTTTCGCAGTCGGGATTTCAAGGATGGACCGCACCCGTTTGAGACGCTGAAACGCGTTGAAGATCCTACTACCTATATTGACGAGCCGCATGTGGCGCGAGTGCCCAAGCGGGCCGACATGTTCGCCCGTGCGCAATTTGGCGATATGGGCAAAACCAACCAAAAGGCCGCAACCGGAGGTTTTTATGTCCGCAAGGCAGCGCCCTCGATGGCGCAGCGGCGGATGCTGGGGGCTTTTGTACTGTTGCAGGATGGCGAGTCTCCTACGGGGCCACGGCCAAGTGATGCCGCGCGAAATGCAGCCAATATCAAAGCGGCGAGCTATTGGCTGGGGGTGGATGCGGTTGGTATTAGCCGCTGTCCGGACTGGACCTGGTACAGCCATGACGCCACCGGAGAGGAAATTGTGCCGGAGCATGATCAGGCGATCAGCATGATCATTGATCAGGGGTTTGAGACCACCGACGGCACCTCGGGCGACGATTGGATTGCAGTGGCACAGTCGATGCGGGCCTATCTGCGGTTCTCGCTGTTGGGCGGTGTGATTGCGCGCCAGATCCGCAATCTGGGCTACAAGGCCAAGGCGCATTCGGTGATGGACGGCGAAGTGTTGCAGCCTCCTTTGTTGTTGCTGTCGGGGCTGGGCGAGGTCAGCCGCATTGGTGAAGTGATCCTGAATCCGTTTCTGGGGCCTCGGTTGAAGTCCGGGGTGGTGACCACGGATATGCCGCTGGCGCATGATAAGCCGATCGATTTTGGCCTGCAGAGCTTTTGCGAGAGTTGCAACAAATGCGCCCGTGAATGTCCGGCAGGCGCGATTACTGCTGGGCCCAAGAAGATGTTCAACGGTTACGAGATCTGGAAAAGCGACAGCCAGAAATGCACCACCTACCGGATCACCACGCCGGGCGGGGCGATGTGTGGGCGCTGCATGAAGACTTGCCCGTGGAACCTGGAAGGGCTGTTTGCCGAGAAGCCGTTTCGCTGGGCGGCGATGAATCTGCCCAAAGCGGCCCCGGCGCTGGCCAAGCTGGATGATATGGTCGGTAATGGCGAGATGAACGTGGTCAAGAAGTGGTGGTGGGATCTGGAGATGCAGGAGGACGGTGGCTATCGCCCGACCCGCCATCCAGTTAATGCCCGTGCGTTGCAAAAGGATCTGAAGCTGAAGTTCGAGGACCAGACGCTGGCAGTGTATCCGGCCAACTTAGCGCCGCACCCCTGGCCCTATCCTTTTCCGATGGACCGAGAGGCTGGGATTGAAGCTTATCAGGCGATGATCACGGCTGATGAGTACAAGGCGCGCCGTGCTGCGGGTGAAAGTGGCGATTGGGAGCATGTCTATACCAATGACAGCGACAGCCCAGTTCTGCGGGTGGTGGTCTCAAAGGTCGAGGACATGAGCCGACAGGTCACCAAGTACGAGTTTCGCAGTCCCGATGGGTCGGAGCTGCCGGAATGGACGGCGGGCGCGCATTTGGACATTGTGGTCGCACCGGAATTTCTGCGGCAGTATTCCATGTCTGGCGATCCGGCGGATCGTTCAAAATACCAGATCGGTGTACTGCGCGAAGAGCAGGGCAGGGGAGGCTCAGCCCTGTTGCACCGCATCTTTGCTGAAGGTCGCCGGGTCTTCATCTCGAAACCCATCAACCATTTTCCTGTGGATGGCACCGCCAGCAAGAGCTTTTTGATGGGCGGCGGCATTGGCATCACTCCGATGATAGCAATGGCGCATCAACTATATGCGCAGGGCAGGGCGTTTGAGCTGCATTATTCGATGTCATCACGTGCCAGTGCGGGCTATCTGGATGACCTTGCTTCTATGCCCTGGGCACAGCATGTCAGTCTGCATGTTTCGGACGAAGGAACACGAGCCGACCTAGATGTCCTACTCGGTGGATACCGCGATGGCTGGCACGTCTATACCTGTGGCCCGGACCGTTACATGGAGGCAGTGATGCGGGCTGCCGAACGTCAAGGTTTTACCGATGAGGCGCGGCATTTGGAGTATTTCTCGGTGCCGGACGTGCCCGAGTATGAGAATCACGCCTTTACCCTAAAGTTGGCAAGGTCGGACCGTGAAATCCTGGTTCCAGCGGATAAAAGTGCGACGGACATTCTGGCCAAGCATGGCGTGCATGTGGATGTGAAATGCGCCGACGGGATCTGTGGGGTTTGCAAGTGTGGACTGGTGTCTGGGGATGTTGAGCATCGCGATTTTGTCTTGTCCAAGGCCCAGCGACAGGAGTCGGTGATCCTGTGCCAGTCTCGCGCTGCCCAGAAAGGTGGGCTGATGGTTGTCGACTTGTAAGTCCTCTGGCACGTACTGTTTGGCCCTTAGAACCAGCGGCTCCCGTCCGTCAGCACGTGCATCAGAGATGCCCGGCCGCCCGTTGGGTTCGTAAGGGCCTAACCAAAGAGGCGGGAGTGCCTGATTTCCTTGTTTGCGGATCGCTGATTCACAGGCAGTTTCGGGGATGTTAGAGCCCGGACGGATGCAGAGTTCGAGCGTAACAAGTGCAGATTACCAGACTTGACAGCATGTGCCCGCGCGCTGACAGTCATGGGCATTGAGTGACGATCTGAATTTTAACCTAAACGAGCTTTGAGAGCATCATGGATTTATTTCCGGCCGGTACGCGATCGGCCAAACAGGGCGACCCCAATTGGTTTACCGGCGAAGTCTGGTTGGAGACCATCATCACAGCGCCAGAACCCGCCCGAAACCGGTCCATCCGGGCGACGTTTGAGCCGGGCGCGCGCACAGCCTGGCATAGCCACCCTCTGGGGCAAACGTTGTATGTAGTTTCAGGTTCGGGATTGGTCGGCACCCGGAGTGGGCCGTCGCGGATCATGCGTGTTGGAGACTCGGTCTGGATAGCTCCAGGCGAGGAGCACTGGCATGGTGCGACACCCAGTGTAGCGGTGGAACATATCGCCATCCAGGAAGCCAAAAGTGGTTTTGTCACCACCTGGATGGAACATGTTGCCGATGAGGAGTATCTGGCTCTCCCCGCGTGATCATAGCGTCTTGCCTGTATGGTCCGCGATGCGTTTGTTAAGTAGCCTTGTTTTTAGGCGCACCTAGTCGACGGTGGAAATACCTTTCCACAGCAGTCGTGTGGATCTGACAAAACTCGATAATATTGTTCGGAGCAGGGTGCCCGAGTTTGGGTCTTAACGTGCCAGTTAGCGGAGCCTGTCTTTGGTGGCGGTTCCGTGATGGCCATTTTTCAGTTGGCGTGCCTGATGCGCCATCTGACGGATCTCGCCCCAGCGCTCTTCTCTCTGCAGGATGATCGGGGCCATCCAGCTGCCGCCAATGCAAACGACATTTTTCAGGTCCAGGTAGTCCTGTGCGTCGCTCTGAGAAATGCCACCAGACGGGCAGAAATGCACCTGCGGGAACGGGCCTGCAAGGGATTTCAGCGCTGCTACCCCACCAGCGGCGACGGCGGGAAAAAACTTCATCACGTCAAAGCCGCGGTCCATCAGGTGTATGACTTCGGTGGCGCTCAGGGCGCCGGGCAATAGCGGCAGGCTCAGGTCCTCGCAGCAGTCGATCACGTATTGAGTCGTGCCGGGGGAGACAGCAAAGGTGGCCCCCGCCCGCTGCGCGGCTTGGGCATCTTTTGGGGTCAGAACCGTGCCCGCTCCGATGGTGACGCCGGGCACACGGGCCATCAATGATATGGCCTGCAATGCCACGGGGGTGCGCAGGGTCACCTCCAATACTGGCAACCCGCCGGCAACCAATGCTTCGGCCAATGGCACCGCATGGGTGAGATCCTCGATCACCAATACAGGAATCACCGGGGCCTGACGGCAAAGCATATGCATGGACGGCGCCGCCTGAGTGGCACGCAGTGACGCAGGTTGCGGGTCCGGCTGTGGCGGAGACCGGGTCAAGACAGACCTCCGGCCACTGCGGGCGGCGGCTGGCGGCATAGGATCGCGGCCCTGATGTTGTGAGCGCTAATGAAGCGCGTCGAGCAGAACTGGATGCCGAGTGGAATAGGCCCGATGCCAAACACTGCCGCGATCACGGGCTGGTGCGGGTTTGTCCATACTCTTGGTGTTGGTGCCGTTTGCGTCATGGTTTCACTTACCTTTGCATCA
>Ga0105358_10001289_pt1 | contig 13288 bp, 7 predicted proteins | sample GOMGulsemesocosm_5_FD_83509 | JGI IMG/M metagenome (GOLD analysis project Ga0105358, IMG submission 83509) | Methane-oxidizing microbial communities from mesocosms in the Gulf of Mexico - GOM15C Gulf of Mexico | ecosystem: Environmental > Aquatic > Marine > Cold seeps | place: Gulf of Mexico...
AGACTTTATGATGCAAGAGTTTAATCGCGAAGCAAATACCTTAGGATCTAAATCAATTAACACTGACATTACTGCTAGTGCAGTTGAGCTAAAAGTGCTTATTGAGCAAATGCGTGAGCAGATCCAAAATATCGAGTAAATATTCTAGATAGCTTATAAAGGGTCATTATACTTCATTTTCAATACGTTACAACTACCTCTCTAGTCATAACACTTCTTAAAAAGTCAGGTTCGGTCACTCGATTGGTGACCGAACTGGTGACTTATTTCTAGCAAATTTTTACACTTACACTTGTTAATTTTTAAACAAAAGTGAGATAAAAATGCAATATTCAAATGAAAAAGAAGTAAAAGAACTTGTTGATTTAGGTAAGCCTATTTTCAAAGCAATATCGGAAGGTCTATACCTAGAAGTTAAGAAAAATGGCACCGCAATTTTTGTTAAGCGATATCAGATCAATGATAAACGTAAACAAATGAAAATCGGTGTCTATGGTGAAAAAGATGAAGGGCTAATGTGTTATGACGATGCATTAGTTAGATCTATTCGATTAAGTCAGCAGATTAAAGATGGAATTGACCCAAAATTAGAAGCTGATCGTAAAACCCGCCAAAATGTTAAAACAGTTAATGATGTTGCTCAGCGATTTATTGATAGAAAATCTGAAAAAATTCAAACGGGTTACATCTTACAAAGGGACTACGATAATCGGATAAAGCCATTCATTGGTCATTTACCTGTAGAAAGGGTAACTCCTATGGACATCGAAGATATTTTTATGAATGTCGTTCATGAAGGGTATCCAACTGTTGCTAACAAAGTTCTTTTTCTATGCAAAAACATTTTCAAATCGGCAGAAAAACTTGCGCTAATTAATAAGAATCCCGCTGCACCATTCTCTGCAACAGAAGATGCTGGTGGTGCAGAAGTGTCTAGAGAGACAATATTAAGTAAGGGTGATATTAAAAAGGCATTTTCTGTTTTTGATGAACATCCATCGAAAGTTCCGTTGAGTACAAAGATTGGTTTCATTCTGCTATTAATCTTAGGAACAAGAAAAATGGAATTGTTTTCAGCCCGTTGGGAGGATGTAAAAATGGATAGCCAAACGTTTACCTTGTATGAAGATGACACCAAAACAAAAAGCTCGCTTGTGATTCCTATCCCTGATTTAGTTATGCCTATGTTAAAAGATCTTAAGCTTATTGGTAATGGTTCTGAATATTTATTTCCAGCTAGAAAAAGAAGTTCTAGGGGATACATAAGTGACGATACAACAAATCATACACTTGCAAACCTATTTGGAAAAAAGGTCAGTAAAAAGCCACCAGGTCCAAATTATCTTGGGGAAGCAGGAATACAGTATTTTACGGTTCATGACCTTCGTAGAACCTTCAGGAGCCTTCTGGCATATCTAAAGGTAAGTGACGAAGTAGGAGAAGTTTGTATGAATCACGCAAAGAAAGGAACGACAAAAACATATAATCGATATCATTACTTTGCAGAAAGAAAAGAAGCACTAAATAAACTTGCTGAATTAATTATTTTACTAGTTAATTACAAGGGAATACAATAGGTTATGTGTTTATTAGTTTCCTAGTATCGCATCGCAGTTTTAAATATTGTTAAATATAAATGCGTATCAACTACTGGAGACATTATGCAAATAGATAAAAATGAAAAACTTATGACATCGGCAGAGACCTGTGAATATTTAAACTTATCAGACTCTACTTTATTTAGATTAAGACGAGATGGCACGTTCCCAAAGCCATTGCAATTGGGACCACGTACTATTCGCTGGAAAAGAAAAGATATCGATGATTATCTTGCGCGTATTACACCGGAGCAGCCAACTCCAAGTGAGTATAAAGTTAAAAGCAAAAGATCGCTTAATTAACGGTAAACAGCGTTGTTTATTCTTTTGGGGAAAAGTAATAAATGATTAATTTTAAATTTCGGGGGAAATAACTAAAAATATTATTGTGCTAAATCGGGGTAGCACATAATTATATAACTAGGGTCAAATCATGTCTTATCCTGACATTTCAAAAGTTCATCATACATTTATTGATTTTGAAGCATCAAGTTTAAATCAACAAAATAGTTATCCAATTTCTGTAGGTATTGTCCATCAAAGCAAAACACATTATTGGCTCATCAAGCCTAAAAGCTGCTGGACTGACTGGGATAAAAAAGCTGAACAATTACACGGCCTTTCAAAAGAATTTCTTATTACTAATGGTAAAGAGCCAAGCGAAGTTATTGAAAAAATCACAGCATTACTAGGAACACAATGCACTTTGTATAGTGATAATCCTTTTTGGGAACTATTGTGGTTAAACCGACTTGGTATAAGTAATTATAGGATCGCAGATGCGTATGATTTAGTAAAATCAGGAAGTGAAGAATATGTGAAAGTTACTCGTGAGGCAATATTCGAAGAACATAACTTAACACCTCATATTGCTATTGATGATGCAATGGTTTTGGCCTTGACGATGATAGAATTAGGTTAATTGTTAAATACATAACAGGGTCATTGCTACTAAGATGTAGTAGCTCCAACTTAGCCTGATGGTTTAAAATATCAAAACTTAATTAAATCGGGCAGACCGCTCCAGCTCATTTATGCCATTCATACAAGGTTCTTGAACTTTAACTTTTAGTATACTTTGCTCATTAGCAGAGTGAATTTAAATGCTCACAATCAATTAAATTTACTGAATATAAGTGAAATAAAACCATTGAATTCACTACTGTTTTACAATACTTTTCTATAAATGGAAAATTAAAATGCTTTAACTAATTGTGACTAAAAAAATATCACACTCCGAATACATTGAAAGAGTTAAAAGTATCAACCCTGAAATTGAAGTTGTTGGTACTTATGACGGATCTGACACATCCATAAAACATAAGTGCTTAAAGATCGATTGTGGTCATGAATGGGAAACAACGCCTTCACAGATTAAGCGAGGACGAGGGTGCCATAAATGCGGAAAGAAAAAAATAGGTAGTAATAGTCAAATATCACACAGTGATTATATTGCTAGCATTCAAGGTAGGAATATAGATGTATTGGAAAATTACAGTGGCTCTACTACCAAAATAAAACACCTTTGCCTTACTGAAAACTGCGGACATATTTGGACTGTTACTCCTAGCCATGTAAAAAGCGGAACCGGGTGCCCAAAATGCGCAAAAAAACCTAAGATGTCTCACTCTGAATATATCAATATTGTCAAAGATAAAGGTATAGATGTCATAGAAAAGTACATTGGCCTTCATAAAAAAATTAAGCACAAATGTTTAGTGAAAGGTTGTGAACATGTCTGGAATGCGCGGCCAGCAAATATACAAAGGGGTAGTGGCTGTCCAATTTGTGCTAGGAAATCAATGACAGGGAGATGTGTTATTACAACCAATGAATATTCTGAAAGTATTTCAAATCGAAATATAGAAGTATTAGATGAATACCAAGGTTCTTCAACCAAAATAAACCACTTGTGTCTTGTTTCAGGCTGTGGATATGTATGGAAAGCATCACCATCAAATATAAAAAAGGGAAGCGGTTGTCCAAAATGTGCAGGAGTAGTAAAGATAACTCGTAAAATGTACTTGGAAAATATAGCACATAAAAAAATAGATTTAGTAGATGAATTTATAGATGCTTCTACTGAGGTGATGCATCGTTGCTTGATTGAGTCTTGTAATGATACATGGAAAACAAAGCCTAAGAATATTATAGGAGGTAGTGGTTGCCCAAAATGTGCAGGAACTAAAAAGCTTACACAAACGGAATACATCCGGTCTTTACAGCAAAGAAATATAAAGGTTGTTGGTAATTATATTAATGCTAAAACTAAAATTGAGCACTCATGTTTAGTGGAGGAGTGCTCCACTAGTTGGTTAGCATCGCCAAATAATATTAGGCGAGGTCACGGCTGCCCAACGTGCGGAAGTAATAAAAATCATGATAATTTGCGTTTTTCTCAAAGCATGTATATTGAAAGACTTACTAAACGTGAAATTGAAGTAATTGGATGTTATGTCAATAATTCGACCAAAATAAATCATAAATGTTTAGTGGGTAGCTGTGGGCATATATGGAGCGCAGCACCAAGTAATATTCTTGCAGGTAAAGGATGTTCGAAATGTGGTGGGAGAGAATTTGATTTACTGTATATTTGGCAAGACAACCACAATAATTGGAAAATAGGTGTATCAAAAATAATTAAAGGAGAAGAGCGAATTCATACTTGTGCCCAAAAGCGTGGCACTGTAGCTAGAAACATTAGGATGGTAACTATTCAGAAAGCGGAAAGATATGAATATGAATTACTAAATATGTTTACATTAGCGCCCTACACTATTGACAGTGGTGATGGCTGGACAGAGTTTAGAACATTAACAAAACAAGAAGAAATAAAGCTTCATAAATATTTAGATAAGCTTGAATTTAACAACTCGTAGACTCCAAATAAGTATTCATGGGTTTAGCTAGACCATCTGATCCGAATATTAACAACAAATTTTAATTTTTAAGCCATATTTTAACCCATAAAAACTTATTTTTAATTTAGTTTGAGAAAACGTTGTAAATCTCATGAATAAGCACCTAAATTTTAGCGGAAATAAATAATTCTATATTTACCATTTACCTACATACCTTTATTTAGTTGATGCTATGAAGTTTTTTAATATATTTTATATTTACAACGTTAAGAGAATTAATATTTAGCATTAAAATAAAATTACAACGATTAGCCTCGCCATCTAAACAGTGCCCCGTCAGAATAAAACATCAATCAATTCTATCTAGCTGATTAATATGATTTTAATTTACTGTATTTACAACACCTAATATCTATAGTTATTTCATTGTGAAATGCACTTAAAATATAGAAATGTCCATTATTATCTTTCAATTTTTCAAATATTTAAAATGTTTACAACGTATGTAATTTATTGTTTTTTATAAATAATCCAATCATCAATTACAGATTTAAAGCATTATTTGTATAGCCTCGACATTGATCTATAATATTACTCAAGCATATTTTAAGAAAGAATTGGTCACAATGAATTGTCAGAAATTAAAAGAATCATTATCTAGGGAAATAGAATCAAACCGTAGGGATAAAAAGGCTCAATCACATTATCGCCACATGTTGACCGGGCTAAATAATTTAGAAAGATATAACCTTATTGACACAAATAATATTAAGTTTTACTTAATGGATGGGTTGCCTGGGGTTCTGAGTGAATATAGAGAAACTTTGAAATTAGAGGGCAAAAGAGATACTAGAGGACCTCTAAGTCGAATCAGGCGTTTGTCTGAATACTATAATGAAATATCAGCTACAAATATTGATTTCGAAAATCTGACTCTCTCAGAGGTGCTAAAAGCAGCGGCAAAAAGGAAGTATGGTAATAAGCTTTATGAGAAAAGGGTGGCGATGGAAGATAGGCAGTATGTTGTTAACAACTATATTACTTATAATCAAATTTGCTTTCAAATTGTAGAGTCAAGTGCCAAAAAAAATCCAAAATTATGGCCTAAAGTTGATTTGTCGAGTAGTAAAACGATCTATAGCTATGCTGGAAACATGAGAAATTGGTTTCTTGGTGATACCTACCCAACCATTAAAACACCTAATGAGCGCTTTAACTTTATTGAAGACTTTCTTGATCTCCCTAGAGGGATATTGCTAGATAAAATTAGAGAAACGAGCAATATCAAAACAAACGAAAATACAGATACGAAAAAGAACAAAGTTAAACCAAGAAAATTAATGACAGTAAAAGTTCTCAATGAGCACTTTCAAAAGTTTTATGATGAACTTTGTGAATACAAGATAAATGATATTCAGCCAGAAATAAGAAATATAACTGATGAAATGAAAGCTGCTAAAAGTTACAAGGAAAGGCTGAGGGTAATGCATCTTTCGAAGGGAGTAGAAACAAATTGGACATTTTCTGCTAATGGTCATTGCCCGTCAGCGTCAAGGTTTTATAACGCATTAAAAGCTTTTATTAACTATTGTGTTTGTTATGAAAAAATAGAAGAAAAAGATGTAAACCTATTCCATTTAACAAATATTGGTATTTTAGAAAGGCTTGTTAAAGCAACAAAGGCGAATAAAAACAAAAGAGGTTCTTTAGCTTCATCAAATACAGATAGTCAAAGAAAGATAGGTGGGAGTACTGTAGTTGATATATTAAAAATAGTATCAACAGGTTCAGCTATTAAAGGCTACCTAAGATTATGTGGAGAGCCTGGAGAAAGGAACTTAAGTGATTACTTTAGTGATTTAGATTATCTTATCGAATTAATTCCAACATTAATTAAAAACGCAAAGAAATCAATACAAACAAAAGGCAAAGGGTCATCTCAAGGAAAAGAAAATATAGCCTTTTTGTTAGACTTAGAAGCAGAGGAAAGAAAAAAAACTGGTAAAGATGCTACTAAATTTTTAATAAAAAAATGTGAAGCAAATTTGCGTATAGCTACGAAATTAATTGAAAAAGCTAAATTCAAAGGAAATGAAACCTTGCTGAAAAAAGCTTTCACCAATATAAGAATGGCATATAGTGAGTCACTCACAGCCCTTATCTATAGTGTTTCATTTATAATTTGCCCAAGAGTTTTAAATTGGTCATTACTAAAATTTTATGATGATTCATCACTAAGGGACAATAGACTTTCATCTCTGTCGTATAACAAAAAAAAGAAGAGATACAATTTATATATACCTGTATTTGGACCCGATGTGTTTTCAGAATTTGATGATGAAGATGTTAGATATATTAAAAACTCTGCCTCTTATAACATTGAAAAAATAGATGTTGATCTGGGAGAACATTTTACCGCAATTATAGATGCATATAGGAAGTGCAGAGATTTATTTATACAATTTGATATGCCTTACCAAGCTTCGTTTCTTATAGAAAAAAATCGTGAGAACATTACTAAACTAAATGATGGTTTTGTAAAAGAGCTAAGTGATAAAACAAAAGAAATATTAATAAATGAGTTAGAAAAAGATATTGTTGCTTTCCAAAATTTTGAAGCTGAAAACATCGATGCGCTTTTTCCATGGGTAGCGAGAAGAGAATTACCGTTAAAGACTTCAAAAGACCATGAAGCAGAGGTAAACAATGACGAATGGTATATTATTAGAAACACTGCGAGAAACTTTCACTCATGGAAAGGCAATATTGCAGGTAAATTTAAAGATTCTACCAAACTAGCTTTTTCAGGTATAGATCAAGGGTTAGAGCAAGTTGGTATAAACATCCATGCTATGAGGCATTTAGTTGTTATCACATATTTAGAATTGAATCCCGGTGATTTCATTGGTGCGGCTGCAATTATAAATGATGAAGTGTCACAAATATTTAAGAGATATGGAGATAAAGATAGAGGCAAGGCGATGAAAAGACTTAGTAATATGGGGGATTACTAAATGATATCCCCTTTTTTACAATTTGTTTCATAATCCACTTTCTTAATTTGATATCGTTAAATTGTAATTAGTTTGATTTATATCCTCTATTCGTCAGTAAGTCATTGTACATCCATCTAATTTTAATTATCTTGTATCTATAACAATAAGATAATTATATTTTTAATGTCGAGGATAATGAACTCATACTAAGTCAATTTAGTTAGCTTCATTAATTAATAGCTAGGTGGCTTTAATAAGAGGTATCATCACGGATGAGTGAACAACTATTAAGAGAACAAAGAAAAAATTTTGTTGGTTGGACTAAAGAACAACTTGTAGGTACTCATAAAAGAGATGGTGAGTATTTAGAAGGTGAGAAACCTCTAAACCGTTTTTTTACTGGCTTCTTATTTCCTATTGGTAGCGAGACAATTGAAACTGAATCACCTGACGAATATGAAGGAGAAGATGAAGATCAGGCAGCCAATCAAGTAAAAGAAAAAAAGCGTTACCTCCCGCCATCATCTGCTGGGTTTTCCTTTTTTATAACAGGTCAAAATATTCATCTCCGCGTTTTTCATAATGCTGTGAATTTTTCTCTTGAGAATAAAAAAGATGACAATAAGCAAAAATTTATTCCAGAAAAAGAACATAAATGGAAATGTCATTCATTGTGCGGGCCTGATGGGAGTGAAGAGGTTTTCCATTCGCCTCAAAATAATAGTGAAGCTTATCTAGAAAGCAAAATCATTTTTGATGGTAAGGGAAAAATTGATGCTTTATGGAGAAAGTATAAAAACGGGTTTATTGTTACGATAACCTTAACTAATACTCAATCTTTGCCTTACGATAAGAATCAAACATCAAGAGATAAAATAGATGATGAAAACTCACTTTCGTTATTTCAAGTTGAGTTTCGTTGCATTGTTGAAGAAGGTACTATAGAGCGATATCCTTCTCAAGAACGCATATTGTTAACCGAAGAAGAAAAAGAGTTAGAGCTAAGATATAAAGACTCATTGATTTATGGGGTGGGTCATGGAGTAGCTGCTGATTGGGGAACTAACAAGCAGAGCAAAATGGAGATTTGGTCAGATTTCCTGCCTAGTGTAGAAGTGCCGCAGGTTACCGCTGATACCGCCAATGGTGACGCTAAAGTTTTGGATTTTTCATACCTAAGTATGTGTGATAAAGATTCTTCAGTTATTACAACACTAAGTAACTTTGTTCATAACTATGAAAACTGGATTTTGCAACAACAGGAAAAGGCTCTATTAGAAGAAGATTGCGATAAACAAACAGCGCAAAATATTGTAGATAAAATGTCTATTGCAAAAGATAGAATGAGAAAAAGTTTAAAAGTTCTTGAGCGAGATGACAGTGCAAAAACTGCATTCGCAATAATGAATCAAGCAATGCTTCTTCAAATGATTTCAAACGATAAAAATAGTGGAAGCTATAAAGCAGATAAAATTTACCAATGGCGTCCTTTTCAATTAGCTTTTGTTCTAATGGTTTTAGAATCATCAATTGATGAAAATAGTGAATTTAGGGAAGAAGTAGATCTAATTTGGTTTCCTACAGGTGGTGGTAAAACTGAAGCATATTTAGGTGTAATGGCTTTTTTATTCATCTATCGTAGGTTAAATTATCCTGCCAGTTATGGTGGTACAGTAGCCATAATGCGTTATACATTAAGGCTGTTAACATCACAGCAATTTCTTCGAGCATGTAAGGTTATTTCAGCATTAGAAATTATCCGCAAAAAAAACGAATCTAGTTTAGGTCAAACACCAATAAATATAGGACTTTGGCTCGGAGGGGCTAGCTCTCCTAATACTATTTATCAGGCAAATGAATATCTAAAAAAGCAAGATTACAGCAAGTTTGTTTTATCTAGCTGTCCTTGGTGTGGCGATAAGTTTTCCCATGATAATTACAAAATTGTTGCTGATGACTTTCACTTTACATGCACGAATAAGCAATGTGATTTAGGGAAAGAAGATAATAATGTCTTACCGTATAACGTGGTTGACGAATCCTTATATAACAATCCTCCCAGTCTGTTGATAGCAACTGTTGATAAATTTGCTAGGTTAGCTTGGGAAGAAAGAACGGCTAGCTTTTTTGGTAAAAATGGAAATCGTCCTCCAGAATTAATTATTCAAGATGAATTGCATCTTATATCTAGCGCTTTAGGCTCTGTTGTCGGAATGTATGAGGCTGGAATTGATACATTATTCATAGCAAAGGGGGTTCACGCTAAGTATATTGCATCGACTGCAACTATTAAGAGTGCTGCAAAGCAAGTTAAAAACCTATTTGCAAGAGATATGCAATTGTTTCCCCCTTCAGGGTTACGCTTTGATGACTCATATTTTGCTAAAACAGTACCAGTTGAAGAAAAGTCTGGGCGGTTGTATATAGGTTATTTGGCACCAAAGCTTTCTAAAAATAGTTGCATGGAGCCATTAGCTGGTACTTTATTGGCTGCTCCTACTAAGTTGTTTAATGATGAAAGTTTGGAGCAGTATTTAGATTCTTGGTGGACTCAAATTATTTATCACGGCTCATTAAAAGGAGTAAATAATAGTCACACTGTTTTTCAAGGTGGAGCAAAATCTCATCTAATAAATTTAACTAAAGAATGCTTTATCCTAGAGTTGGATAAAGAATTGAAAGGTTGGTATAAAGATCGTAGACATCGTTCATTTGAGCTTGATTTTGATAGTTTATTAGCTGTAAATGATTCGGAATTAAGTAATATCCTAGCAAGGAACCAAGTTCCCCCTGAGCTTCAAAGCATATTTAGAAAATATCTCCCTGTTAGGGATATTTCATTAGGATCATTAACTAGTAAACGGACTGCTGATGAAACAGCTCAAATATTTGAAGCACTATCGAAAGAGAAAAATGAAGAAGAACATTTAGATGTTGCTCTTGCAACGAACATGATATCAGTCGGACTTGATGTTTCACGTTTGGCATTAATGATAATTAACGGACAGCCATTAACTACGGCTGAGTATATTCAAGCAAGTAGTCGTGTTGGTAGAGGGAGCACTCCTGGTGTAGTTTTTGTTAATTATTACAAAACTCAAGCTAGGAGTTTGTCTCATTATGAAAACTTTCGAGCTTATCATGATTCTTTTTATCGATTTGTTGAGCCTTCGAGTTTAACACCCTTCACTTATCAAGTGTGCAGTAGAGCATTGCATGCAGCATTAATTATTGCATTAAGATATTCCGATATTGGATTATTGGAAAATAATAAAGCTGGAAGCTTAGATCCTGAAGCAAGTGACGTAAAGAATATAATTTCGAAATTTAAAGGAAGAATCAAACGAGCAATTAAACAAGGTCGCAAATTAACAAATGAAGAAAAAGATAAAGTAAATCAGGTAAATGCACATATTGATAGCTTGGTTGACTCTTGGTACAACGAAATCAAATTTAATGAAAATAATACGCTTGTCTACAACTCCAAAGATAGAGGTACATATAACCTGATTTGTAACTTTGGAGAAGAAGATGGAAATAGTATTCCTTGGGCAACATTACAATCTATGCGAAATGTTGAAAATATTGCGCTAACTAAGCTGATAAAAGGGATTAAGCAAAGAGATGTATAAACAAAAGTGCACTCCCGTAAGGTTCTCACATTTGATGTCCTATTCTGGGGTTGGTGCAATAGCACGTGATAAAGATGACTTGTTAGTTTCAGTGGTTGATACGCGTTATTGGACTGATGAATCAGGTAATATTTCAGCAGAAAACATTCCTTATGTTGAACGAATTAAGTTGGCATTAGGGTTAAGTCAAGACCTAAGAAAGCCTCCAGAAGCCAAAGAGTTGGAAAATGGGAAAATAGAAGGAACGTATATTCCTACTGTTTTATTCCCATCATTTTTTAGATGTAAAAAATGCCGGATGTTACATCAAAACTTGTGGAGCAAGACTGATCAAAAGTCCGTTGATAATGTAAGGTGTGAGCATTGTAATTCAAGGTTAGAGCAATTGTCTTGGTGTGCTAGTAGTACTCTAGGAGAATTAGCTGAGGTGCCTTGGCACTATATTTGTCATCAAGGAAGTAACATTAAATGCGAAGTTGATTATTCAAATAGTTATCTAAAGTTAACGAATGTTGCTAATGGTAAGCTCCAGATACAGTGTACCCGTTGCCATGCTATAAATCGCGATGTACATAAGAGTAAGTTAACTAGGCTAAACACTAAACAGCCTTGGATTTATGAACAAGGAGAGCAGCTCACTCCTCAAGATATTAGTATTTTAGAGATAAATGACCCAAGAATTTATTCTCCGACAACGATGAATGCACTTGTTATACCGCCAGAATCAAGAGTTGATAAATCTACAGTGATCAATCGCCTTTTTAATAACTCTAAATTCAGACATGATTTTGATAGTGCTAGAAATAATTTACAGAAGAAACGAGTGTTAAAACAAGCAGCCACAAAATATCGCTGTAGCGTTGATGATATTAGTGCCGCGATGAGTCAAATTGAAGAAGGTTACCCATTTTTAAATGTCATAGAATCAGGTGATTTATTTAAAGATGAATACGATGCTTTCCTAGCTGTTATGGAAGATGTTAGTGATGAGGAAGATTTTGTTACTGAACACAAAACATCAAGCTGGAAAGAGCTAGGTGCATCATTAACTGACGAACTCCTTTTGATAAATAGACTCGTAGATAACTTAATTGTTGTTAAGAGATTACGTGAAATTCAAGTGTTTAAAGGCTTTTCTCGTCTTCCGGCTCAAAAAGAAAATACTAAACCTGAAAGCGGTACTGAAAATGACAAAGATGAAAGGGTGATTACAGCACCGGATATTGTTGGAAAGAGTGATTGGTTACCCGCAATCGAACTATTTGGTGAAGGGCTATTTTTTACATTAAGTGAGGAAATCCTGTCTGAGTGGGAAAGTATTCCTAGCGTTATGAAACGTGCTAATGAAGTTGAACACAGATACGAGAATTCTGACTTACTGTTTAACTTTGACTTAACTGTAACACCAAGATTTTTGCTATTGCACACTATTTCTCACCTATTGATTCGAGAGTTAGAGTCTGTTGCTGGCTACCCTGCCGCTTCTTTGAAAGAAAGAATTTATCACAGTAAAGATAATAAAATGGCAGGGATTCTAATATATACAGCCGTTCCTGATATAGCAGGAACCTTGGGGGGAATCATTGAAAATGCCCAGCCGAGAGAATTCTTAAAATTACTGTCAGGTAGTTTTAAGCATGCACAGTGGTGTTCACATGATCCAGTATGTACAGAACATCTGGGCCAAGGCCCTAGCTGGCTAAATAGAGCTGCATGCCATGCTTGTGCATTATTACCTGAAACAAGCTGTGAATTTGGTAATGTATTTTTAGATAGGGTTTTTATCAAAGGGAATGACTCTCTTGATATTCCTAATATTATAAGTTTTATTAATGAGGTAACTGATGAGCAAAAGGATATTTGATCTCCCTGGTATCGATGAGTTAAATAAAGATCAGAAAGCTGTTCTGCGTCTTAAGGAATCAGGTCAACATTTGGTTATTGGTGGCCCAGGAACTGGAAAATCAGTTGTTGCACTGTTAAGAGCTAGGAAGTTTCACCAAAAAAATAACTACCTATTCTTAACGTTTAATCATGTTTTAAATTCTTCTACAAAACAAATCTGTGGTATTGATCTCAAATCAGATACAGCGCAGAGCTGGTTCTATACTCTTCAATTTAAATTGGCTCCAGGGAATGACTTTGACTTAAAAAAAATGCCACATAAAGTCGATTCAAACGGTAGAGAAATCCAGCACTCA
>Ga0105358_10001290_pt1 | contig 13278 bp, 9 predicted proteins | sample GOMGulsemesocosm_5_FD_83509 | JGI IMG/M metagenome (GOLD analysis project Ga0105358, IMG submission 83509) | Methane-oxidizing microbial communities from mesocosms in the Gulf of Mexico - GOM15C Gulf of Mexico | ecosystem: Environmental > Aquatic > Marine > Cold seeps | place: Gulf of Mexico...
TATTGAATCGCTTCGTATGTCAGAAACGCTGAAGATACACTAACGATGCCACTTATAAGATGACTTTAAGGTAAAAAATTTGTTTGTGGATGCATGGCTAACTGATTTGTTACAGCAAACCAGGTATCAATACATAATAATAAGTTTGATACCTAACCTTTTCCTGCTTTATCCAATAGCACTTTTTAAACTCATTCAAAGGCTACTGATCTGGTAATTTTTCATCTAGAGTCTTCAAAGAGCGAAGGAATAGTCCTAACCCACCCATCGCCAAAACCAATATAACTATCAAATCAAAAGATGTCATGGTTTTGAAACTGAATCTGATTGATGATATGACGCCAAAAATCAATCCAGAAATAGAGCCAATTGATAATATCCAGCCTAATATATTTCTACTATTGTAGAAAATTATACCGACACCAAAAATGAACGGGATCATAATCATGCCACTAGTGATGTTATAGTTTCCACCCATTGCAGAAAAACCATACATGCGCATTCCCATTCCAAAACTAGAAGTGACAGTTATAGCGTTGAGCAGCATGTAAAATCCACCACACATCATTATAAGGCCAATAAAAAAACTTCCTAAGCCACCTGAAGTACCGCCTGCGCCTCTCATATAAACTCCTTCTCGTTGCTTGTTATTTTTCAGCCGAATATGGATCTTCAGCTAAAATGTAGGCTCTTAAATCGGCTTTATTCGGTTGCTGATATAACCACTTTCTAAGCTCTTTAACTTTATCGTACGATTCATTACCAAACTTATCTTTATATATTTCCGAAAAGTTATCTTTGGTACTATTAATACGAATATTGCGCTGCCAATGAGCGGTCAATACCGCATTTAATGAACCAGCTAATCCTTCTTCTTTTAACAGATCCCATTCACCTTTATCTAACCACACACCACCAACGCTTGCGCTATAATCAATACGGTGTTCTGTTGTTGTTGAAAGACGAATTTTTCTCATAATTGTACCAGTCACTGGGCATAACAATGCTTGTTTGGTTTCATCTACTTCGCAATGAGTGTCTTCATCGAAAGAATATTGAGGATTACGTTCTTTCCAAGCAACATAATCTTCTATCAAAATCCAGTTCCCGCTACAGTTTGAGCAAGTGTGCGCTCTAAATTGTCCATCTATGAAACTTGGAATTAACTCCCCTTGTTTACAGCTTGTACATTTCATACACATTAAATCCTTTTTTAAAATTGCCAACATATTGAAATAACAACAACCATCATATAATTATTAGTTAAGTAATGTCACTAGAAAAGTCTATAAAATCATGGCAGTAGTTTTGTTTTGATTTAGATGATTTCTAGCAGGGGTTATGATAGTGTTTGTGTAATGAAGTTGTTAAATACCATACGCCCTTGACATATTATGTCAAGGGCGTATGGTATTTAGTCAGTAAAAATAGAATATAAAAATAGTTAATGTTGGCTATTTGTTTTAAGGATGAACAATGGAACAACTGCTTGAAGTCGCTTCACAATTTCCCACTGTAATATATTCCACTCTCCTTGGTATCGTGGTGGTTTATTGGATTGTTGGTATGTTAGGGCTTATCGATTTAGATTTTTCTGGAGATGCAGATCTTGATATAGAGGTAGACAGTGACGTCGATGTTTCTGTTGGCGGTCTAACAGGTTTACTTCTAACCTTTGGGCTAACAGGAGTTCCTTTTACCTTAGTGATAAGCATAACTATTCTTATTTGCTGGTTAATAAGCTTTTATCTGCAATTTTATCTACTTACATGGTTACCTGATGGCTGGCTATATTACCTCGTGGGTGCCGTGAGTGATTTTATTGTTTTCTTAATTTCCCTACCAATTACTGCAATTGTTATTCGTCCTTTAAAAGGGATGTTTAAAAGTGTAGAAACTGCATCAAGTCATAACTTAGTTGGCAGAGATGCCACAATCGCTACAGGCACGGTAAGCGAAACATTTGGTCAAGCGCGTTTATTTAATAATGGAGCTGAGATCCTTGTTGATGTTCGTTGTGATCCAGAACATACATTCAAACTAGGCGATAAAGTCTTGGTTATAAAATATTTGCAAGAAAACCATGTATATATCGTCGCCCCATATCCAATTTAAGAAATCACTTTAACTAATCACATTTATTTACTTTCAATAATTACAATTTATTTGGTCACTCTTATGTGACTATGTTTTAAAAAAGAGGAAAAACACATGGTAATGGAACCACTTTATTTAGCTATTGGGATTGGCGTACTTTTCGTCTTTTCACTTTTAATCATGGTCTCTAAGTTTTACAACAAAGTAGAACAAGGACAGGCATTAATCATTAATAAATTAAGGGCTGAACCTGAAATCAGTACAACGGGAGGCATGGTTATTCCCATAATCCATAAGAAAGAAATTATGGATATTTCAACAAAACGTATGATGCTTGAACGTAAAGGACGATCAGGACTTATCTGTCAGGATAATATTCGAGCAGATATAATTATCACTTTCTATATTCGAGTTAATGAAACGAAAGAAGATATCTTACGAGTTGCCAAGCAAGTAGGTTGTGAACGTTCTTCTTACCCAGAAACTTTGCAGGAGCTTTTTGAGGCTAAATTCTCTGAGGCACTTAAAACAGTGGGTAAGCAATTAAACTTTACTGAGTTGTTTACGCAACGGGATAGATTTAGAGACAAAATTAAAGAAGTGATAGGCCAAGATCTTTCTGGCTATGTGCTCGAAGATGTTGCGATTGACTTTTTAGAGCAAACGTCAATTAATGACTTAGATCCCAGTAACATTATGGATTCTGAAGGTATTAGACGCATCACTGAATTAACGGCTCTACAAAGCATTGAAACGAATGATTTAAAACGCCAAGAAGAGATCCGTATTAAACGTCAAGATATTGATGCTGAAGAAAAAAGTTTAGAACTTGACCGACAACTAGCTGATGCGAAAGCAAAACAACAGCGTGAAATAGCTTCTGTACAAGCTCGTGAAGAAGCAGAAACAGCTAAAGTCGTCGAAGAAGAACGTTGTAAATCAGAGAAAGCTAGAATAGCAACGGAACAGGTCGTTGCCGTAGCCGAAGAAAATAAACAACGAGAAGCTGATATTGCTGAACAAAACCGCTTTAGGGCTGTCGCCATCGAAGAAGAAAAGGTTAAACGTGCGCGTCAAGTTGAAGAAATAGATCGTGAAAAAGAAGTTGAAACATTGCGTATCGATAAAGAAAAAGCGCTGGAAGTAGAACGGAAAAATATTGCCGAAGTACAACGCGAACGTATCGTTGTTGAAAAGGGTGTTGCCGAAGAAGAAGAACACATTAAAGACTTACGCGTGGTATCAGAAGCTAATCGTCAAAAAGATGAGCAAGTCATTAAGGCCAAAGGAGAGGCAGAAGAAGCGTTAGTGAAGGATATTGAATCGGCTAAAGCGCAAGAACAAGCTGCTGAACATATTGCTAGAAAAATGCAAACAATTGCTGAAGCAGAATTGAAAGCTGCGAGCAAACAAGCAGAGTCTAAGAAAATAATGGCAGAAGGCGATCAAGCAGAAGCTGCATCTAAAGGTTTAGCTGAAGCACAGATAACGTTAGCTCAAGCAGATGCTCATGAAAGACAAGGTGAGGCGGAAGCCAAAGCACTTGAACTTAAACTTACCGCTGAAGCAAAAGGTATTGAAGAAAAAGCATTAGCTGAAGCAACAGGCTTACGGGAAAAACAAGACGTGCTTAATGCAATGTCAGAGCAAGCTAGAGAGTTTGAAACTTTCGGCTTACGTTTAAATCAAGAGCGAGAATTAACGTTAGCGAAATTAGACAACAGCGTTGATTTAGCAGAGAAGCAAGCTGAAGTATTAGCAACGGCACTGAGTGAAGCTAACATTAATATTATGGGTGGAGACGGTGATTTTTTACGTCAATTTATGAAATCAATCACTGTCGGAAAATCCCTAGATGGTCTAGTAAACGAAAGTGAGACTGTCCAAAAGCTGTTTAAAGATCATTTAAGTGGCGATCGGAATATTATGGATGATTTAGGTGGTGTGCTAGCAGGAGCTTCGCAAACTAGTGAAACAATGAAAAACTTTAATATGTCTAAATTACTTTCAACATTAAATAATGCTGATGAGACACAAAAAGGTGCATTAGCTAGCTTATTAAATTTAGGTAGCCAGAAATCTTCAGACGTAAAATAGTAAATTCATAATAGTTAAAGTAGATATTATGTAGCCAGCTATTATTGGTTGGTTACATAGCAGCTTCATGGAGTATTACATGTCAGATAAGGAAAGCGTCACCAATCAAGCCGTTGCCGATGGTGGTTCATACGAACTAATTCAGCGTCGATTATCGGCTTTAGGTAGTGATCTCAACTCACAAATTAAACAGCTTAATGACGAGCGTATTACTACGTTTGGCTCTACTGATATGGCCGTTGATGCTCGTGTGCGAGTTAGGACTGAGCATAATTGTGTTGCTCGCGATATAGCCGCTATCGGAGATACCTTACTTTTTGGCTACAACGTTTTTTTGGGCTTAAAGCGAAACATCACTGTTGCTGATGTTTTCAGCTTACACCAAATCAAAGATAGTGATGGTGAAGTAGATTTTGTTGATTTGCCTATTCAGGACAGTTTCCTTGATCATCCCGACTTTGTGCGAGATTTTGATGAGCTGTATACCTACTATAACAAAACTTTTTTGGCCCACGTATATCGTCAAGGTAGTAAAGTGTTTGCGGTATTTCGTATTGGAGAACGTCTTGATGATATACGAGTTTTTCGCTGGGGTATTGATGCCGATCATAAGGTCACCTATATAGATAACCGCGGTGAAAGAGACATAAAACAGCCAGATAACTTTGATTTTGAATGGCATAAAGTCACACGAGAACAACAAGAACAAGGCAAACATCCACACTTTAATTTGTTTGATACACTTTTTGTTGAAGCAATAGGTGGTTCAATTACCTTAAAGGTTGAGAATAATACCGAAGAAGGGCAAGGAATATATTCGGAGCCAGTGGATGATGAACATCAATCACTGGATGACGCAGAAATCCATTATGCCAAAGTTGGCGAGCTTATCCTGTTAAAAATAAAACCATATCGTGAAACAGAAACGCGTCATTTAATTTTCAACGGTAAAACTCAACAGGTGCTAAGACAAGATGCAATTGCTCATGCTTGTATTCAATTACCGGAAGATCACGGTATTATTTTCCCTGGTGGCTACTACCTTCAAAATGGTGAGAATAAGAGTTTTGAAGATAATGCTGAAGAACTTCAATTACATCGTGTAGTTAAATCTCCTAATGGTGAAGATTTTCTTTATATATTTTATGAACCAAATGAAGGTCAATATGCTTTATTTGGCTATAACTTAATCACCCGAACATTACAAAATCCTATTTATGGTCACGGCCAAAGTTTATATAACAATGGTAGGGCAGTTGTTTTTAGTGCTGAATCTGAGCCATCACGAGTACACGCAATGCAAATATGGCAAACGCCATTTTGTAGTGAAGAGCATGCGAGTAATCAGCCGACTGATAATAGTTTTTTTGGAAAAATAGGCAACCCTGAACTTGTGCGAGGAGTGTCTGATTTGTACGGTGTAGTTAAACTTATTTCTGTGAAAGCACCTAGCACCCAGCATTTTAATGATTTGGTTAAAGAGTCTAGGCAGCTTTTTGATAAATATCATTGGCTGAATGATGAAAAATTAGTCTCACTTAATGAACTTTTAAAACAAGTAGTGACCACCTCCGAATTGGTGTTGGATGAGTTTGAAAAAGTAGCCAGTATTAAAGAAAATTCTGATGTCATTATGTCTGGAGCAAGGAAGAAGCTTACAGAGCTAACCAAGCATGTACAAATTCCAGGTTTTGATACAGCAAAGCAGTTTGTTGATAATTTAGCCGAATTAGCACAATTCAAAGGTGAGTTAATTTCTCATAAAGAATTGCGTTATGTTGATGTTGCCGAAATAGAGGTTATGGAGGTTGACCTAGATGAGTTAACTAAAGATCTTAGCCAAGCAACAGCAGATTTTCTACAACAAGACGATGCACTCACACCTTATCAACAAACAATTAGTGAATTAGAGTCTGCGGTTGAAGCAAGTGAATCAATCACCGCATTAAAACCTATCCGCAGTTCAATTGAAGTGCTGGTTCAAGGGTTAGAGCTTTTAAATCGCACTATGCTTTCTTTAGAAATTGAAGATAGCAGACAAAGAACGCGTATTTTAGAAGATATTTCAGGTGTTTTTAGTCAAATTAACCGGGTCAAGGCGAACGCCGATATTGCTGCTAAAAGTGTTGGTAGTAAAGAGGCTCGTGCTGAATTTGGTGCTCGTTTTAAATTATTGAGTCAAAGTGTTACTAGTGGTTTAAATGCTAGTGATACACCACAGGCTTGTGATCTGCAACTGTCTCAAATACTCATTCAACTTGAAAACTTGGAAAGCCAATTTAGCGATTATGATGAATTTTATAATGAAATATTAGCTAAAAGAGACGAAATATACGATAACTTCGAACAACATAAGCAGCAGCTTATGGATGCACAACAACGTCGATGCCTTAATTTAATGTCAGCGGCAGAACGTATTATTGAAGGCGTTATTCGTCGAAGCCAATCATTTAATGATCAAGATAAATTAAATAGCTATTTTGCTGGCGACCCTATGGTTTCCAAGCTTAGGCAGCTTATTGAACAATTACGTGAGCTTGATGATAATGTAAGAGCTGATGATATTGATGCCCAGTTAAAGAATGCTAAAGAACAGGGAATCAGAGCACATAGAGATAAGACAGATATTTATTCTGCTGACGGTAGTTTAGTCAAAATAGGTGAACACCAATTTTCGGTTAATAGACAAAAGTTAGAATTGACCTTACTCCCTCGTGATGACGCTATGGTTTTACATATTAGCGGAAGTGAGTATTTTGAAACGCTAGCACCTGATTTGTTTGCTGGCACTGAGTACCTCTGGCAACAGGAGCTTATCTCCGAATGTGAAAACGTTTATCGAGGAGAGTATTTAGCGGCAACCATGCTTTTTGAAGCAGAGACCTCAGGTAAAGCCACACTCGATAGTCTAAAAGAGGCTGTTAAGAACAATAAGATAATTGATGTGGTAAGAAAAGCTGCTGAGCCTAGATATCAAGAAGGCTACGACAAAGGTGTACACGACTGTGATGCTGCTTTAATTTTAACTCAATTATTATCGTTAAGAGAATCGATAGGGTTATTGGCCTATCCAGCATCAGAGAGAAGACTAGCTGTGCTCTTCTTTTCTATAGGTCTAGAAAGTAATGAACGTCAGGATTTGATACATCGTTGTCATAACTTACATTTGATGGAAGAAACCTTTGGTGGCAGTCAATTACGTCAGCAACTGATAAATGAGCTTGCAGCGGTATTGGGCGATTACCTTGATAACCAGCCGTGGTTAGTTTGTGACACGGCTTTGTCAGCAACGTACCTCCTTCAAGAGTTAGCTTTAGCAGAGCAAAAATTTGTTGTTAAAGAAGAAAGCTTAGAGTTAACTAGGCAACTAAAAACGCAGCTAAAACATAAGAGTCTAGAAAAACAAATTAGTGGTGCTTTATCAGGTTGTTCAACACTAGAGCAAAGATATCAACTTCACCTAGCTTGGGTACAATCTTTTGTTAATCATCAAGAAATAAGTGCCCATCAAGATGTTCTTATTGAAGCTTCAATGCTTATGACTATGGAAGATCAATGTGATTTCTATACCTCAACCGCAAATACTGGTGGTGTAGTGGATGGTTTACTTGGTCAGCATTCTCAAATTGTTGATAGAAGGATAGAAGTAAACTATCAGGAGTTTATAACTAGGCTTCGTCAATTTAAAAATGAACACGTACCTGCCTTTAGTCAATTTCACCAGAAGAAACAAAGTGTATTGCAAGAACAACGTAAGCGGTTACGTTTAGAAGAATTTAAGCCTAACGCATTATCTTCTTTTGTTCGAAACAAGCTAATAAATGATGTTTACTTTCCTATTCTTGGTACTAATTTAGCTAAACAGATTGGTGCGGCTGGTAACAATAAACGCTCAGATTTAATGGGGTTATTGTTACTTATCTCTCCTCCTGGTTATGGTAAAACTACACTTATTGAATACGTAGCCAGCAAATTAGGTATGACGTTTGTTAAAATTAACTGTCCCTCTATTGGTCATGACCAATTATCACTTGATCCTGCTCAAGCGAATAACTCTACAGCTAGAAATGAAGTTGAAAAAATCAACCTAGCTTTTGAGATGGGTAATAATGTCATGTTGTATCTAGATGATATTCAACATACTAACCCTGAATTTTTACAAAAATTCATCTCTCTTTGTGATGGCTCACGAAGGGTTGATGGCGTCTGGAATGGTGAAAGTAAAACCTATGACATGCGCGGCAAAAAGTTTGCTGTTGTTATGGCGGGTAACCCATACACAGAATCCGGTGAGGCATTTTCTATTCCTGATATGTTAGCTAACCGAGCAGATATATATAATCTGGGTGATACCTTAAGTGGTCGTGAGCATGAGTTTTCATTAAGTTTTATTGAAAATAGCTTAACAAGTAATTCTTATATAGCCCCCCTTGCTACTCGTGATATGGATGATCTGTATAAACTGGTCAACATTGCGGATGGTGACCCTATTGCGACAACTGAGTTGAAACATGGGTACTCACAAGCCGAAATTAATGAAATTGTTGCTGTTATCCAGCGTATCCGTAAGATCCAAGAAACGGTATTAAAAGCCAATGAGCAATACATAGCATCTGCTGCACAAGACGATAAATATCGAACTGAACCGCCATTTAAGTTGCAAGGAAGCTATCGCAACATGAATAAGATGGCTGAAAAAGTCGTTCCTGTGATGACAGATGAAGAAGTTGAACAGCTTATTGCTGATCATTATCGTGGAGAAGCTCAAACATTGACTGTTGGGGCGGAAGAAAACTTATTAAAGTTGGCAGAACTTCGTGAAAACCAAACGAGTGAAGAGGCGGTTCGTTGGCAACAGATTAAAGATGATTTTGTTAGGTATCAGAACCTTGGTGATAATGATAACCCTATTGCAACAATCGCGAGCCAAATATCCTTGCTACAAAAAGGCTTGAGTACAATTGGACAAGCATTACAACAGCCTAAATCAAATGGTTTAGATGTTTTAAATGAAACTATTGCAAACCTTAAGCTGGAAGTGAATGTTGAAAAGTCAGACGACTCATATTTAGAACAAATGCTTGCGCTGTTTACTCAAAATATGGAATCGTTTTTAGCGCCACTGGTTACAGCACTTCAAAGTAATAATAACGTTGATCAAGAAATGATTGATACATTAAAAAAGTCGAATTTTACTGCTGAAAAGCCAGTAAAAAGCTCTGAAACGCATATTCAGAAAATTAGTCGAGAATTGGCAAAAGATAGAGAGAGTAGCTCTGATGAGGTAGTGCTTGATTAAAATAGACTACTCTCAATATATCGATGACGAGTTAGAAGATGTTTGGCTGCAAATAGATGACCGAAACTACCCTGAAAGAGCTGTTAGCATTTATTTAGAAATGAAAAATAGAAACATTGCTATATTTGATAATCAGCCGAGTTCATCGACTTTTGAGGGGGAGTTAGTAGCGCATTTTTTGTATTCAAGAAACCGCTTCAATGATGATGAAGAGTATCAATATAAGCAGCGTGAACTCTCGGAAAAAGAAAAAAGAGTCATGGCAATAATTGATGATAATATTAAATAATAGCTATAGAAAAAGTAGCCGTGATTAAGGGGCTTAATCATGGCTACCTAAGTAATAGCTTACAATAGTTGCTCAGTCGAGCCATCACTTTTTAAAACAACAGCCTTAGATAGTAATTCATTATTTTTTAAATACTTACCTATTGTAGAGAACGTTGTAGTATAGACCTTTCCAGAATGATCTTTAGTCGATACATCATCCACAAACCAATTTCCTAGCAACAGCTTAAATGGACTAGCCTTTACCTTTTGAGGTTTAAAATGTTGTTTAGCATTACTTTTTAGCTGTTGTATATCCGTTGTTTGATAAATACCTGAGTTAACAATATTTAGCGTATGCTCTGTACAGTTTTGAAACATATTATTAAACGGGTTGGCAATAACAGAATAATCATCATTATGGATCTGTTTGTCTTTACCATTAGCGATAACTTCTAAAATACGCTGCTGTAAATCAGGTGTCGGAATGATGATACCTGCCTTTAAGCTGTTAACACCCCAGAAAAAATCTACAGGATAATCAATCACTAATTCACTCTTAATTAATTGACCTTCCTTTTGATAAAGGTTATGAATGGCATAACCTTTAACATTTTCACCTGAATCCAGTGTGATTGAGGAATAGACAGCAATCGCAGTATGAGTGAATTTAATCCCTTTAGGTAAATCTTTTTCTGGCCTACCCACTCTACCAATGATGAAAGCTCTCGCACCTTCTTTTGCCGCAAATAGTTCAACCTCTTTAGCAAATTTATCAACCGCTTCGACTGTAAACTGTATTTCTGTGTCTTGGGCACTTCCTGCAAATGTAGGTAATGCAATTGCAACCATCGCAGAAAAGAATATGTTTAATAACTTATTCATTATAAGTTCTCCTGTTTGTTCACCTTCATTATTTGAGCAGGAGAAGGTGCAGTCGTAATTGTTTTATCAGTTATTTCAAGTGGTGTTGTTGAAATAGCATTTTCCATTAATGCATTACCTGCTTGTAGTGAAACATTACCAATAGCCCCAACAACAATTAGGGGGGTGGCAATAATGGCACTACCCAATTTGGCGCTTGCTACAGTGCCATGAGAAACCGCTAAAGCTGAGTGCTTGCTTGCTGCACTAGCATTTTGTGACGCTCCGCTGTCTGCAAAAGATTGTAAACTTGTCATTGTTAATGTGATTAATAAAACCTTGTTTAATGTTTTCATCTTGCTTCCTTTATGTGTGTGTTAAAAACAAGACTGATTATGACGATGGAATTGTTTAAATAAACTAAAGCGTGTAATGTATTAAAATAGTTAACCACTGGTATAGGAATACAATACTTGAGTCAGTTGATAGAAGTATGTGAGACATTAAAAGCCACACTGAAGCAGCAAAACATTACTTATAAAATGCTTGCTCAACGGTTAGATATGAGTGAAGCAAACGTAAAAAGGATGTTTTCATTGAAGCAATTCTCACTAACGAGATTAGAAGAAATTTGTGCTGTTGCTGGTATTAGCTTGTCTGATTTATTCTTATTAGTAGAAAATCAAAAGAAGAAACTCATTCAATTAACAGAAGAACAAGAACAAGAAATGATAGATGACACAAAATTATTTTTGGTTGCTGCTTGTGTACGAGATGGTTGGAGTTTTGATGAGATCATTCATCACTATCAAATAGATCAATTTGAATGTGTTCAGTTAATGGCCAAATTAGACCGATTGAAAATGATCCAGCTTTTGCCTAATAATCAATATAAGATGTTAATATCACAAAACTTTCAATGGTTGCCTAATGGCCCATTGGAAAAATATATGGAGAAAAATGGTATTGCTAAGTTTATGGCTTCAAGCTTTACTGGAGAAAATAGTTTTAGATTTTATATCCGTGGTACATATACCCAGACTTCTATCAATATTATTGAGAGAAAACTCAAGCAATTAAAAAAGGAAGTCGCATTATTGAATCAAGAAGATGCATTATTGCCTGTAGATAATAGACAACATGTTGGCTTACTCTTTGCGATGCGTCCATGGGAAATGTCTCAATTTAACGCATTACGCAGAAATTAACATATAAATAAAAAGGATAATTAGCTATCAAATTATCATGGATAGTTAATGAATTTATCATGGATAAAACTCAAAAAAACATCAGTGTTGGCTTATTAAAATTAACACGACAAACAGTTATAGCAATAATTGTTTTTCTAATATCTGCTTGTTCAAGTGTAGAAGATCACATTTCAGAATCAGAGCAAGATTATTGCTCTGCAATTGATAACACAACACCAGCAGCATTGTCTGAATACCTTTCCCCCTTTGAAGAAAACATGAAAAACAGTACTGGAGTGTATGTATTAGAACAAGGCACTGAAGCGATGTTCTCTAGGGCTTGGCTTAGTGACCATGCTCAGAAAACTATAGATGTTCAATATTTCATATTTTCGGCTGATAACATTGGCTTAATAGCTATAGATTATTTAGTTAAGGCCGCAGATAGAGGTGTGAAAGTAAGGTTGTTAGTTGATGATATTATGGTTGATGCCAAAGGTAGTGAGTTATTGAAATTAGCAGCACATGAAAACTTATCAATCAAAATTTATAACCCAATGGCTAATATTGGTAAGAACATCGTTGATAAAGTAGTTAACTTAACGACCAACTTTCATGGTTTGAATCAACGTATGCACAATAAAACGTTTACGGTAGATGGTAAGGTTTCAATAACGGGCGGTAGAAACGTAGCCGATGAATATTTTGGTTATGATCATCAGTTCAACTTCAGAGATCGAGACGTACTTTTATTGGGTGGAATGACAAGCGACATTCAAGCTTCGTTCAACCTGTTCTGGGATGATGCGCTAAGTATATCGGTTGATAAATTGGTTAGTAGTAAAGATAAAATCAATACTAATTTTAATGCACTTCATCAATATGCTTGTGACCCAGTAAATTTTGAGCCTACGGTAAGAGAGCAAATAAATAACTTACCTGCTATTTTTAAAGAAATTGAGCAAGCAGAGAAACTGCATTGGATTGACGGTGTTGAATACGTTTCAGACGTGCCTGGTAAAAATGATGGTAATGAATTTTTAGGTGGGAGTGGTTTATCAACTCAACGCCTTATCTCTATTTTACAAAAAGCTAAAAAATCCGTCACCATCCAAACACCCTATTTAGTTACTACTGATTTAGGCAAAAAACTATTCAAAACACTCGTTGATAACGGTGTTGAGGTGAAAATACTAACGAATAGCTTAGCATCGAATGATAATTTAGAAGCGTTTAGTGGTTATCAAAGAGATAGAAAGGCATTGCTGAAAACAGGTGTGAAGATCTTTGAGTTTAAACCTGATGCGAAAATAAGGAAAAAAATCATGTCTGATGTGATGCAAGGTAAATTGCAAGAGATGCCTATATTTGGTTTACACGCAAAATCTATGGTTATTGATGACGATATTACCGTTATTGGCACATTTAATTTAGACCCACGAAGTGCAAACCTAAATACAGAAA
>Ga0105358_10001294_pt1 | contig 13264 bp, 6 predicted proteins | sample GOMGulsemesocosm_5_FD_83509 | JGI IMG/M metagenome (GOLD analysis project Ga0105358, IMG submission 83509) | Methane-oxidizing microbial communities from mesocosms in the Gulf of Mexico - GOM15C Gulf of Mexico | ecosystem: Environmental > Aquatic > Marine > Cold seeps | place: Gulf of Mexico...
ATGAGCAATTTGCGTTTCATCTCGATGGTTTTTGGCGCGATGCTGGTGATTATCAATTACCGAAAGGTTTTGACGCCCATGCGAATGAGGAAGACCATGCAGGAGAACATGACGAGGAACAAAGTAGCCACCTTACTAATACATCGTCAAAATCTAGCGGCTTTACAGTTGGCTCTAGCTATTTATTTGATCAAGGGTTTATTGGCTTTTCTTACGGTAAGTTAACTCGTGATTATGGTATTCCGGGTCATGCTCATCATGAAGAAGAGCATGAAGAGGATCACGGTGAAGGGCTTGAAGAAGACCATGACAATGAGTTAGGTACTGCGGCAAAAATGGAGCAAGACCGATTACAGGTATTAAGTGAAGTGAATTTATCTAACGGCTTCATTAAACAACTGAATACTAAGTTTGCCTATACCGATTATCAACATCAAGAAATAGAAGCTGGATTAGTCGGTACAACTTTTTCTAATAAAAGTATTGAAATGAAGGCTGATTTGCATCATCAAAGTTACCTAGGCTGGCAGGGCGCTTGGACACTTCATTTCAAAAATTCTGATTTCAAAGCTGTTGGTGAAGAAGCATTTGCGCCACCTTCTAATACCGACAACCTAGCGATTGCTTGGTTAGAAGAAAAGCACTTTGGTGATTTACTATTACAATTAGGAGCTAGAATTGAGTATGTAACGATTGATGCTAGTGATACTACTATTGGTTTTGAAGAACATGGTCACGAGGACGATCATGATGAGCATGAACAGGTATCATTTTCACAACAAAAATTTAATCCTTTTAGTACTTCGCTAGGTTTAGTTTGGGATTATCAAACTGGCTATAACCTTGGTTTATCTTTGGCTGTATCTCAAAGAGCACCATCAGCGGCTGAGTTATTTTCATTTGGCCCACATATTGGAACTGGCACTTTTGAAGTAGGTGCAATGTTTGAGTTATCACCAGAAGATGACGAAATTCATGTGGAATTATCATCACAGGATATTGAGGTTGAAACGTCTTATAGTATTGATTTTACATGGCGAAAATTTGAAGGGGACTTTGGCTTTGTTGTTAGTGCTTTTTATAATCATGTGAAAGATTATTACTACCAACAAGACACTGGACTTCAATTTAAAGATGGGCATGCAGATGAACACGATGAAGAAGGTTTACCTATTCTCATTTACCAACAAGATGATGTGGATATGTACGGTCTTGAAGCAGAGTTTGTCTATCAAGTTTCTAGTCCGCTGAAAGCCACTATTTTTGGTGATTATATTAAAGCGGAGCTTGCAGATGGTGAAGAGTCTATCATCAGCGTAACGAATCGTAGTTTACCGCGTATACCACCCATGCGAATTGGCGTTTCACTTCATTATCAAGGTAATAGCTTTGATGGTGAAATAAGTGCCAATCATTACTTTGAACAAAATGATTTTGCTCCATTAGAAACAGCAGCACCTTCATATAGTTTACTTGATTTTAATGTTAATTATTATCTAGATGGCATGAGTTTTAAGGATAGTGATATGGTGTTGTATATTAAAGGGAATAACTTAACGGATGATGTTGCGCTGGTGCATTCGTCATTTCTCAAAGATATTGCGCCACTACCAGGCCGAAATTACAGCATCGGCATACGTGGTAGTTTTTAATTTATTTTGTTTTGTTCAAACTTTAAAGGTCTTATTTTGCAGCATTCGACGCTGGTTAGTCAGTATATTAAACAACTAAAAAGCTTAACATCAACTGCAGATGAGTCTGTTTTGGATCTTGCCTGTGGTAGTGGTCGCAATGGCCTTTATTTAGTTGAAAATGGTATACCAGTTACCTTTGCAGATGTAAGCGCTGTCGCTATAGCACAAGTGCAGCAACATGCTTGTCTCGTAAACAACATGAAACAAGCAGATTTTTGGTCGATAGATTTTGAGCAAGAAGAAGGCACACCATTAGCAGGTAAATCTTTTGCCGCAATTATGGTGTTTCGTTATTTACATCGAGCTTTATTTGAGCAAATTAAACAGGCTATTTTACCTAATGGTTTGATCATTTATGAAACTTTTACCACGGAGCAAGCGCAATTTGGTCGTCCCAAAAATCCTAATTTTTTATTAAAAGCAGGAGAATTGGCTGATGTTTTTTCTGACTGGCAAATTCTTCATAGCTTTGAAGGTGTTGTTGAGTCAGCAAATGAAAGTGGTCAAAAACAGGCTATTGCTCAGATTGTGGCGAGAAAACCGAATTAGAAGAATTAATGGTCTCTTTTTCTTTGATCATCGCACAAATTACTGCTGTCGGTTTAACTGCACGTTGTGCTAGATAGTAGGGTATCCATGCTGTCAGTCAAATATCAAGAGCAATATTAATATCAGTTATACTTGATATAGATCAAATAAAACTATTCAAGAAACTGCTTTGCGGCTAGAATACGCGGGTTAATTTTAGCCGTGTAGGAAACTCAAAGATGTCACACAATGAAGATTTTAAAGATAGTACCAATGCTGGTTCAATCCTTTTAGTAATACTAGCGATGGTTTCATTTCCTTTACTTCCCATGTTGATGGGTTGGTTTACCATGCTGCGATAGTTTTACCTATTACGTTATTCCCGTTGTATTTTATGCGGGAATATTAATTTCAGCCGAAGAATCACTAGATTAAATCACAGAAATAAAACATAGAAAACCCGGCAATAATCTCCCTAAAAATTATCATTAAGTTGATTAATTACTCATTAAGTTACTTAAAACTCAATAGTCTTGTTCAATACCAGTTACCATTCAATATGCAGGTTTCAGAGTGCTTGAGCGAATTCAATTCAAGGCGCTGTGATGTAATAATAGTTACTCAGGAGAATATGCTCCTGCATTCTCTAATAGGCTACATCCATGTAGCGTCATTATAAATCACAGTAACGATGAAGTGATATAGCTCAAGCCCTTCTTCGATGGGTTTAAAAGTCATTTATGCTGCGTTATTAAATTAAAGAATGGAACAACCATTCTATAAATTAAATGCCTTGCTTAAATGGCTTTTAACTCCCGCTGAAATCACGCACTTTGAATGATTACGAGTATAGTTCGCATTATATCGCTTTTGTTCCTTTACCTATAAAGGTTAAAATAGCGCGAATTCATTTTCCTCTTGATTAAATTCGTTAGATAAAGGTATTGCTATGAGTAAAGTTTATCACCACCCCGTACAAATTTATTATGAAGATACCGATCATTCTGGTGTGGTTTATCATCCTAACTTTCTAAAGTATTTTGAACGAGCACGCGAGCATGTAATTGATAGTGATCGTTTAGCTAAATTATGGAAAGACAAAGGCTTAGGTTTTGCTGTTTATAAAGCTAATTTAACTTTTCAAGATGGCGTCGAGTTTGCTGAAGTTTGTGATATTCGCACCAGCTTTAGTCTAGATGGCAAATATAAAACTTTATGGCGACAAGAAGTTTGGCGACCCAATGCCAGTAAAGCTGCGGTAATTGGTGACATAGAAATGGTTTGTTTAGATAAAGAAAAACGTTTGCATCCTATCCCTGAAGAAATATTAATTCCGCTTACATCAAGTTAGTTTTAACCTAAGTTTATTCCAAAATATAAAGCAAGCAATGGGCAATGGAAATGCTGTTTTTCTGCTAAAATGACTAATAACATATAAAAAACGCAATAAGTTTGTTAAACTTAACATGTTAACTTAAAGTAGGGTATGAAACATGGCAAGAAGAAACCAAAAAATAATAGACGAAGAAGTATTCTTTGATGCATCAGAGCAGTTAGTTTCTATTACCGATACACGTGGTGTTATCACTTATGCTAATGATGTTTTTTGTAAAATTGCTGGCTATACACAAGCAGAGTTACATCGAAAAAATCATAATATTGTCCGTCATCCTGATATGCCATCAGCTGCTTTTAAAGACTTATGGGTTGAACTCGAAGCGGGAAATCACTGGCAAGGGGTGGTAAAAAACTTATGCAAAGATGGTCGTTATTATTGGGTTAATGCGTATGTGACTCCTATGTATGAAAATGGTGTATTAACTGGCTATCAATCGGTTCGGGTAAAACCTTCAGATGAATTAAAACAAAAAGCCGCCGCCGTTTATCAGGCTATTAATGCTAATAAGCTAGGAATGTCGGAGCAGAGAAAAAATCAAATTAAAAAGTTTACTGCATTTATTGCTGCTGCTTTTATTATTGTAAGTACTTTTTTTAACCTAGGTATTTATTGGGGAAGCGCGATACTAGTCGCTTTTATTGCACTTATTGCGTCATTCTTTGATGAACTTATCAGCTTACCTCGTTATATAAACCAGCAAAAACAAAAATATACTAGCATTTGTCGAGTGATATATACTGATGGTGGTTTGCAATCAGTATTAGAGTTTAGAGAAAGTTTGTATCAAGCTCGCATTCGTACAATTTTAGGGCGTATGGATGATTCACTAGGTGTTATTGGCAACGTTGTTAATAGTTTAAATACGGCAATCAATGATATAAATAATAAAATTGATCATCAAAATGATGAAACGACTCAAATTGCCACCTCGATGAATCAAATGTCGACAACCATAGCTGATGTTAGCGAAAATGTAGTGCAAACAGCAGATAGAGTTGAACATGTTTATCAACAATGTGCCAAATCTAAATCATTAATGTCTGATTCAGTAACACAAATATCAGGCTTACAAGATAATGTAACTTCAGCACATAGCGTATCGGAAGAGTTGGTGAATATTGTTACCTCAATTAATGCTCAAGTTGTAGAAATTCAAGGGATCGCAGATCAAACCAATTTATTGGCACTAAATGCGGCTATTGAAGCGGCAAGAGCGGGCGAGCAAGGGCGAGGTTTTGCTGTGGTTGCTGATGAAGTGCGTTCATTAAGTGCTAGAACCCACAGTGTATCAAATGGTATTAGTGAGTCGGTTCGCCATGTTACTGACAAGCTTACCAATGTTACAAACTTGATGGCGAGTAACATTACTACTAGCCAAGAGTGTGTTCAATCAGGCCAGACAGTACATGACTCAGCAGAGGAAATTTATCAGCAAATGTTATCTATTGCTGATTTAACCACGCAGGTATCTACCGCATCAGAAGAACAAAGTGTTGTTGCCGAAGAGGTGAATAACAATGTACAGCGTGTTGCCGATTTGGCACAAGCATTGGTTGACTCAGATACGTTATTGAATAATATTTCATCATTAAATCAGGAGGCTAGTCAGTTAACTAAACTGGCAACTACCTTTAGTCACAAGTAACAATAGTTAAATGGGAGCTAAAAAAATTCTTGGTAACCCACTAATGGAGTGCTGCTAAAGTAGCGTAATTGATAAGGGATTTTTTGATTATTCTCTTTAGCTTTTAATGCAATCGCAATGCGGTGCTCCGCATTATCGTTTGGATACAAAAGCCAGTTTCGCCATCTATCAGCGTTATCTACTCTGTGTTGAGCAAAGCTCAAGCTGATAGCCTTTTTAATCGTGAAAGGTGTGCTTTTTTCAACGAGTTTATCAATAATAGTAAAACTAAAATCTTTTAAGGGAATGGCTAAACCTAACCCCCACGCTTTGATATATGACTCTTTTAATGTCCAATAATCAAAAAAACGATGGCGTTGTTGATCATTAGGTAAAGAAAATAGCTCTTTAGTTTCACTAGGAGAAAAAAACCGATTGGCGATAGACAACACATCATTACTGCGCGTGGTATTTTCTACATCGCAACCAATATCATCTTCTAAGGTAACCGCACAAATAATAAGACCCTTTGTGTGGCTTAAATTAAATCGTAAAGGCAGTGGCGGATTAATAATTTCAGGTTTATCTTTTTCGCCTTTATCAAAACGCCAATCATTTGGGGCAACCTCCGCGTAATAAGAAAGTAAGTCTCGTACAAAAGCCCGCGTGATTAAGGCATCGTGCCTATCGTGTGAGAATTTATATCTTTGCTGCTTTTTTGTTTCATCATCACTAAGTAAATTTTTATATTTATTGAGTAATTCAGGCTGTGTAATTTTGTCAGGATTTACTTGCCACAGATGAATTTCATTTTTTTTGATTTTAAGTGAATTTTTTGAATTTTTAGCACTATAAAAAAGAGTCATGAAAAAGTATCACTAGGTTGTATTGAATGTTTTGATAAGGTTTTTATAACAAAAACGCCCTCAAATAGGCGTGACTTTATCATAAAATTCATTGTTAATTGATTTTTTTTAGCTGTTTTTACCAAAACTTTTGATATGCATCAAGGGTTTTTACTCGCTTTCACTTGATTTTTATAAAAACCAAATTTATTTAACGCAACTGGTTGTCCATTCAAACTTATAGCGCGCTAATACTTTGGTCTATTTTTGTGTTTAACCTTGTATCGGGTGATTGTGTTGGGTGTGAAACCTGTGTATATTAGCCCACCTTGGAAAAATGCAATTCGTGTATTTTATGCTAATTACACGGTTAACGACGGATTATAAATGATCAAACAACAGGAAAATGCGAGCACTATATTAGTTGAACACAAACTGACGGTGTTTCATTTTGAATGCTTATTGATTGATTTTTGTAAGGATTATTAATGTCTAAACAACATGCCAACGCTACCACAACACCTGAAATGCGCGCGTTTATTCATGAGTCAGACTTACCGACCGCAGTACTTGCGCGTTTACTCAAAATATCTGAGTCGACTGTACGTAAATGGCGTCAGCGTGAATCAATGTCTGACGCTTCCCATGTGCCAAAGCAATTAAATACCACGTTAAGTGAAGCGCAAGAATATGTTGTGGTTGAGCTACGTACCCGGTTATTACTCTCACTTGATGAATTACTCGTTGTCTGTAAACAATTTATTAATTCACATGTATCGCGTGCTGGTTTGCAGCGCTGTTTAAAGCGTCATGGTGTTTCTCGATTAGCAGACATGGAAGACAGCGGTGAATTTGTTGATGCTGACAGTCCGCTTTCATCTCCGGTACAAGTCACGTTAGAAGATACCCTTGATCACCAAGTATTACGCTCAGATATTTCGCCAAAGGCGATGCGTGAAGTATTAAACCGCACCAATAACTTATCTGAAGACGAAGTAGTGCAAGTGAAAGTCACGCAGTTACCTGACTTTTCTAATAAAAAATCTACTAATGGTTCTGAGCAAGCAACAGAAAAAGATCAAGAACAACTAAACAAACGGCGCTTGCTAGTCGCCAATGATCCAACATCGGGTTGGGTTTATGTTGATATTTATGATGGTAACGAAGCTGATGCAGCGAGTCGTTACATGAGCTACGTGCTCACCAAAGCCCCATTCCATATCCGCCGAATTTTGGCGGGTAATTATACTGAATTTCTAAGTCGTTTTCGTTTACTTAATAATGTCGCGAACAATGCAGCTAGTAATGCTGTTGATGACGATAGTCATCAAAGTGATATTGACAATTGTGAACACGAAAATGCAACAAAATCCTAAACTGGAGATACTTTAATGGTTAAGAAATCTATGGCTAATAAGCAAAATACAACAAGCGTAAAAAATGTTACAGCTGAGGAAACGCTCTCTGACGAACAGCAATTTAATTCACGCTTGCAAGAGTGCCCTATAGCTGTTGTTGGTATGGCCTCAATCTTTGCTGATGCTAAAAACTTAGAAGATTACTGGGACAATATTTTTGAATCAGTAGACGCCATTAAAGACGTACCTAGTGACCGTTGGGCGGTTGATGACTATTATAATAGCGACCCGCGTGCAGCAGACAAAACGTATTGTAAACGTGGTGGCTTCTTACCTGAAATAGATTTTGATCCAATGGAATTTGGTTTACCGCCAAATATTTTAGAATTAACGGATATCGCACAATTATTATCATTAGTTGTTGCTCGTGACGTGTTAAATGATGCTGGTATTGGTGATGGCTCAGGTTATGACCGTGACAAAGTAGGTATTACCTTAGGTGTTGGTGGTGGTCAGAAGCAAATATCACCGTTAACGTCGCGTTTGCAAGGCCCGGTATTAGAAAAAGTATTAAAAGCGTCAGGTGTTGACGCTGAAGATCGTGCCATGATCATCGAAAAGTTCAAGAAAGCTTATATCGGCTGGGAAGAAAACTCATTCCCTGGCATGTTAGGCAACGTTATTTCAGGTCGTATTGCTAACCGTTTCGATTTTGGTGGTACTAACTGTGTGGTTGATGCGGCTTGTGCTGGTTCTTTAGCGGCAATTAAATTAGCGATTTCAGACTTGTTAGAGCATCGCTCAGAAGTCATGATCTCGGGTGGTGTTTGTTGTGATAACTCACCATTTATGTACATGTCTTTCTCAAAAACTCCTGCTTTTACTACCGGTGAAGATATTCGCCCGTTTGATAATGATTCAAAAGGGATGATGATCGGTGAAGGTATTGGCATGATGGCGTTTAAGCGTCTTGAAGATGCTGAACGCGATGGTGATAAAATTTATGCGGTACTTAAAGGTATCGGTACTTCTTCTGATGGTCGATTTAAATCTATATATGCACCACGTCCAGACGGACAAGCAAAAGCATTAAAACGCGCTTATGATGATGCGGGGTTTGACCCTCGTACTTGTGGCTTAATAGAAGCGCACGGCACAGGCACTAAAGCGGGTGATGCCGCTGAGTTTGGTGGTTTGGTTAAACACTTTAGTGCAGACAACGAACAAAAACAGCATATCGCATTAGGCTCAGTAAAATCACAAATTGGCCATACCAAAGCAGCAGCAGGCTCAGCAGGTATGATCAAAGCGGTATTAGCACTGCACCATAAAGTATTACCGGCCACTATTCATATTGATCAACCAAATACCGCGCTAGAAATTGAAAATAGCCCAATGTATTTGAACAATGAAACCCGTCCTTGGATGGCAAGAGAAGATGGTGTACCTCGTCGTGCAGGCATAAGCTCATTTGGTTTCGGTGGTACCAACTACCACATGGTATTAGAAGAATACCGCCCAACGGCTAGCGGTCAATACCGTTTAAATGCAGTGCCACAAACTATTTTGGTGACTGCTGCTAATGAAAGTGCTTTGGTTGCCAGTTTAACTGATTGGCAAGCTAAACTGCGTGTTGATAGTGCAGCGCAACCGTATATATTTAACGCCTTAGTGACTGAAAACACCTTACACACGCCAGACGCTGATTTAGCACGTTGTGGTTTTGTTGCTAAAAATGCCGAGCAAGCGATCAGCATGATTGATGGAGCACTTAAGCAATTCTCGGCTAAAGCCGGTAGTGAAGAATGGTCTGTTCCTACGGGGATCTATTTCCGTACATCTGCTTTAACGGTCGAAGGTAAAGTTGTAGCACTGTTTTCGGGTCAGGGTTCACAGTACGTGAACATGGGACGAGAGCTAGCCTGTAATTTCCCAAGTGTTATGCAAGCCGCTCAAGACATGGACAGTGAATTTTCGGATGCTGGTTTAGGGCAATTAACCCCAACTACTTACCCAATTCCTGTTTTTAGTGATGATGCAAGAAAAGCACAAGATGAAGCGTTACGATTAACCCAACACGCTCAACCTGCTATTGGTACCTTAAGTGTTGGCCTTTACAAAACCTTTACTAATGCTGGCTTTAAAGCTGACTTTACTGCTGGACACAGCTTTGGTGAGTTAACCGCTCTTTGGGCTGCGGACGTATTAAATGACAATGACTACATGATGTTAGCACGTAGTCGTGGTCAAGCGATGGCTGCGCCTGAAGACACCAGCTTTGATACAGGTACTATGATAGCGGTTGTTGGCTCGCCAACAAAAGTTGCTGAGGATATTAAAGACATTAAAGATATCTCAATCGCTAACTACAACTCAAACAATCAAGTGGTTGTTGCCGGTGTTACTAGTCAAATTGCTATTGCTATTGATGAGTTAAAAGCGAAAGGCTACAAAGTTGTTCCATTACCAGTATCGGCAGCATTCCATACTCCGTTAGTGGGTCATGCACAAAAACCCTTTGCGGCTGCCATTGATAACGCTAAATTTAATAAACCAAGTGTGCCTGTTTATTCAAATGGCACAGCAAAAGCACATTCAAATAAACCGAGCGACATTAAAAAGAGCTTAAAGAATCACATTTTAGAATCAGTTCATTTTAATGAAGAAATTGATAATATTTATGCTGACGGTGGTCGTGTATTTATTGAGTTTGGCCCTAAAAATGTATTAACTAAACTGGTTGAAAACATTTTAAAAGAGAAAGACGATGTAGTCGCAATTGCGGTTAATGCTAACCCGAAAAAGTCTGCTGATATGCAAATGCGTCAGGCGGCTGTTCAAATGGCAGTATTAGGATTAGCACTTAACGAAGTTGACCCTTACTGTGCGGTTAAACGTCCATTAGTTGCGGCTAAAATGTCGCCATTGGCAATGAAATTAACAGGCGCCTCTTATGTCAGTGCTAAAACCAGTAAAGCGTTTGACGATGCATTAAACGATGGATGGACTGTTAAACAAGCAACGTCAGTACCTGTTGCGGTACCAGCGCCACAAGTAGTCGAAAAAATAGTTGAAGTAGAGCGTATTGTTGAAGTAGAGAAAATTGTCTATTTGAACGCCGATGGAACCGTTGCTCAACCAAACCAAGTGAGTGCACCTATTGCAAGTGATACTACTGTTTTAGTTAGCAGCATTGAACGTAGTGTTAGCCAGTTTGTTGATCATCAACAACAGTTATTAAATGTTCATGAACAATACATGCAAGGACCAAAAGATTACGCTAAAACCTTTGATGCGGTACTTTCTTCTCAAGAGGGTGAAGCGTTACCGGAAAGTTTAGATCGCACTTTAGGCATGTATCATGATTTTCAATCTGAAACGTTACGTGTTCATGAGCAATATCTGAATAATCAAACAGATAATATGACAGCAATGTTGTCAGCGACTGATGCGCCTATCGTTGAAAAAACGGCTGAAAAAGTAGTGACTATCGCATCACCTAAAACACCAACTGCGGCTCAAATTACACCGGTTGTTAAGCCTACTAATCAAGTGTCAGCGCCAGTCGCACCTGTTACTCCTGTCGTTCCTGCTGTTCATACTAATGCGCCAGCGGCTCCGGTTCAAACAGTAGCCACCGCAGTAGCTATGTCACCTATGGCAGAAACGATTGTTGCTGTTACTGCTGAAGTTGTTCCAGCAGTAACGATTGATTTGGCTACAATTCAAACGGTAATGATGGAAGTAGTTGCCGAAAAAACGGGCTATCCAACTGAAATGTTAGAGTTAGAAATGGACATGGAAGCTGATTTAGGTATCGACTCAATCAAACGTGTTGAAATTTTAGGTTCAGTGCAGGAGCTTATACCTGACTTACCAGAATTAAATCCTGAAGATCTTGCTGAACTTCGCACGTTAGGCGAAATTGTTGACTACATGAAGTCAAAAGCTGAGTCTGCTGCACCTGCAAATGAAAGTGCGCCAGCGCTTCATTTAGTTGAAACGTCTACAGCAAGTGCCCCTGCGATTGATTTAGACTACATCCAAAAAGTAATGATGGAAGTTGTCGCAGAGAAAACCGGTTATCCAACCGAAATGTTAGAGCTAGAAATGGATATGGAAGCTGACTTAGGCATCGACTCGATCAAACGTGTTGAAATCTTGGGTGCTGTTCAAGAGACCATTCCTGACTTGCCAGAGCTGAATCCTGAAGATTTAGCTGAGCTACGTACGCTAGGTGAAATTGTTAGTTATATGCAATCTAAAGTCTCTGCCACACCGACACTTGCCGAAGTGACTACGCCAATCGTTGCTAACGCACCAGCGATTGACTTAGATTACATCCAAAAAGTAATGATGGAAGTTGTCGCAGAGAAAACGGGTTATCCAACAGAAATGCTCGAACTTGAAATGGACATGGAAGCAGACTTAGGAATCGACTCGATCAAACGTGTTGAAATCTTGGGTGCTGTTCAAGAGACCATTCCAGACTTGCCAGAACTGAATCCTGAAGATTTAGCTGAGCTACGTACGCTAGGTGAAATCGTTAGTTATATGCAATCTAAAGTAGCTCCTGCGGAGCAGTTAACAGCTACAAGTAGCGAAGAAAGTTCGACTGTGGCGATTGACTTAGATTACATTCAATCTGTGATGATGACAGTAGTAGCCGAAAAAACCGGTTATCCAACAGAAATGCTCGAACTTGAAATGGACATGGAAGCAGACTTAGGTATCGACTCAATCAAACGTGTTGAAATCTTGGGTGCTGTTCAAGAGACTATTCCTGATTTACCTGAGCTAAACCCTGAAGATTTAGCTGAACTACGTACGCTAGGTGAAATCGTTAGTTATATGCAATCTAAAGTAGCTCCTGCGGAGCAGTTAACCGTTACGAGTAGCGAAGAAAGTTCGACTGTTGCGATTGACTTAGATTACATTCAATCTGTGATGATGACAGTAGTAGCCGAAAAAACCGGTTATCCAACAGATATGTTAGAGCTTGAAATGGACATGGAAGCAGACTTAGGTATTGACTCAATCAAGCGTGTTGAAATCTTGGGTGCTGTTCAAGAGACCATTCCAGACTTACCTGAGTTAAACCCTGAAGACTTAGCCGAGCTACGTACTTTAGGTGAAATCGTAAGTTATATGCAATCTAAAGTTGCTCCTGCACCTGCAGCAGATAATTCGAGCAGCGATGCGCTAGCCAATGAGAATAGCGCTCCTGCAATTGATGCAGACTATATCCAAAAAGTAATGATGGAAGTGGTTGCAGAAAAAACAGGTTATCCAGCAGAAATGTTAGAACTTGCCATGGATATGGAAGCAGACTTAGGCATTGATTCAATTAAACGTGTTGAAATTTTGGGGGCAGTTCAAGAAACAATCCCTGATTTACCTGAGTTGAATCCTGAAGATTTAGCGGAGCTACGTACTTTAGGTGAAATTGTTAGTTATATGCAAAGTAAGGTTTCACCTACTGAGCCAACACCACCAGGCGCAAAAGCAAGTGTACCAGCATCGCAAACAACAACAGAAGCTGCTGCTAGTTTTCAAGGCGCACCCAGTGCGATTGTTGAATTAACGTCATTATCTTCAATAAATAAAATTGTTCAAGATGCTACAGGCGCAAATGCGTTAATCGTTGACGATGGCACAGGTGCTGCAGTTGCGTTAAGTGGAAAATTAGTAAAAGCAGGTTGGAATGTTACGGCATTAAAACCTAACTGGGTGACTGCTACCTCGAAAAAAACGTTTGCCAAATCAGTGAATGTGATTGAAATAGGTAATAGTGATAAAACCCTTGATGAAGCGCA
>Ga0105358_10001296_pt1 | contig 13261 bp, 24 predicted proteins | sample GOMGulsemesocosm_5_FD_83509 | JGI IMG/M metagenome (GOLD analysis project Ga0105358, IMG submission 83509) | Methane-oxidizing microbial communities from mesocosms in the Gulf of Mexico - GOM15C Gulf of Mexico | ecosystem: Environmental > Aquatic > Marine > Cold seeps | place: Gulf of Mexico...
ATAGTCTTATAATATGAATAAGAGGGTTTGCAAAATAATTTTGATCAATTAATATCATTCCCACAATCGTCATCGCTACCAGAACACGCGTCGTTGTGCTGGCAAAATCTCTGGCCTTGGAAAACCTTAAACCTTTTCTGTAATCCGATATGATATTTTCTAAGAATTTTATCTTTTTTTGGACGTCTTCATTTGAAACGGGCGACTTATCTAGCTCAAAAACTAATGGCATGGCAACTTCCTCTTAATTTGTAATTTGCTGGTTCTTTAGCCGGGTGTATGAAGTAAGCTCGTCATAGGCTAATTCGTCTTTTAACTGATCGCTAACCGCATCAGCCTCTTTTCTTTCCGCTAAAGATTCTTCCTCTAACTTTTTTGACCTTTTTTTGATCATTGCAACCTCAGCCTTTAGCGGCAGTCTGTCGAGATTTTCAATGTAAGATTTTGTTAAAAAATCTTCTTTCACCATTTTTATTATGAGCTCGTGCTCGCTTCTGTTTTCATCTTTCATTACAGGCGTTAGCATCATCAAATCTCTGTTAAGGCTAATTTTATTTAAGAAAGCGTTGTGAGGAAGAAAGAAGCACTTTAAGTAAGACAATAGCGAAACAGCCTTAAAAAACCTCTCATCTTCACGATTATGTTTAACGCTCATTGAAAAGCTAAGTGCGGCGACAAAATAGATAATGACAATAGCAAGCCCGGATTCTTCGTAATTTAAAAACGAGAGTATTATCGCTATTGACCAAAGCTTAATAATAATTGAATTTCCTATGAAATAATCGTTAACTTTTTTCACATCTTTAAGGCGATTGATCTCTTCAGCGACGGCCTCATTAGAGGCTGGGGTTTTATTAATGTGAAAGTTTAAATGCACCTCAAGCCTCTTTAAAATTTGTTATGTTGATAAGAATTTCTTTTGCCAGGGTCGCTTCATCTTTTTTTAATGGCTTATTTTTTAACGCTTCTTGCCTTAAAAACTTGAGCCTTTCTTTTTCAGTCTTTTCCCAGAGTTTTATTCCATTAAGCTCCTCGATGATCGGCTTTCTATCAAGAGATTTTAAATAACGCTTAACCCGTGGGTATTTGTCGGCCACATCCTTTAAGTATTGATAGCTTTTCAAATTTCCTTCTTCTGATAAAGGCATTAAAAAGCTCTCTCTAACAAAAATAGATGATATTTCGAGGCTTAAACCATACCTTCTCTGATCGGCAACGACAATCGCTAAAACAAGGCCTAAAAAAATATAGCCGTAATTCCATAAGTTATAGCAAAAAGACGTATCAAAAAGACCAGAAATTAAGGTTGAGCATTCTAAGAAGCTCGACTCAAACTTAACAATTGATAGAATCTCTGCAGTAAGGGCGAGAGAAACAAGAAAAATAATGCCCTTAATCACCCCTATAAACTTACCCATCTTCAAAGATCTCAAGTTAAGATCGTCAGACTCCTTTCTAAAAGCAGTAAGACCTTCAGCAATATCTTCTGCCGAAAAAGGCTTTTTATTAATATCAAACTTTAACATAATTAATCCTTAAGTCTCTTTTAGGCTTGTTAATTCAATAAGTATTCCTTTTGCCAGGGTGGTTTCATCTTTTTTTACCGGTTTGTTTTTTAGCGATTCTTTTCCGGCTTTTTCTTTTTCAAGCCCCTCTTGCCTTAAAATCTCGAGCCTTTCCTTCTCTTCATTTTCCCATATTTTTATTCCTTCAAACTCCTCCATGATCGGTTTTCTATCAAGAGCTTTTAAATAATTCTTAACCTGTGGGTACTTATCTGCCACATCCTTTAAGTATAGATAGCTTTCTAAATTTCCTTCTTCCGTTAAAGGCATTAATAAGTTCTTTTTTACCTCGATTCTCAATAAATCAAAATTTAAAGCATACTTTTTGTGATTGAAAATAATAATAACCACAAATAACCCTGTTAAAACATAGCCGTAATTCCAGAAATCATAGCAAAAAGAAATGTTAAAAAATCCAGGAATAAAATTCAAACATTCTTTTGATGATGAATCTAGAGCGAGAGTTGAATCAACATATTTAATAACTAATACACTGGCCTCGGTAAGAAGAGTTATAAAAATAATAAAAAAAACAGGATTAATCAGGCATAAAAACTTATTAACCATAGAAAGGTGGCGTTGGAAAACACTACGATCAGCCGCTAAAGAAAGAAGTTCACCAGAAATGAACTCTGTTGAAAAAGGCTTTTTATTAATATCAAATTCCATTAGTTTTTCCATTATTTTAAATTTTCTTTCCAGTTTTTTATTGCTAAAAAGTCTGCCATTAAAGGGTCTCTGTTAATCGCCTTAAGGTACTTTCTAACCACTGAGTGGTCGCTAATCATCTTTTAAAAAAAACACTGTCAGCACTGCCTTTAGTAGTCATCAAAGGGGCTAGTAACAACATGTCATCAACTATCTGTTTAAGCTTTATTTTTTTTAACCTCTTTAAATAGTATGAACAAAGAAACAAAAGACAAAACACCAACAATGAGTAACTGGCAAAACCTAACTGGCCGCAATAATTCGTATCTTCTTCAGACATATAAAGACATGCATTTAATCCTGGAAATACTGATTCTGTAGCTATTAAACACATTAAAGCAAGAAGGCCCACATTAAAAACAAAAAGATCAATAATCATTGTCATTGAATTTTCTGCAAGCTCTTTTTCCTGGGTGGTCTTTCGCCTAACCTCTTTAAGAACTGATATTTTTTCTTCAACAGCCTTATTTGAGACTGGATCAGCATCAATATTAAATTTTAATTCCATAAGTCAGGTTACTCTAAATATCTATTTCGTTTAGGAATTTTTTTGCGTCTTGCTCTTCCTTGTTTTTAGCCGATACTAACTGGTCATTCTGCTTTGACTTTTCAACTGATTCAGCCCATTTCATTATTGACTCAACATCATGCTTTGTTGGCTTTCTATCAAGCAAACTAACGTATTGCCTAACCATTGAATATTTATTAAAATTTTCCTTGTTGTCAATATTTCTCAAGCGTTCACCTATCACAAGCATTCCTGTCTGACCGTCGATAGGCTTAATTAAATAAAGACTTTTGGCCAGTATTACAACAGACCCTAAAATAAACGGACCGGATATTTTTTCAAAAAAATAACGATAACCCTCGTCAAGCTCTTTAACACCTGTCATAAAACTGAATCCCAAAAGCTCAGAATTGAAATAAACGACTGTCAAAAAGCTTACCGCAATAATACTAAGAGCAGAAGATATGGCGACAGACCTAAGAAATAATCCATTTTTTAATCGCGACTTCATGATTTTTTTCTGTTCTAGAAAATCCTTTTCTGCCCGATCTTCCTCAGACAGAGGCTCTTCTGATTTAATCTCGCTGGTAGCGATTACCAACCGTTCTTTTGCCCAAAAATTATAAGATAAAAAACCAATACCGAAACTGATAAGACCTTTAAAAGTATTAGACATGACTATCTCCACTTAACATGCTTTCCAAAGATTTTTCAGCTCTTTTCTTTTTTTTATTAGTTTTTTCTTTTAAAATCTGTTCTATTATTCTTTCAGGTCCTTTTTCAACCCAGCTTTTGATAGCTAGGTATTCCTCCATTGTAGGAGTTCTTTTTAGGTTCATAACCTGGCTTTTCAGAGAGTCATCTTTAGCTATTATACCTTCTAAAACAATGCACTCGTCCGGGCTTTTTTCTGAAGATAAAATCTCTGCTAGTTTGATTTTTAAATTAATTAATCTTAGTTTTTTTTCAGTCGAATCTAAGTCTTCTGAATAATCAACATCTTGCTTTATTGTGTTGCCACTCCTATCTTTATCTTCACAGTTTTTATGGGTAACTATCAGCATCCATAGAAACAAAACAACCTTTAAAAGAAGGGCAAACAAAAGAACTGCAGAAGAAATAATAAAGAAGCAAGCTATTGCATAATCTATTGCTTGATAATCGCTTAAATTAGTAGTTTCAGCTGTTTTCAAGGACATATTCAAAACAAAAATAACGATTGAAAAGGCGGTAGAAACGAAACTAACAAGAGATAGCTTTCTCAAGACTTCTGACTTAACCTTATAATATTTAATCGATGCCTTAGTTTTCTTAAGAGATCGGATATTTTCTTTCACCTCTTTAATCGAAATAGGATTGTTCAAGATACCTAAACTCATTATTGCCTCAATTGCTTTAATTAAGCATGTATTATATATTTGCAGAGTTGTTTTGTCAATTATCATATACCATTTCCGAAAACTATTGTTTCCACCCCGATCAAACAATCTGAAAGCCATTTTCTCATTACAAGGCTGAAAAAAATACCAATTCACTAATTAGAATTCACCAATTAATTCTGTATTTTTTATAATCCCGCTCAAAGCCTTTTCGGCCTTAATGATTTTTTCGGCGGCTTCCCTGTCCGACTCTTTTTTTGCCAATCTTTTGCTACTGTTTGAAACCCACTTTTTTACCGCCAAATATTCAGCCATTGTTGGTATTCTGTCAAGCTTGTCAACAAAGCTGCCAACCGTTTTATCTATCGATGCCATCTCAGATAAACTAATACATTCTTCTGCGTTTTTTCTTGGGTCTAAGACAGTCATCAACTTAACTTCTTCTTCGATGAATTTACTTAATTTATCTGTCCAGTCCGGGTATCTGAAATACCTTTCTTTTCGTCTAAACCGATTGCTTTTCTCGCTGTATTTTTTGTAGACATCCTTTACAGATTTTTTTAGAAAGTAAGTTAACACCCCTTTAACTACCATTGACGAAAAAAGAACAAGAAAAAATACAATAAAAGCAGTCAATGCCAGATCTTCATGAATCTCGACCCCGATTTCTTTATATAGGTTTTCGTAAATATCTAGCCCAACAATCATGATCGCTATTACAGCGATCGCTTTAAAAAAGTCACAAACCAAACCTGCGCGTGATATTTTTCTGCCACCCTCGTCCATTATATTTTTAATTTTTTCAAGGGTTTTTAGGTACTCATCCACATCATGATGTGACGGCGGATTTCCTTCTATTTTTATATCCATTTTAGTTTTCTACTAACTTTTCAGTGGACTTATTCATCAAAAATTTCGTAGCATTTTCGGCCTTAATGATTTTTTCGGCTGCCTCTTTTTTAAGATTTTCTTTTTTTAATCTATTATGACTCTCTTCATACCAATTTTTTAGGGATACATACTCTGCTAATGTTGGTGATCTATCCAACTTTCGAATAAATTGTTCAACCTCTTTATTGTGAGTCGTTATAATGCCCAGATAAATACATTCTTCTGGGTTTTTCTCTGGATCTAGAGGAGAGGCTAATTGAATTTCTAAATCAACTATTCTCAATTCTTTTTCAATCCAGGTTAAATTTTTAAAAAGATTTGTTTTTCGGTCATGATAATCATTTCTATCGTCGTATTGTTTATAGCCATGACTGACATTCATTTTAACAAATAAAAGCAAAATATCAGTTATAATCCTGGTTAATACAATCCCTATAAAAAAAATAAAGAGTGAGATAGCAAACAAATCATCTTTTAAAGCATAGGGCGGCTGAGCAATGTCTTTCATTAAATGCGCACAAACACTCCCTATAAAACAAAAAAATAAAACAACTGTAAAAAAAACAAAGAAGTTATTCGCTTTTTTTAGAATACTTTCTACAACAGCATAATCCTCAATAAGCGTTTTTATTTTTTCAAGATCTGACTTATTTTCTTTAACGACATCAGATGATATTGGGTCTTTATTGATATCAACTCTCATTACTAACCTCTTTAGCCGATTGCTCTCCAGCCATATTTTTTTGCTGAATACTATTAAAAATCTTTAAGGACTTTTGTATTTTTTCAGGCATTGCCAGAATATTTTCAAAATCACCTTCTTCTTTTTTTACTTTATCGATTAGTTTTTTTATAATTAAAAACTCAAACATTGTTGGGGCCCTTTTAAGGTGTGAGACATAAGTCTCTACCGACCTTATTTTTAAAACTGCTTCCCCTAATAAAAGTATTTCGTTCACATTTTTTACAGGACAAAGTGGCTGAATTGATTCGATATTTTTTTCGGTCTTTTCTACTTTTGACCTTGCTCCATTAGGCCTTTCTATAAGCCAATCAATAAATGCCCCTGAAAAATAAAGCATAAGGATAACTACCACTATTCCCTCAGGAATACTGTTATTAGAAATAATGCTTGGGCCGAACTTTATAAAAACTAACGCCATCAAGGCGACAACAAACATCTTGCGCCATATTGAATGGATATTTTTTAAAATTTTAAACTGAGATTTAAAAATTAACAAATCATCTTTTAACTCTTCTTCAATCGATTTTATAACCCCCAATAAAGGTGGAGTCCCATTAATGCTTACGTCCAAAATCATAGTTTTAACTTCCTTTTTTTTGAATTATTATTTTTTTCAGAGCAGCTCACTTTTTTTATATAAGATTTCAGCATCTCATATTCGGCCCATACTAGGTGCCGCTCAACGCCTGCTATGTACTTCTCAACATCTTTTGACTGGCTGGCCATAATATCAATTTCAATAAGCTCTTTAGGACTGTGCTCTAGTGTTAAAGGCCTTAAAGATATTAATCTTTTTTTAATCTTTTTTAATTGAAAAAAACAAGAATAAAGCCTGAAAAAAACATACAAAGTAAGGGAGGTGTTAATCAAGCGTGTTAGCTCGTCTATTTCAGTTATCGAGCTTGTCGGATTACCTTTTGTCAAAATATTAACCGCAGCCAACATAACAGCCAAACTAATAATTGATATGATGCCAGCAATTATCTTCCCTCTGCAAAGGTCTAGCGTAAACGTTTCTACCAACACCTGCCCTTCTGTCGGCGGCGAAATGTGTATATCGAATTCTAACGCCATGTCTTAATACTCCCATTCCGTGTCGACATCCAAGTTCCTAAACATAGCGTATTCCGCATTAGTTATGGGTCTTTTCAGCAGTGAGAAATACTTTCTACCTGATTTAGATTGTTTTGAGATAGTAATGGCTCTGGCCAGATTTTTTGAAACATCTTCAGCTGACACATCCTCTATGCTCAATAACTCTTTATTAATTTTATCCATCTTTTCTTTATGGTTTTTCGGCGAAAAGATAATAATCGCCATAGAGATCCATAAGGCCGTTAAGATAATATTTTTAATATTTTTAAGGTCATCTGATTGGTTTAGCAACTCAAGCCCAAGAAGCACCCCTTCTGACGTGAACAAGGCCATGTGTGTTAGTATTGCTGCTGTGCCGCCTACTATTCCGGCTAAAAAGAATTTCACTGCTCCAATACTACTTGATGACCGGGTGATCTTTCTTTTTCCAGTGATTAGTCTTTTGCGCTCAACTTCAATCTCACTGGCTGAAGGCGGGTTTTTAAATACATTAAATTCTATCGTCATATTACCTCTTAACTTACTTTTACAGAATTGATTAGCGACTCTATTTCCTTAGCATAGAAATATTTAACCTCGTCTTTATCAATCACGTTAAATTGATGCGCTCTGTCAAAATTAATTTCCCAAGGGCTTCCTTTTTTTCTTACCTCTGCTTTAAGATTTTTTGTAGAGAACCCTTTGTATATTGCCCACACTTTATTAAGAACGTGAAGGGTATCCTTATTTTTGATCCATCTATGAACCAAATGATTTTCCTCGAAGTAATACTCGACAGCAAGATTATCGATAGACTCACTGCGAAGGTGCTTCAGCTGGTGGTAGACTGAAGGCATTATTGGCCCAACATCCCATGCCTGAAAGCCCTCGCCGTCGGTTAAATCCTCATTCAGCGTGGCCAATACCCATCCGTACGCAATATAGGAAATGAGTTGAAGCCTATAATTATTTAAGCCCTTCCCTTCCTCTATTGATTTGTCGATAAAAAAATTAGCAAGCGAGTCTGCTGACATAATTGGCCCCTTTGATTATGGAAAAACATGGACTATTCAGATAATTACTTGAAAAATAAGTATTTGAATAATCCATGCTTTTATGTTTTGCTTTTCTTTTGAATTTGGTCCGATCCACAAAGGTTTTTGGCCTGTTGAATTTTTCCATGTGTTTTGCGACCAAATTAGAGGTTTTGGGAACCTTTATTTTTTTCATAATTTTCCTTTTCTATCCATTTAACGTACATAACAAACCCTTCTACTATTTTCTTTTTCTTGTCCATATAATCTATCTTAGTTATTTCTGCCATATTACCGGCTTTGTCGATAAAATCAACCGTGTATTGCTTAACAACTTTGTTGCCCGGCCTAAAAGGCACTGGCCTATATATTATAGTCATCACTGTCCTTTTTTGCTGATTGCGCCATAGTGCTGTAAGTCTTTTTTAACTCCAGCTCTTGAGAATCTATTCCTGCCGACAAGAAACTAATACCAACAAGAAAAGCGATCATGCCAAAGAATACGTGTTTTGACTCTCTGTTTGGCCCGCCCTTTCCTAAAAAACTTCCCGACAAAAGTAGTGCAGCTGTCGCTATGCAAAAATTAACTATCATTGTGGCTAACCTTCTCGATCAATTCATGATTGTTTTTTGCAACAACTTCTTTTTCTGGCTTTTCCCCATAAAAGTACTGAGCGGAAACCATTGCAACTGCACATAAAATAAAAACCATTGGAACAATCTTATACATAAAACCTCAAAGACTCTTTATTATTTCTTTATTATACTCTTTATGTATAATTTGTCAAGTATTAATTAATTGAGAGAGGTGCTGACTGGCATTTTTCACCTGACAGCTTAACCGTCGCCGGTTTTCCGTTATACTTTAAAACAACCGTAACGCTATGAGAATGCTTTAAATAAACAACGCCGCGATAACAGGCCTCAAAATCTCCCCATTTAGCGTCTGTATTAACTTTTTTAGCAGACTCCTTCCCAACTTTAGCCTCGACCCTCTCTTCTTGATAGTACAAGCCAAGACCGGTTAAAATAATGGCAAAAAGAAATCCTATCAACACATCTTTATCCATAAATACCTCTAATTTATAACTATAAATTATTATACATCTTTTGTATAATTTGTCAAGTATTAATCGTAGCTTGCCGACGCTACCCGTTTTATAATAATATCTTTATAAACCGAGGCGGTAACCGGGTTTTTTGTTTCTTGGTGCTTAATGACCAGCTCAAGGAACGAGGCGCGTCTGTGCGGGTTGTTTTCCATCTTTAAGGGGTGATGCTCACAGCCGGTAATATATCCATCGCCAGTGGCAACACACCGGGTCTTACACTCTTCGCAGTGGAAGGTTTCTGCCGGACTGTCGTTTTCTTTAGTCATTTTTTTTGCCATTCTTTTTAGCTCCCTAAAAGCATTAACACCACGTCTTCTTGCATATTATCTTTAACCCATCGACAAGCTTTCTCAGAAGAGTAAAACTCAATCGGATAGGTAATATCAGAATAGGTAATGCCGACAGTTAATTCTTTTTTTATAACGCAGTAGCTTAGAAAATACTTCTCCTGATATTTGTCGGCCCAATCTAGTGGATCGTCTCGCAATGACGCTAACTTGTCGCTAACCCTAACAGTCGCCATTTGTCTGATCAAACCTTTTTCAGCAGCCTCTTGAGCCAAAAACTCTTCGCCTTTTATGATCTTGTTTGTTGTGAGAAAAACATTGCCTAAAATCCACTTCATATTGTCAAAAGTTGAATCAGACCAAACTGAAACGATAATTGCTCCTGTTGGACTAATAGAATTATAACAATCACCAAGCCCGGGTTTTGCCCTTCCAATCGCATTAATCGAATTACCATCGGCCTCTTTTAAAGCCTTTTTATCTTCCAGCTTTTTTTGACCTAAAATCTCTTTCCAGTCACTTCCAAGTTTGGTTATAACATGGCCGTAATAAATAGCGGCAAAACCTGCTTTTTCAGCGTCTGATGAAGACTCTTCAGGTATTTTATCTTGATCGTTAGAATAAAATTCACCTAAAAAATCTTTATCGCTTTTACCCATTTTGTAAAGCTCATTCATCGAATTTGTTTTGAGGAAACCTCTTCCTTCAGGTGGAGGAGGAATCAAAACCTTTTTATTGTTGTGCATAGATAACTCCTTTGCTTTGGTAAATTAAGTTTAGTTTTTTAACGCTTTTAGAGACCCGATTTAAGCCGTCCATTAATACCACACTAGCTCCTTTGTTGTGTGTGCCCTTGGCAATTAAATGCCGGCCTTCAAAGGCAACAATATCATTGGGCTGAATAGGATAGCGCCGGCGTCTTATCGCCGGTGCAAAACCGAGCCTATTTTTCTGTAACGACCGGTTATTCTTACGCTTAAAGCTAATGGTTCGCTCAACAGATCTTTTCTGATCGGTACCGCCGGCAATGGTGAACGCATCATTCGCATGAGATTTCTCAAGACCTTGAGCGTACCGGTTCGCTTTCGTGACATAACCGAACGTTTCGATCGCCTGAGGAAATCGCTCCAACAATCGAGATCTGATAATATTCATCGTTGTGGCGGCCCGGAGGTCTTTTCTCGGCGTCGCGGTCAACGTTATTTTTCCAGCATGCAAGTCGGCATGATGCTTTTCACACAGGGTGATTAAATTACTCGGTGCATCGGACCCGCCTTGTGATCTAAATTTAATATGGTGCACGTGCAGTTTAGAGCTGCATTTTTTACCCCCGTGTTGGCAAGTATGATTATCCCGGACCAACACATAAGCTTTGGCATTTTCAAAGCCGTACTGCACGCCCTGTTGATACTGCTGATTGGTTATCTCAGGATTATTCATTTTCTGCATGTCAAACGTGCCAGTTTCTAGAACAAGTTTAGTTATTGGCATGAAGGCTTTTAACTGCTCGATAATCCTGATATGTGCATCGACTTTCCATTGAACTGATGGTGCTAATCGCCCTTTTCTGATTGAGGCTGAACGATTTAAAAACCGTGGTGCTCTGTATCGAAGCTTATTGCGTCGATTGCGGCGGTAACTTCTTCTAACATCCATTTTTGAGCTAATATCGTTCCGCATCGTCACGGTGGCCGAAAAAACCTCTTTTGTTTTTGACGTAACGGACACACCCACTTCTTTATGGCCCGTATCAACGCCCAGCACTAACGCTTGCCTATAACCGGTCGACCCATGAGTCAACTGGATAGCAAAAGGGCTCCGACTAATAACCTTGGCACAACCGGTCCTTAGCAAGATTTTTGCTTTTCTCGGTTGGCATGGCATCAGTGTTTCGCCGTGCTTATTTAATACAAATACTCTCATTAAAACCTTCTCGTTAAGATGAATAATGTTGGCTAACCATTAACCAACCCGTTTCCACGGTAGATTCCCTTCGACAATGTTACAAAAGCTTTTTACATCCAGCACACCGAGTCGTTGAACTCTTTTAATACTGGGCAATAGAGCAGCAGACTAGGGAGGCATCCACTGGTATTATCACTTAAGTAACGTAGTGCCCTTTCAGGCACTCAGTCTAATCACTTATTTGGCTCCGAAGAGCTTATCTCGAATCTCACGATTCAAGCCTCCTCCTTTAGGGGGAGGTAATTGACCTTATTTTCTTGTCAGTTAACTAAATGCAAAGCCCGCAAGAACCAAAGCTGAGCTTTTCCTCTAGTTTGTCGGCTATTTCCTGATACTCTTCCTCAGTGATGCCGTACTTTTCAAGAACCTCAGGTGTGGAAGGAATTCGGTTAAATCTTTTGTCACCGCATCCGCCGGGGTCTGCTGACTCAGGATCTTCATCTTTTTGTCCGCCAAAATCAAAGGTGGTCGCATATTCATCATTGATCTTAAATTTATCAGTTTCGCAAAGTCTTTTGTAAACCGTTACCTTTAGTTTCATAACCCCTCCAGAAGTAGACTCTTAAATATTAAGCTTATTATACACCTGCGGTATTAGTTTGTCAATTATTAATGCTTTTTAAAGGCCTTTTTTAGCCTTTCTTAACGCCTTTATGCATCGGTCAATTTCGGCTTCATCCATGATATTAGCGACCTTCAATACTTTGAGTAATTTGACTGAATGATTCAGTACATCGCTCAAATGAGGGCCGAGTCTGTTTGAAATGATCGTCAGCTCTTTTTTGCTCTGAACGCTTTCCCAGTCTGCTTCCTTTCGGTTGCTTTGAACAAGGTTTTTCCATCGATTGTCGGTGCCGATCAGGTTTTTATGCCAAATATCCTCGATTGGCCACTCACCCACCATCCATAAATATGCTAAGCGGTGCGCTGCATGATAATGGCCATCAATGCCTATTCTGACATGACCTCTAGAGTCAACGCTGCCCGCCTCAGCGCCAATGCGGCATTTAGGCCTTGAGATGGCATAGGTGAATAAACCGGTCACCGGCGAGTAAGAAAGTATTTCTTTAAGGCGATCTAACGTTAAGGCATTTTTGGCTGATTTCAAAGCACTGTCTTGTGATTAATTTAAGCGCGAATAATACCTTAAAAGGGTAGCTATTGACTACCCTTTTAATGACTGCTGATTAAAGGCTTTTAAGGCAGGGTTGTTTCAGTCAGTGTATTAATATTATCTGTATGGCCAAGCCCTAGTTGTCCGTAAGCATTATCGCCGGTTACCCACAAAGATCCATCGCTCTTCTCGATCAGCAAAGAGTAAAATGTCATATCAACGGCTTTAACGTTTGTATCAATCGTGACAAACAAATCATTCGTGCCTTCACCATTTAGGCCTAGCTGCTCAGTGTTGTTTGCTCCAGATCCCAACAGTGTTCCGTGATGGGTGCAATCCGCTGCTGAAAAACAAAGTCAGCCGAGGCGACAACCGAGGTGCCGGCCAGTATGCTGGCTAAAATCAGTTTTTTTTCATGGGAGGGTTACCTCAGTGAAGATTGATCGATGGGTTGTGTCGCCTAGGCCAAGTTGGTATTGACTATTATTTCCAGTCCCCCATAAGGATTTGTCGGATTTTTCAATAAAAGTATGGAAATTTCCAGCAACTAAGTTGCTGACTGAAATGCCCGTGTCCTGAAAGCTTGTTTGACTTCCATTATGGCTCAAGCCGAGTTGGCCGTAAGCATTATATCCAGTTGCCCAAAGAGTGCCGCCCTTTACAAAGTAAGAGCTGTGCCCAGATGAATAAATAGCGGTGACGCCGGTGGCTGCCGTTTGAAAAGATGATTGATGACCTGTGTGACCCAGGCCGAGCTCGCCATTATGATTGTAACCCACCGTTAAAACGGATCCGTCGCTTTTAAGGACGACTGAATGGTAGAGGCCGCCAACAAGATCTTCCGCATTAGAAACTGTTGTTTGAGCAATATTTGTCCGA
>Ga0105358_10001298_pt1 | contig 13247 bp, 9 predicted proteins | sample GOMGulsemesocosm_5_FD_83509 | JGI IMG/M metagenome (GOLD analysis project Ga0105358, IMG submission 83509) | Methane-oxidizing microbial communities from mesocosms in the Gulf of Mexico - GOM15C Gulf of Mexico | ecosystem: Environmental > Aquatic > Marine > Cold seeps | place: Gulf of Mexico...
CCTATGGTTGCTGAAGTTGCAGAATTCCTTCAAGCAAGGAAAATGGTGGATTGGGAAATTGAACGTGAAATATCAAAAGGGCATGATTTACCTGATAAAGTGAATGTTGGTGTCATGTTAGAAGTACCCTCACTTCTTTTCCAACTTGATAACTTATTAGAAGAGATCGATTTTCTATCTGTTGGATCAAACGATCTTTTCCAATTTTTATTTGCAGTTGATCGAGGTAACCCTAGAGTATCTGATCGCTATGATACTTTATCTCCGGCTGTTTTAAACGCATTGTCAGGTGTGGTGCAAAAATGTGCAAAAGCTGATGTTTCTTTAAGCTTATGTGGGGAGATGGGCGGACGCCCCTTAGAAGCCATGGCTTTGATTGCTCTTGGGTTTAGAACATTATCGATGTCTGCATCTGCCATTGGTCCTGTAAAGATGATGATACTAAGCATGACCCTGTCCGACTTAGAAAATTATATGAAGAGCCAAGCCACAAAACCAGATCATAGTATTCGCTCGAAGCTGCGCCAATACGCAATTGATCATGCAATTACCCTATAAAGAAACAAATACTTGCACATTTAATCGTTTTGTTGACTATTACCCTATAAATGAAACTCTTTATTAAGATACTTGCCATAAAGTGAAGGCTTCTATCCGTCTAATGATATGCGTAAGCTGAGGAATGATGATGAGAAAAAAAGGGCGTAACACGCAAAGCGAACCTGTCTTTACGGGGCCAGGTGTGTGTGAATTGTTGAAAACAACGCGTGAACGGGCGGGGGAAGACCTGCAAACCGTTTCTCAAGTCTTGCGCATTCGACTCGTATACCTTGAAGCAATCGAAGCTGGGAACTATGACGAACTGCCAGGGAAAACCTATGTGGTTGGCTTCGTTCGGGCATATGCTGATTTCCTTGGCTTAGATTCTCAAGAAGTGGTTAAACGCTTTAAATTGGAAATTGACGGACTAGAAGGTCGTGAAGATCTTGTCTTCCCATCACCGGTTACAGAACAAAGCGTTCCGGGTGGGGCCCTTATTTTAATCAGTTTGATTATTTTAGGTGGGGTTTATGGCGGTTGGTATTTTTTATCTAGCCAAGATCGTTCTATAGCCGAGTTGGTACCAGATCTACCGGCAAAATTTGCTGAAATGATGGATACGGTGAAAGGCAATGAAGAAACGCCGGAAAGTTCATTAGAAGCAACAACAGAACAACCAACATTGGTTGAAGAAACTGCTGAAGCTGTGAGCGCGGCACCAGATACACAAGATATGGCACAAAAAGCGCTTGAAGCAGTCGAAGAAGCCGAAACCCAAGAAAAAGAAGTCGTTCAAGCGGTTGAGACCGTTAAAATAACCGAAATCGTCGAAAAAGTGGAAGACGCACTTGTCGAAAAAGAAAAAATAGTTGTAGAAGAAATTAAAGAAGTCGTTGCGCCGAAAGTTGAAAAAACAGTTGAAGTCGTTGTAACGGACCCTGTTAAACAAGAGGTTGAAACAGTTGTATCCGAGGCCGTAGAGGAACCAACTGTAATTGAGCCTGTTAAACCTCAAGCCATGGCTGAAAAAATTGTTCTAAAAGCAGTTGATTATTCTTGGATCCAAATTACGGATGCAAAAGGTAAAGTGCAGCATACACAGGTCTTGAACGAAGGTGATGAATATGAAATCCCGGCGGTCCAAGGTTTGATTTTGCGCACAGGTAATGCGGGTGGATTGGATGTTTTTGTTGATGGCGAAAAAGTCCCTTCTGTTGGAGACTCCGGTGAAGTCCGTCGCAAGATATTTCTGGATCCAGCAAAATTGATTGTTGGAAATGCTGTAGACAGCTAAAACAGGCTATATTTGTTAAAAAAAGAAGGGCTTTTCCTAAAAGGGGAAAGCCTTTCTTTTGTCTGAGACAAAATTGAGTTATAACGCGCGTTCAATTGATCGTAATTATGTGTTTAAGGATTGAACGCTTTAAAATGTCTGTGCGCCCCTATAGAGAAATTCATCGTCGCAAATCCCGCCAAATTCGTGTGGGTGATGTGCTTGTTGGTGGCGATGCCCCCATTACGGTACAATCGATGACCAATACGTTGACCACCGATGTGGCAGCTACAGTCGAACAGGTTTTGGCAATGGAAGAAGCGGGCGCAGATATTGTTCGTATTTCAATTCCTGATGAAGCCTCTTCAAAAGCGTTAAAAGATATTGTTAAAGAAGTGAATGTGCCGATTGTGGCGGATATTCATTTTCATTATCAACGCGGCATTGAAGCCGCGATTGCAGGTGCTGCTTGTTTGCGCATTAACCCAGGTAATATTGGATCAGCTGATCGTGTCCGCGAAGTTGTTGCGGCAGCAAAAGATCATGGCTGTTCTATGCGTATTGGCGTGAATGCAGGCAGTCTTGAAAAGAAAATACTTGAAAAATATGGCGAACCTTGCCCAGAAGCAATGGTGGAAAGTGCGTTGGCACATGCGCGTATTTTAGAAGATAATAATTTCGATGAATTCAAAATAAGCGTCAAAGCTTCAGACCCCTTTTTGGGTGTTGCAGCCTATCAAGGTTTGGCAGAAGCCTGTGATTACCCCTTGCACTTAGGGATTACAGAAGCGGGCGGCCTTCAAGCCGGAACCGTTTTATCTTCCATTGGTATTGGCAATTTATTATGGGCTGGTATTGGTGACACGTTACGGGTATCGCTTTCAGCAGATCCTGTAGAAGAAGTAAAAGTCGGTTATCATATCTTAAAATCATTGGGTTTGCGCACACGTGGCGTGCGGATCATTTCGTGTCCGTCTTGTGCGCGTCAAGGGTTTGATGTTGTAAAAACTGTGGCAGAAGTTGAAGATCGCTTATCACATATTCGAACACCTTTGACTTTGTCGATTATTGGTTGTGTGGTAAACGGCCCGGGTGAAGCACGCGAAACGGACCTTGGTCTAACCGGGGGCGGCAGTGGCAGTCACAAGGTATATGTTTCCGGTGTGCCGGACCATAATACATCCAGCGAAGATATGATTAACCATATTGTTGAATTGGTTGAGGCAAAAGCAGCCGCGATCGAAGCAGAAAAAATATAAAGAAAGATTTGAAAATGGCTGCATTGCAACCCGTTAAAGGAACATATGACCTTTTGCCAAAGGACAAGGCGCTTCATCGTAAAGTGTCTGAAACTGCGCGTCTGATTTGTGAACGCTTCGGCTTTCATGAAATATCGACACCGATTTTCGAATTTTCGGAAGTTTTTTCGCGCACACTTGGGGAAACATCAGATGTTGTAACAAAAGAAATGTTTTCTTTTGAAACCAAGGGCAACGATAAAATTACGTTGCGTCCTGAAAATACAGCGGGTGTTGCACGTGCTTTTATATCAAATAAGCTTCAACATGAAACGCCAGTTAAACATTTTTACTATGGCCCGATGTTTCGTTATGAACGCCCACAAAAAGGTCGTCAACGCCAGTTCCACCAAGTCGGTGTTGAACTGATTGGGGTTGAAACACCACAAGCTGATGTTGAAGTTATTGCAGCGGCGTCTCAATTTTTGAATGATCTTGGCTTTGCTGACGAAGTGACGTTGGAGCTCAATAGCCTTGGTGATAGTGAAAGCCGCGCTGCCTATCGTGAAACATTAGTGGCTTATCTAAAACAGCATGAAGATAAATTATCCGATGACAGTAAAACACGTCTGGAAACAAACCCTTTGCGTGTGTTGGATTCCAAAAATGCTGGTGATAAAGAAATCGTCAAGGGCGCGCCGATTTTAACCGACAGTTTGAATGAAACGTCGAGAAGCTTTTATGAAGGGGTCAAACGCGGGCTTGATCTTTTGGGCATATCTTATGTGGAAAATCCTCGTTTGGTACGTGGCCTTGATTATTATTGTCATACGGCGTTTGAATTCACTACAGAAAGCTTGGGTGCGCAAGGCACCGTTCTGGCAGGTGGGCGCTATGATAACTTAATCAAAATGATGGGTGGCACGCAGACACCCGGTGTTGGTTGGGCATCTGGTGTGGAACGACTTGCATTGATGTTGGGCGATGATTGCGTTGAATTACCGCGCCCGATTGTTATGATCCCTGTATCTGATGATCAACAAGAAAAAGCGATGGAAATTTCACATGAATTGCGCCAAGCAGGCTTCATGATTGACCAAGGCTATTCCGGCAATATGAAAAAGCGTCTAAACCGTGCTAATAAAATGAATGCACGTGCGGCAATTTTACTGGGCGAAGATGAATTGGCCAAAGGTATTGCATTGGTGCGTGATCTTGAAAGTGGTGAACAAAGCGAAATATTGCTGGACGCGCTTAAAGATCATCTGGCAAAATTTAAATAAGAAGATTAGAAACAGGCGAATATGACAGGTCTATTTTCAAGTAATGCAGAAGTCATTGTGATTGGGGCGAACCATCGTTCCAGTTCGCTTGCCTTGCGCGATCGCTTGTTTTTAGAAGAAGTTGAAGTTATCCCCTTTTTGGAACGCTTAAAAGAAGCTGGTGTTGAACAATGTCTTGTGGTTTCGACCTGTGATCGGGTCGAAGTTCATGTGGTGGATCATAATCCGGACCAAGCTGTTTCTATTGTTCAAACCCTATTGGCAAAACGGGCTGAATTGGACGCGTCTGAAATTGAAAGCCAGCTTTATATCTATAAAAATGAAGAGGCTGTGCGTCATATTTTTCGTGTGACCTCATCATTAGATAGTTTAATGGTTGGTGAGCCTCAAGTCGTTGGCCAAGTCAAAGATGCGCATCGTTTTGGGGTTGAAGCGGGTTCTGTCGGGCCGGAACTAGAACGTATTTTCCAAGCAGCTTACGGAACGGCAAAACGTGTGCGTAGTGAAACAGCAGTGGGGGAACGACCTGTTTCTATCGCCTCTGTTGCGGTCCAAATTGCCAAAGAATTGCACGGTGATTTAAGTCGCTGTAAAGGCCTGTTAATCGGGGCTGGCGATATGGGTGAATTGACAGCACAAAGCCTGATTGAAACAGGGTTGAAGAATTTCACGGCAACGCACCCCTTTGAAGGGCGCGCGAAAATGATTGCGCGTAATTTATCGTGCCATGCAGAAAGTTTTGATCAGCGTGATCGTTTGGCCTGTGAAGCGGATATCATTGTGACATCAATGAATAAACGCAGTCGTGTGGTCAGTAAATCAATGGTCGAACAGGCGTTAAAGGTTCGTAAAAACAAACCAATTTTTCTTATTGATACGGGTATACCAGGGGATGTTGATCCTGATGTGAATAATGTTGATGGCGCATTTTTGTATGACCTTCATGACCTTGAACAAGTTGCCATGCAAGGGCGCGCATCACGCGAAGCAGAAGCGCGCGCGGCCCAAGTTATTTTAGAAAAAGATTTACAGGCCTTTTTTAAAGGCAAAGAAGAACGCAGTGCGGTTCCTTTGGTGAGTGAGTTACGTGAACGATTTGAAAGTGAACGTGCAGCCGTTTTGGCCATGCACCCAAATGATGCAGATAAGGCAACGCGACTATTAATAAATCGATTGTTACATAATCCGAGTGAAGAGTTACGCAGTATGGCTGCGCTTAAAAAATCATCCAATGGTGAAAAAGAATGGAAAACAGCACAAGCGCTCATCGCACAGCTGTTTCTTAAGGAGAAATAAATCCCGTGAGTTTTCAAGAAACATTAAGCCAAGTGGTTAATCGCCACGAAGAACTATCCGCCCTTATGTCTGGTTCGGGGGAAGTCGATCCGGTTGAATTCGTGAAGCTTTCGAAAGAATATGCTGAATTGTCCCCTGTTGTGGATGCTGTAAAAGCATTACAAGCGGCCCAAGAAGAAGCGGCCGATTGTGCGCAAATGCTGACAGACCCAGATACAGATGCGGAAATGAAAGAAATGGCGGAAGCCGAATTTCATGATTTAAAGAAAAAAATCCCTGATCTGGAACGCGGCGTACAGTTGATGCTGCTGCCTAAAGATGAGGCTGATGAAAAAAATGCGATTTTAGAAATTCGTGCAGGGACTGGCGGGGATGAAGCTGCCCTTTTTGCAGCAGACCTTTATCGTATGTATCAAAAATATGCAGAACGACTTGGCTGGAAATTCGAAGTATTGGACTTTAATGAAATCGGAATTGGTGGTTTTAAAGAAATAACAGCGTCGATCACAGGTAAAAATGTGTTTGCACGTTTTAAATATGAGTCGGGTGTGCACCGGGTACAACGTGTTCCAACAACAGAAAGTGGTGGGCGTATACATACTTCGGCTGCCACAGTTGCGGTTCTCCCAGAAGCTGAAGATGTGGATATCGTTATTGATCCAAAAGATTTGCGCATTGATACATATCGTTCGCAAGGTGCAGGCGGACAGCATGTGAATACGACCGATTCTGCAGTTCGCATCACTCATATCCCAACAGGTGTCGTGACATCGTGTCAGGAAAACAAATCGCAGCATAAAAACAAAGACCGTGCCATGCAAATGATGCGGACTAAAATGTATGATCATGAACGCCAAAAACTGGATGATGAACGTTCCGCTGACCGTAGAAGCCAAGTGGGATCCGGTGATCGTTCTGAACGCATTCGAACTTATAACTTCCCACAAGGCAGGGTTTCAGACCATCGCATCAACTTAACCCTTTATCGACTTGATGAAATTTTACAAGGCGATATGGACGAAATTGTCGATAGCCTAGCAGCAGAAGATCAAGCACAAAAACTTGCGGAAATCATGTGATTCCCACCATCCAATCCGCATTAGAACTTTGTATAAATAAATTAAACGCGCAGAAAATCGAAAATGCGCGTTTTGAGGCCCGCCTTTTAGTGGGCCATGTTTTGGATGTGGAAACACATATTCTTGTAGCCTACCCTGAACGTCAAATGAGTGAAAAAGCGTTTGATCAAGTGAATGAATTATTGGCGAGACGCCTTGTGCGTGAACCGATGTCGCAAATTCTGGGTATGCGGGAATTTTGGAGTCTAGATTTTAAAGTCACAAAAGATACGCTGACACCTAGACCAGATAGCGAAACCCTTATTGAAGCTGTTCTTGAACATTTTCCTGATCCTAAGACCCCATTGCGTATATTGGATCTTGGTGTGGGAACGGGTTGTCTTATCCTCTCTGTTCTTCATGAATATTCTTGTGCAACAGGTTTGGGTGTTGATGTGAGCGAGAAAGCCCTTGATGTTGCTATTGAGAACTCAGAACGTTTGAATTTAAAAGAACGAGTGGACTTTCAATTGGGCAATTGGGCAGAAGGGATTGATGAAAAATTTGATCTGGTCCTGTCTAACCCTCCTTATATTCCAGAAGCTGACCTTGAAAGCTTGGAACCTGAAGTCAAAGACTATGAACCCGCATCGGCCCTTTTTGCAGGGCCTGAAGGATTGGATGATTATGTGCGTCTTGCCAAGGCCGTTCCCAAACTTTTAAAACCGAAAGGCATATCGATTATTGAATTGGGAATTGGACAGGCCGACTCTGTTGGAAAATTGTTCAAGGATGTTGGGCTTTCTATTATTCAACAGCCAAAAGATCTAGGTGGAATCGTTAGATGTTTGGTTATTCAGCAATAAGTTTGTAAAAACTGTAAAAAAGGCTTGGAAAAGCTACTAAACCCCATTAAGTTATATCTATCACAGACATTTGAATAAGCCGCTTGTTGATGGCTGGTCAGTGACTTAGCAAATACTTTCAAAATTACGAAGATAAGCCTAATGTGTGGGTTTGTGTATTAGATGTATAAACTACATCGTTTTGGAAGTGTATTTTTACCTCTTTTATAAAATTAGGTTCCATGAGACACGGTACCAATAACCAAAACCAAAATCCAAATAATCGTCGCCCCCGTGGCCGAGGCCACCAGCACGCTAATAAACGCCCCCATCATAATAATGGTGGGAATCGCAATCAAAATTTTGACAGTAATGGGCCTCAAGGTCGCATTCGCGGAACGGCAAAACAAGTTCACGAGAAATACAAACAGTTGGCTCAAGACGCCATGGCTGCAGGTGATCGTGTTTTAGTTGAAAGCTTGTTCCAATATGCCGATCATTATGGTCGAATTGCTGCTTTATCGGCACCAAAACCAAGGCCAGAAGTTGAAAACAGTGAAGTAACGCCGCCAGAAACCGCTGCTGTTACGACTGAAACAACACAAGCTGCGACAAAGGTGGTCGAAACTGAAGCTGAAGTTGTCGTGAAGCCTGTCGAAGTGGTTGAAGTTGTGGAAACCGTTGTAGAAGAAGTGGTCAAAACGACTGAGGTTAAAACCGAAGCTGAAGACAAACCACGCACTCGTGCGCCTCGAACACCGCGTGCGCCGCGCACACCACGTGCTGCTGCGGCACCTCGTCGTGCAGCTCGTAAAAGGCTTGAAGAAGATGCGCCTAAATTAGGTGGCGGTACAACGGCTGTTCCTGATTTCTTGGCACGACCAGTTGAAATTGAAGCGACTACATCTGAAGAAGTTGCTGAAGTTGTGGCTGTTGAAGAAAAACCAAAGCGCGTACGTCGTACAACAACACGTAAAACAACGACAACACCGCGCACACGCCGTAAAAAAGCGGATGTCGAAGAAGTAAAAAAAGATGATGACAAAGAAACGGTGAATGTTTAATTCCTAAAATCTTTGTTGATGAATAAAAAAACGCCCTGATATGTCAGGGTGTTTTTTTTTATGTGGGTATAATAATGTTCAGCATTCATAAAAGATAATGATTTAGAACCCATATGGTAAGAGGGATGGATATAAAGGCAAATACGGTCTGTTGGGTGATAATCGATGCCATGATTTGATGATCACCGCCTAATTGACGTGAAAGAATATAAGAAGAAGGTGCCGTTGGTGTGGATAGAAATAGAATAAGCGTTGCTGCGGTGACGCCATTTAATCCAAATAAATAACAGCAATAGGCCGCGCAAACAGGTTTCATCGCGAATTGAACGAAACCAACGAAGATTGAAATATATCCATTTTGTAAGAAAGCTTTAAACTGTAAAGCTGCCCCAATTGTGATGAGGGCCATTGGTAGGCTGGCACGTCCCAGAATTTCCATCGTATTATTTATGGATTGCGGTAGTATGAGGCCCGAAATATTTAAAGCCCAACCGATAAGGCAACCAATAATCAAAGGGTTTTTAAGGATTTGAAGAAATACAGTTTTACCAATGTGGTTTCCTTTGTTGAGCGTAACTGAAAAAGTCATGACACACAGAAGATTAATTAAAATAATCATGAACCCGGCCCCTAGCGCACCAATAATAACGCCTTCAGCCCCATAAAGTCCTTGGGCAACAGCCAAGCCAACATAAGTATTAAAACGAACGCCACCTTGAAACATAGAAGTGAAACGCTCTGCACTGATGTTTTTTAAAAATGTACGGCTTACCCAGAAAAATAGCGCAGCCAATAAAATTGGAATATCAACAGCCAACGCAATTTCAGGCCATGGCATATTATCCATGTTTTTTGTTGAAAGAACAAAAATCAACAATATTGGAGTCAATACATAATAGCTCAATTTTTCAAGAGCAGGCCAAAGTGCATCATCAAAGAAGCCAATGCGTTTTAACAACGTACCAATTAGAATGAGACAAATAATAGGGATTAAGGCATTGATCGCAATAAGCATTGATTTCTCTTAAGGACACTATGTAAGAAGGCTCAAGAGATAGGCGAAGATATGTATAAATAAAAGTTTATAATACTTACAGTTTACTTAATTTTTTTTTAAGTACTTCTGATCGAGTGACGATGTAGGGTTTCAAAGAAGGTATCGATCACAGAAACCCAATGGCTATCTGTTTTATAGATCAGACCGATGGCTCTTGAAAATGGAGGGTCGCTAAAAGGAACCATTTTCATTGTTTTTTCGATTTCTTTTTTACGGATTTCTGGTAAAGCAACAACGGCAACGCCGAGGGAGGCCTGAGACATCTTTAATGTGGCTTCAAGAGAATCGAGTTCCATTGCTTCACGTGTCACAATGCCATCTTGGCGTAAGCGTCTTTCAACTTTACGTCCAGCCCAAGCTTGGCGGTCAAAGCAAACGTAAGGATGATTTTCGAGCAACCCTTTAGGTGTTGTTTCTTTAAAGTTTAACGGTGCAACCACATAAAATGGTTCATCAACGTAAGATTTCCAAGACAAACTCTGCGGTAACAACAGTTCAGGTTCCGTTGTAATGGCGAAATCAAGACGGCCCATATCCACAGCAATCGCAAGTTCAGCCGATAAGCCGCTTTTAATACTAATTTGTAAATAAGGATGGGCTTCTTGTATTTCATGAATAACATTGGGCAAAGGGTTTGCTTGGACCGTATTGATAGAGCCTATGGTTAAAGGACCACTGAAACTTTCATCTTGGTGAATGATGCCTTTTAATCGGTCGTATCGGGTGATGATTTCTTGGGCTTCTTTAAGAAGAATTTGGCCACGGGTATTCAAAAAAGGTTTATGACCAGAACGATCAAATAATTCAGTTTCTAATTCGTCTTCCAGTTTCTTGACTTGCAAGCTGACGGCTGCTTGGGTCAAGCCAATGCGATCGGCAGCAGCTGCAAAGCTTCCGTATTTTGAAATGGCAATGAAGGAACGAAGCGCACGAATAGACATGAGGTTATTTTAACTCTTTTTATAAATTCAACAACAGCAACTAAATCATTTATATTTTTATCTTTTGCCAGCTGCGCCCTCATGGGTGATGGAAGGTATGATGGAAAAAAAGAGTATAACCGAGCACTGCGACCATGAGAGCTTTTCAAACATAATTATATCAAGGTACATATAAAATAAGACGGTTCTAAGTTATTAAATACCCTGCCAATAAATAAGGCTATTGGAAAGTAACATGGTTGTGACAGGGGGTGTAAGGTCAACTGAAAAAGGAAGAAGTCTTGCATAAACAGAGCTTTGAGACATATTATATTCGAGTAACTTAAACCGACAGAGATCCTTAAAATATGTCGTTGCTTCTAAGAAGGGCGTCAAAAGGGGTTGTCGATAAACATAAAGGTTTGAGACCATGAATATTGAAAAATATAGCGAGCGAGCGCAAGGGTTCATTCAATCGGCACAACAAGGTGCTTTGCGTGATGGGCATCAACGTTTCACCCCAGAACATCTTTTAAAAGTTTTATTGGATGATGATCAAGGTCTGGCATTCAATTTAATAGAAGCCGCTGGCGCAAAGCCAAAGGTTGCCAGAAAAGAAAATGAACGTACCTTAAAAGCTTTGCCAAAAGTTGATGGTGGCGGAGCAGGGCAATTATTTCTATCTGGTGAAATTGCCAAACTTTTTCAAGCCGCAGAAGAAGCTGCAGATAAAGCTGGTGATGATTTTGTTACCGCAGAAATGTTATTATTGGCCTGCGCCTTATGCGTTGGAACACCCGCGGCGAAGGCCTTAAAAGAAGCAGGATTAACACCACAAAAATTAAATTCAACGATCAATTCCATGCGAAAAGGCCGTAAAGCCACAAGCGCAAATGCAGAATCAAATTACGATGCTTTAAAAAAGTACGCACGCGATTTAACTGAAGCAGCAGCAGAAGGTAAACTTGACCCCGTCATTGGTCGTGATGAAGAAATTAGGCGCACCATTCAGGTTTTATCACGAAGAACCAAAAATAACCCTGTTTTGATCGGTGAACCGGGTGTGGGTAAGACCGCAATTATTGAAGGCCTTGCAAATAGGATTGTTCAAGGTGATGTGCCTGAATCTTTGGGAAATAAAAAATTACTGGTGTTGGACTTAGGGGCTTTGGTTGCGGGTGCAAAATTCCGTGGTGAATTTGAAGAACGTTTAAAAGCGGTTTTGGAAGAAGTCAGTACATCGAACGGTGAAATCATTTTGTTCATTGATGAAATGCATACCCTTGTCGGGGCAGGTGCATCTGAAGGATCAATGGATGCATCGAATTTATTGAAACCCGCATTAGCCCGAGGTGATTTACATTGTGTTGGGGCGACAACATTAAATGAATATCGTAAATATGTTGAAAAAGACACGGCCTTTGCAAGACGTTTCCAACCTGTTTATGTGTCAGAACCCACTGTCGAAGATTCAATTTCAATTTTGCGTGGAATTAAAGAAAAATACGAATTGCATCATGGCGTTCGTATTACAGATGCTGCCTTGGTTGCGGCGGCCGTGTTGTCAAACCGATATATCACGGATCGTTTTTTACCAGATAAAGCGATTGACCTTATGGATGAGGCTGGCTCGCGTTTGCGTATGGAAGTCGATTCAAAACCAGAAGAAATCGATGAGTTGGATCGACGTATCATTCAGCTGAAAATTGAACGAGAAGCCTTAAAAAAAGAAACCGATAAAGCGTCAAAAGATCGCCTCGAAGATATTGTTAAGGAACTTGAAGATTTAGAGATTAAATCGGGAACTTTGACGGCCCAATGGCGGGCAGAAAAAGAGACATTGGCAGGATCTACAAAGATAAAAGAACAGCTTGAACACCTACGTACCGAAGTTGAAATTGCACAACGTGAAGGAAAATTAGAGCGAGCTTCTCAATTGCTTTATGGAGAAATCCCAACACTTGAAGAACAATTGCTTGAAGCTGAAAATGTGCAAGCAGACCAAACGATGGAACAAGCGGTTATTGAAGAACATATTGCAGGTGTTGTGTCGCGTTGGACGGGAATTCCGGCTGATAGGTTATTGCAGGGAGAACGTGAAAAACTTGTCAGTATGGAAGAAAAACTGGCAGGGCGTGTCATTGGTCAACAAGAAGCATTGAAAGCTGTGTCTGATGCGGTTCGGCGTTCACGCGCAGGTTTGCAAGATCACAACCGTCCCATAGGGTCTTTCTTATTTCTGGGTCCAACAGGTGTTGGGAAAACAGAACTGACCAAGGCGTTGGCTGAATTCATGTTTGATGATGAAGCTGCAATGGTGCGCATTGACATGTCTGAATATATGGAAAAACATGCAGTATCTCGCTTGATTGGTGCGCCCCCTGGCTATGTCGGATATGAAGAAGGAGGTGCTTTGACAGAGGCCGTGCGCCGTCGGCCCTATCAATTGATCTTGTTTGATGAGGTTGAAAAAGCCCATCCCGATGTCTTCAATGTTTTATTACAAGTTTTGGATGAAGGGCGTTTGACAGATGGACAGGGGCGTACGGTCGATTTTAGAAATACGATCATTATCCTCACGTCGAATTTGGGGTCTGAAATTATGGCTGTTCAAGAAGATGGCCATGATTCCAGTGAGATTCGGGATGATGTGATGGCGATTGTAAGGGATTC
>Ga0105358_10001299_pt1 | contig 13245 bp, 10 predicted proteins | sample GOMGulsemesocosm_5_FD_83509 | JGI IMG/M metagenome (GOLD analysis project Ga0105358, IMG submission 83509) | Methane-oxidizing microbial communities from mesocosms in the Gulf of Mexico - GOM15C Gulf of Mexico | ecosystem: Environmental > Aquatic > Marine > Cold seeps | place: Gulf of Mexico...
TATCTGTGATTTTATTGATTTTAAGTACTAATAGGAAGGGGATAGTTTAAAGCACGAGGATTAATGCCAGCTTGCTCGGTTTCAAAGTGCTTGGAGCAAAGTTCTAAAAATTTGCTGGCGATCTTCGAGGGCTAGGGTTTCCCAGGAAAGGTCCTTAGTGTCAGCTAGTTGCTACGCTGGGCGTTGATTCTAGGTGGGGCAAGACTTAAGCTTGCACAAAATATATTGGGGGAAATTATGAAACTACTGGCGAGTATAGTCACTTTATTTGTGGCAATAAGTCATATCGGAATTTTAATATTAGAAATGTTTTTTTGGAACCATCCAATTGGACAAAAAGTATTTTCAATGACAGCGGAGGTGGCAGAGTCATCGTCTATCCTAGCGATGAACCAGGGGCTTTATAATGGCTTTCTTGCAGCTGGATTAATTTGGGGGCTGCTATCAAAGCGTATCGACATTAAAGTATTCTTTTTGTGTTGTGTGGTCGTTGCTGGAATATTTGGCGGTATTACGGCCAAGACCAGTATTCTATTTACGCAAGGTTTACCGGCACTGGTTGCGGTTATTTTAGTCCTGGCGAGTTCACGGAAAACTGCGGAATAAAAATTGAATTTTTGAGGCCTCGGTGTCAACCAGATAAACAGAGTTATTCTGTAATTGTTTAGTTGTCTGACTTCGTTCTCATCCTATAATCCCATGCCACTTAAAATGGTCAATTACTTCATATTTAAGTGGCAGTAGTATCGGCAGCACAGGCGGTGTATTTTAATTGAATACTATCGAGCATGTCTTCTGCGGCTTGCTCAACTTGTTGTGTCCAATTCTCGAAGGAGACGAGGTTGCGCACAGCATGGTGTTGTAAGCTGACATAACCATGAACCAAAGCCCATATGCGCAGTGCGGCCTCTTGTTTTTCAGTAGTATTTGCCGTGTGTGGAAGCGCTTTTGAACAAAGCGCAATCAAGCTCGCAAACGCGTTTATCCCAGCCTCTGTGGCGCCATCTCCAGGAATATAATTATTATCAGCTTCGCCGAATATCAATCGGTATGTTGCCTCGTGTTGATGAGCCACCTCTAAATATTTTCTCACTCCATTCAAAATCGCTAATTTGGGGTCCTCTATATCAATTACTGACTCCATGGCCTTTTGAACATAAGAGAAGCCTTCAATATACAGGGCGTCAAGAATACCTTGTTTGCCCTGAAAGTGGCTGTAAATGCCGATCGTTGATAACCCCGCAAGCTTGGCGATCGCCCTCACACTCATTCCAGAAACGCCTTGGCTCAACAAGAGTTGCGAGGCCGCTTTTAATATCTTTGTTTTATTGTTAACTGCCATCTGAAAAGATCCTAGTTGCATAACAGTGTTATAGTGAGGTATAACACTGTTATGTTCCATGAATATAACCACTCGATAACAAAGGAGTAGCAAACTCAAATGATTAAAGAACTCAGCGCGGATTATATAATTGTGGGTAGTGGCGCGATCGGTATGGCGTTTGCCGATACTCTTTTGACTGAATCAAATGCGACAATTATCATTATCGACAGTTACGCCAAGCCTGGCGGGCACTGGAATGTTGCCTATCCCTTCGTCCAGCTACACCAGCCTTCGGCTTTTTATGGTGTGAGTTCAAAAGAGCTCGGCAGTGGTAGGGTTGAAACAAGAGGCTTGAATGGAGGTTTAGGTGAGTTATCAAGTGGTGCCGAGGTCAGCGCCTATTACGATGACATTATGCGCCATCAGTTTCTGGCATCTGGGCGGGTACAGTACTTCCCGATGTGTAACTATCAAGGCGATGGTAAATTTGTCTCTAAGGTGAGTGGTAAGGAATACCACGCGACGGCCCATAAAAAAGTTGTTGACGCTACCTACCTGAAAACAACCGTCCCCAAAACACATACGCCAAATTTCACGGTGGCTCCAAGCGCGCGGTTCATGCCCTTAAATGACCTGCCGACAGTCACATCTCCTCCTGATGGTTATGTTGTTATTGGTGCTGGCAAGACTGGCATGGACGCTTGCCTGTGGTTATTGGAGCAGGGTGTTGAACCGGATAAAATCACTTGGATTGTTTCAAGAGAAGCCTGGCTATTAGATCGTAAAAATGCACAGATGACAGAGGATTTCTTTTTTGACTCGGTCGGTATACAGGCAGCTATGTTGGAGAATATAGCCCAGTCGAATTCACCTGAAGATATGTTCGAGCGGTTGGAGGCTTGTGGATATTTTGTTCGTATTGATAAGACCATAAAACCAGAGATGTTTCACGCGGCAACAGTATCGGCCTTAGAGATAACTGAATTAAGGCGAATAAAAAACGTTATACGTTTGGGGCATGTTACCAGCATTGAGTCTGACAAAATCATTCTGCAAAAAGGCAGCATTGCTACTACCGAAAACACACTTCATATAGATTGCTCTGCATCTGCCGTTGTTGATCACGGTGGTAAACCGGTATTTGATGGTGACCTTATTACGCCACAATTAATTAGACCTTATCAACCTGTATTTAGCGCCTCAACAATAGCCCATGTAGAAGTTAACTATAAATCTGAAGAAGACAAGAATCGTCTTTGCGGTTTGGTTCCGCTGCCCAATAGCGAAATGGATTTTATCCGTTTTACGGCGGCAGCATTAGTTAATCAATATCATTGGTCACAAGATCCTGAATTAAAAAAATGGATGTCGTCTAATCGTTTAGACGGAGTAAGCACTTTGTTGAAAAAAATATCAGAAGACGACCAGGAGAAGTGGGATGTACTTGTTCGTATTACAGAAAATGCACCATTGGCTGCAGAAAAATTAATGAAATTTCAAGCTGACTTTGAAAGTTAAGGGATAAACAAATGCCGATTGAATTCCAAGTAAAGAAAGAAGACCCATCAGTATATAGAATAGTTGAGTGCCCAGAGAAAACTTTAAACAAGGGGGAGATTCGCCTTAAAGTTGATAAGTTTTCTTTTACATCGAATAATTTAACCTATGCCGCAGCGGGTGACAGTCTTGGCTATTGGCATTTTTTTCCGGCTACCGAAAACACCGAAAACACATGGGGCATCATTCCGGTATGGGCATTTGCCGATGTCGTCGAGTCGAATAACGAAGAGGTAGCTGTTGGGGATCGCCTTTATGGTTATTTCCCTCCCGCAAGCGAATTGGTGATGCTCGCGGCCAATGTTAGCGATACTGCATTGCATGACGGTAGCGCCCATCGGCAAGCATTACCGCCATTGTACAACCGCTATCGCCGAGTATTAAATGAGCCAAATTATAACCGTGATAGTGATGCGGCGAGAATATTATTGGCGCCACTTCACCTTACTTCATTCTGTTTGTGGGATCAGCTAAAGAGCCAAAGTTATTATGGTGCTGAGCAAGTGCTAATTATAAGCGCCTCGTCAAAAACTAGTCTGGGTTTGGCTTATGGTTTGGCCGCCGGAAACGATACTCCAGTAGTGGTAGGTTTAACATCAGATAGTAATCTTGAATTCGTTTCATCTCGTGAGTTGTATGATGAAGCCATCTCGTATTCTGCTATTGATGATAAATTACAGATTAGACCAACTGTGATTATCGACATGGCTGGTAATAAATCCATTAAAGAAAATTTAAAAAGTAAGCTGGGCGATAATATCAATTATTATATAAGCGTTGGCTTGACTCATTGGAAGGACGCCGGCGGTGTATTTGAGGGCTCTGGCGAAGTGTTGAATCAAGAAAGCTTTTTCGCGCCGAGTTACATTTTAGAAAAAATAAAAAATATAGGTGCGGAAAACTTCGACAAAGAATCTAACGATTTCGTTTTCTCTTCCTCGGCTAATATGCTCTCTTGGATGAGTTTAGATCAATGCGATGGGCTTGGTAATTTTTCCAAGGTATATCCTGATGTATGTGATGGTAACTTTTCACCCGCTTCAGGGTTAATCGTGACAATTTAAAGTCGGTGGGGTGGGGCTCGGCAGTTTGAGCCTACTGGCTTATGTTTTAATGTCACATCAAAGCAAGAGCTCACTCTCCTCTTACTTTGATGCTTTCTAGTTATGATCCCATTCTAGCTTTAATGACACGTTAAGAAAGTTCGGTTATCATTTTGTCGCGCATGATGAATTTCTGTATTTTACCCGTTACGGTCATTGGGTACTCATCGACAAAGCGGATGTACCTAGGGACTTTGTAGTGGGCAATTTTATCCCGGCAATGGTTTTTTACCGCTTCGGCGTCGAGGCTGCTACCAGGTTTGAGCTGAATCCAAGCGCAAATCTCCTCGCCAAATTTTTCGCTGGGAATACCAAATACCTGAACTTCAGCAATGTCTTGGTGGTGGTATAAAAACTCTTCTACTTCACGGGGGTAGACATTTTCACCGCCGCGAATGATCATGTCTTTCAAGCGTCCAACGATCGAGCAGTAACCATCTTGGTCGATTACACCTAAGTCACCGGTGTGCATCCAGCCCTCGGGGTCAATGGCTTCGGCCGTTCTCTTTTGATCTTCCCAGTAGCCTTTCATGACACTGTATCCTCGGGTGCAGATCTCGCCTTTTACACCTCGGGGTACCGTACTATCATCTTCATCGACGATGCGAACTTCCAATAGCGGATGAACTCGGCCGACGGTTGTTGTCTGTTTTTCTAGGGTGTCGCCGATTAATGTTTGAAAGCTTACAGGGCTCGTCTCTGTCATGCCGTAACAAATAGTGACGTCTTTCATGTGCAGTTCGGCAATCACTCGATTCATCAACACCACAGGGCAAGTCGCTCCTGCCATGATACCTGTGCGTAAACTACTGACGTCGTAATTTGAGAAGTCACAGTCATCGAGCACCATATTGAACATGGTGGGGACGGCGTAAAATACGGTGCATTTTTCATCGTCGATGCTTTGTAAAACCGTTTTCGAATCAAAGGCTTCATCGGGTAATACAATGCACGAGCCGTGAGAAATAGACGCTAGTACACCCATTACCATACCGAAGCAGTGATAGAGTGGGACGGGTAAACAAATTCGATCTTGGCTGTGTAACTGAATCCCTTCGCCCACAAAAAAACCATTGTTGACGATATTTTTGTGGCTCAGTGTTGCGCCTTTTGGCTGGCCGGTTGTGCCGCTGGTGAATTGTATGTTGATGGGGTCATCGGCGCGCAGGCCTTTGCCGATATCATCCAAAATACTGCTGTCTTGGCCTTCGGTTGAGTCTAATAAGTCTTGAAATAAAGAATAGCCTGGTTGAGCTTGTTGGCTGATCAATACAAGATTTTTCAAGTGCGGCAGAGTCTGGGAGCTTAGGACTCCGTCGCTGCTGCTTATCTCCGGCGCGATCTCAGCCATCATGTCGACATAGTTAGATGTTTTAAATCGGTGCTCTAACACCAAAGCTTTACAACCTACTTTGTTAAGCGCGTACTCTAACTCCGAGCTTCGATACGCGGGGTTAATGTTGACCAAAATCATGCCCGCTTTGGCCGTGGCTAATTGAGTAACAATCCACTCGGTATTATTCGGAGACCAGATGCCAACTCTGTCGCCAGCTTTTAGGCCAAGACCCAATAACGCTAAAGCAAATTGATCCGCTTTTTGATTGAGTTCTTCATAGGTCCAGCGGATTTTTTGTTGTGAAGAAACTAAGGCTTCTTGTTGTGGGTATTTCTGTACAGCCTGGTTAAGCAGATCACCAATAGTTAGTTCAAGTAGGGTGGCACTTTTATCGCCAATCACATGGCTAAGTTGGTCGCCCATAATTATTCTCCAAGCAATGTAAAAAAAGCGCTGGCAAGCCAGCGCTATAAAGAGACCGCTTGTCAGAAGCGATTGCTGCAATGATAGTGGGTTCTATTAAAACTCATAGGTTAACTGTAAACCAAAGGTTCTTGGTGGTGTTAGCCAATTTGATTTAACAGCCAGGCTTGAAGTGGAGAAATCGGTGCCAAAGGCGTAATAAACTTCATCTTTTAAGTTGCGACCAAATAATGCCACACGTATGTCGCCCTCGGTGTTATTAAAGGTAACGCTGGCATCCCATAGTTCATATTGACTTAGCGGTGCGGTATTCGTGTCGTTGGCGAAGGTATCGTTAACAAAGGCATAGCTTAAGCGAAAATCTAAATCACCAACGTCACCGATAGGCATGCTGTAAGTTGTCGAAACGCTGGAGTTAAACTCAGGCGCCATAACAAAGTTGAAGGCGTTTGCGGGCTTGCCCGTCAAGTTTTCAACGTAGGCAAACTCATCATAAGACGCATCAGTCCATCCAGCGCTGGCCTCGACGACCAAGTTTTCGGTTACCAAGAAAACCGTCTCGAGTTCAACACCACGAACAGTTGCATTCGCTGCGTTTAAAGTTGCTTGGGTACCTGAAGAATCCAAAACAGTACGTTGCAGGTCTTCATAGGCATTGCGGAAAACCGCAGCGTTGATGCGTAGGCGGTTGTCGAGCAAGGTGGTTTTTACGCCAGCTTCAAGCGCATCGACAACTTCTTCATCATAAGGTCCTGGGCTTGCCAATGGGTTAAAGCTTGTGAAACGAACGTTATAACCACCGCTGCGAAAGCCTCGGGTAAAACTGGCGTAGGCGATAGTGTCTTCGTCGATCTCCCAGTTCAGACCAAGCTTGGGCGTAAAGTTACTCCAATTTTCTTTATCGTTGAACGTCTGTTGGCAATCGCCAAGGTTAACGCCTGCGTCCAAGCTATCGAAGGTTGTGCCCGCAGCTTGCTGGCGTAGATCGATAGTGGCACAGCCTCCCGTCGCATTCGGATCACCAATGGTGCCAATGGCGGCTTCCTTGGTTTCGCGGGTAAAGCGTCCGCCAAGGGTTAGCACTAAAGAGTCTGTAACATTGATATCGGCCTGGGAAAATAATCCAGCCGTGCTGTGCTTAATGGAAGAGCGGCCTCGACGGTCGAGAATATTAAGCAATAAGCGTCGTTCACTGTAGGTGTAGTCTTGGTTAAATAAGTGTATGCCGGTGGTTAAGCTAATGTTCTCGTTGAGCTGTCCGGCCCAGCGAACTTCTAAACTGCTTTGATCTTGAACTAAACCGGTACCTTGGGCCCAGCGGAAGCGATCGTCAGTATAGCCATCGAGATCAGAGCCAAAGCTTTGTTCTAAATCACGGTAGCCCAATACGGCGGTCAGGCTGCCATCCCACAATTCCCAATTAGCTTCGACAATAACGTTGGTCCATTCAAGGTCGCTGCTCTCGGTTTTATTTTGCAGTGTGAAGTTATCTTCGTATGGGTTAAACAGTTGCTCTCCATCGGCCCAGTAGGTGCGAACTCCGGCACCATCACCTTCCATTGAGCCAAACTCTGTTAGCAGGGAGATATCAAAAGTTTCGCCACGGTAGCTAATGGCTGGGCGTACCACCAAAGACTCGGCCGCACCGTGAGTTGTATTAAGCGTTCGGTTATCCCAGTAGCCCTCGTGTTCTTTATACATTACTGAAAGTTTTGCGCTTACTTCTTCGGTGAGCGGGCCGCTAACCAGCGCTGACATTTCTCGGTTGTCGTAGCTGCCTAGGCCGGCGCGAATTTTCGCTTCAAATTCTTCGGTTGGACGCTTGGTGCGCAAGTTTAAAGCGCCGCCCGTTACGTTACGGCCAAATAAAGTTCCTTGGGGGCCGCGTAGAACTTCAATAGATTCCAGATCGAATAAGTCAGTTACTACACCATAAATGGTGCCGTAGGCCATGCCATCGATGACCACACCAACAGCGGGATCTTGGGAAGGGATGCTGGCTCCAACGGTACCCATGCCGCGAATTACAAAGTTCGCAACGCCGGGGATAGTACCGATGGGCGCGAGGTTGGCGTTGGGGGTGGAAACGCCAATGTCTGTTAGAGTTATCGCTTGGGTGGCGTCGATCTTGTCACTCGAAAACGCCGAGATAGCAATCGGCACGTCTTGTACATTTTCGGCGACTGATTTTTTCCGCGCGGTAATAGTCACTTCTTCCATCAAGGCGTTGACCGTATTGCTGGCCTGCACCGTTGTTGGCAGTGTTATTGCTGCCAGAACGGCAGAGCTAAGTAGAGCTTTCTCAAAAAATGGTGATTTTACTGATTTCATCATGACTCCTCGCAACCACAGTATTATTTTTATTTGGCTGATCTGATTTTTATTGGTGGGGCGGGCATTATTTAGTTATTGGCCCAGTTCGCAGATTGAGGCTGCGCTCCCCGTAGGTGGCCTAGTCCCCTAGGCAAAACCAGCTTAGTGATATTCAAGGCAAGGAAATATGCAAATTTGGACAAGCCGTATGCAAAACACGGCAGCTAGGCTGGTGCCGCATTTTGCCTGGGGCGATATAGATTTTATTTATAATGCGGAGAGTCACGATAGCGGCGCTTGAGCCTTAGGATAGGTTCAATATTGGGCTTAAGATCCTAGGGCTCAGATTAGAAGTTTAGGGCTTAACTGTTTAGGGTTTCGCTCGGCTTGCAGCCAAACTTTTTACGGTAATAGCTCGCAAAGCGGCCCAGGTCAGTGATGCCATGATCAAGCAGTATCCGTGTGAGGGCCCCATTTTCCTGACTGCTCTTTTTTTGCAGTGTTTTATGGACTGCCTGCAAGCGCAGGTCGCGAATATATTCGACCGGGGTTTTGTTTAGGCAGCGGGTAAAGCTACGTTGCAGGGTTCGCACTGAGGTGTTGCAGTGGCTTGCTAGTTCAACCATTGAGGGTGGGCTGCAGATATTGGCTTGGATAAAATCAATCGCGTGGCGTAAATGGTTTGGCAGCATTAGCTCGCCATCACGGCGCATTTGTTCGCTGTAGTTATGGGGTTGAGTTTCAAGTAACTGAGACAGCAGAAGTTCGGAAAGTGCTTTTTTCATTGGGGCCTTGCCCAGCAGCTCCGGCGCAAAATCAGCCTGTTGAAGCACATAGCTTATGGTGTTCTGCCAACTCTGCTGGTTGTCTTTACAGTGCAGATCAAACACCAGCTCTTGGTCTAGGTCGCAAGCCATTACGCTGGCGAGGTGACCCTGTAAAACATCTCGGTCAATTTCAATCGCGAGTCGGCTGCAGTTTTCCTGCAGTACCATGCTGTAGTTGGTGCTTGGAGAGGCGACCACCGTATCGTGGTCGTGGGTGTGGTATTTTTGCCCTTGGTGAATCACTTCACCTTCACCGGACAAGGTGGACTGAATAAAGAAAGAGCGGCTGTTTTGTTCTGGGTTAACGTGAACTTTTGCGCCGTAAAATACGTGAAATAGAGAAACGCCCTGCAGCTCGAGTCCGGAGAAATCGACATTGAGTGACGATTCAGCTCCAGCTATCTGGATTGAATGGGGTTTCACATGTTGGGCGATCAGCTGTTGGGCTTCATCAATATTGCTGGAGCGAAACAGTGGAAAATGACGCAGCGGCCTCATAATCTATTGCTCTTTCTAAAATACTATTATTATTTTTAATACGATCACTCTACAGGGGGTTACCTATAGCCAGCGTATTTTCAGTCAAGAGTGACACATTGTTTGTTAATTGTAGAGTAATTGGGTATCAAAAACCAAGTAGAAAATTAAGTGCTAAGTGTAGACTTTGGTCTAAATTCTTCGAAAACTATTATAAAAGACGGTAGTTTGCAGAGAAAAATGAAATATCAAAGATATGTTTTCATAATAAAGATATTAGGAATGGGGAATATAACGGGGCGTTAAAAGCTTAGAGGGAATATTCTGAAAGTTTAAGCGCCAATTTTGTTATTGATTTCCTTGGGGGCACATGAAACATCAGAGTGAGCTTATCGGGCTGTGGATCGTAATGCGGTGGTATTGCCCCCTCACTCCAACGTGAAATCAGAGGGCCTTGAATGCTAAGACGCAGCCATTTCTTTGTACAAAGACTGCTTGGGCGCAGCAAAGACGCGGCGCATCATTGGCATAAAGAACTCCAGCGGCTCGCTATCGTAATCTCCGTCGAAGCTGTTCTGATCGTAGTTATGACAGAAATCCACGCAGGCTTGGTAATGAGGGTGATCTTTGTAGGCATCGCGGCCATTACGATCTAGCTCTAAATAATGGAAGAAATAATAACCTTGGAAAATACCGTGGTGCTTCATTATCCAAAAGTTTTCTTCGCTAATAAAAGGCTGCAAAATAACGGCTGCTACATCGGCGTGATTGGTTGTTCCTAGTGTGTCGCCTATGTCATGCAGCAATGCGCACATTACATACTCTTCATCGCGGCCGTCACGATGGGCACGAGTGGCAGTCTGCAAGCAGTGTTCTAGGCGGTCGACAGGGAAGCCACCAAAATCACCTTTTAAAAGTTTCAGGTGGGTGGCAAGGCGATCTGGGAGGCCGCTCAAAAACTGTGGAAAATGATTGGCAATAATACCCCAATCTTCAGCAGTGCCTTCGGCCATGCTTTTGAACGTAGCGTTGGTGTTTGACATTTTGTTTGCTCCGGTTATCTAGGCTAATCGTATTATTATTCGTATACCGTCAGCTTACCTTGTATTCATAGCGTTCACTGTCGGCTAGTTGACAGTTTTTAGCCTCATCATCAGCCGTGAACCTAAGGGCCATGGTTGGAAGTTTGGCTGAGCTAAGTTGAGCGGATCTGGGGCAAGGTGATATAAACCTCTTAAGTGGCGCCAATAACGATGTATTTTTAAGCCCAGTATCATTATGCTGCAGCACTATATTTGGCCGTGCGAGCTTGTTTATGCTTGATCCCAACCCGCAAGACATCAACCGTATTTATCAAGGTTTCAACGAAGCCTATGATGATTCGCCTGACAAATTTGATTTTGTCAGGATTGACCCATTCTGCGATAACAATAATGGCGTACGGCTAGGCTTGAATAATACGGTCGCCAAAGGCTACTGGGACTTGTTTCGGGCCAATGGTGATTTACTTATTTGTATCGCCGACGGCATGTACGGCCATCAATACCAACAAACCATCTTACCGCGCCAAGATGTACTGACCCTGCGTTTTGTTTTATCAGGGGCCTTGCGCTTATCTTCTACAGATACCCTGTCCGATGCCGACGCCTTAATACCTCAGGCCTGTGCTTCCGTTTTGTATATGCCTAAGGACAAAGAATTCGATCTTACGGTCGCCGGTGGTAGCCATTTGTGCTCAGTAACTATCCATATTGCGCCGGAATTTTTATACGCCGGATTTGGAATTGAGCCGGAACGTTTGCCTATGGGGCTGGCTGATGTTTTGTACAACCGGAAGTTTGAAAATACACCGTATAACTTACCCCTGACCCCAGCCATGATGAATAATATTTTGGAATTGGTGAATATGCCCTATGCCGGCGCGCGGCGACGTTTATTTACGGAAGCTAAAACAGCTGAGCTGATTTGCTTGTTATTCCAAGAGGCCGAAAAGGGTAGCCTCACGGACGTAATATTACCGGCTAATTCTCGAAAGAAAAAACTATTCGAAGCCCAGAAAATATTGGTTGAGAATTATGCCTCGCCCCCAACGATTGCTGAGCTAGCCCGATTAACCGGTTTGAATCGTAGTGCGCTAAGTGCTGAGTTTAAAGATATGTTCGGGGTAACTATTTTTAAGTTTTGCCAAGATTATCGTTTGAACCAGGCGCGAGAACGTTTACTCAATAGTGAATTAAGTATTGCGCAGGTTGCCGAATCTGTAGGCTACGATCACCCCACAAATTTCAGCTCAGCCTTCAAAAAACGCTACGGTATTTTACCAAAGAAAATTCGTTCTAATTGACTATCGTTTGATAGCCCATACCTGTAGATCATGCTGTTGGCCGGTACCGCTGTCGCCATAAACTAGCGGTCTTGGTCATTGGCCGGCGCTCTTAGCGTTACGCGGCGCCTTAGAATCACCCAAAAAGCCTATCGCATCATTTTCGCAGACAGTCGCATCATTATCTTGTGTGTGTCTATGGTAGTGTGCCGAAGTCCAAAATAGAGTCTTAAAGACCAACGAGAGAGAGTAGTGTCATGCACTTAACAAAAGCTAATAGCGCAAAATCAAGAGCGCGCCCAATTTTTAATCAAAGCGTTCTAGCCGCGAGTATTCTTGCCGCTGGTGCCGCCTTCCTGCCAAGTACCACAATAGCAGCTGAGAACTCGGCTGCTATTGAAGAAGTTATGGTTACTGCGCGTAAACGTTCTGAAACAATGCTGGATATCCCAATCAGCATTAACGTTGTGTCCGAAAACGCCATCGAGAACTTGGGCGCGAAGGATTACACCGATCTTCTTGGTTCAGTGCCAAGTTTGACAGCCTACCAAAATGGCCCTGGTCGTACCCGTATATCAATTCGTGGTATCGCCAATGGCGGCGGCAACGACAACGACACGCAGAACCAAGAAACGGTTGGTATTTACCTGGATGAAATTCCAATTTCTATGGGCGCAATGAACCCAGAGTTCAGCCTGTTTGATTTAGAGCGCGTCGAAGTATTGCGCGGCCCTCAGGGCACTTTATATGGCGCCGGCTCGATGACCGGAACTATCCGTTTGGTATCAAAAAAACCTGATATGGACGGTGTGAGCGGTAAAATTGAGGGAGACCTTGCTACTGTTAATAAAGGCTCGCAGGATTATTCTGTAAAAGGCGTTATAAACCTGCCTGTTATTGAAGATGTATTGGCCGTACGCGCCAGTGGTTATTTTGTCGAAAACGGTGGTTATATCGATAACGTTGCTACCGGCGAAAAAGACGTTAACAACGGCGGTTCAAAAGGCGGACGTATTTCTGCTCTATGGAATGCCAGCGAAAACCTAACCGTTAACGCCTCGTTCTTTGCCCATGACTACTCCGACGATGGTCGCCCAGAAGATTTAGATCGTGCGCCTGAATTGAGCCGCGATTACACTTCGTTCGATGGCTATGATGACGAGATGAAAATTTACAACCTAACCATGAATTATGATTTAGGTTGGGGTGAAGTTGTAAGCTCAACGTCTTATTTTGATCGCACGGTTGTTAACCGTCGCTCTTTAGATGATCTATTCAAGACGGCTTTGCCGCCAGGAATTATTCCTCACGAGTTGGTTGATACCACTGATACCGAAGTTTTTGTTCAAGAAATTCGTTTGGCGTCGACTAATGATGACCCGTTACAGTGGACTATCGGTGCCTATGCCGATAAGAAAGATGTTTATTATCTGAATACCTTCCCGGTCCCTGGCGCTGACGCAATTGTGGGCGTTCCATCGTCTGCATTTGGCGCACCTACGGACCACTTGTTTTATGGTTACGATGATTTATCTGTAGAGACCTATGCGTTTTTCGGCGAA
>Ga0105358_10001301_pt1 | contig 13245 bp, 11 predicted proteins | sample GOMGulsemesocosm_5_FD_83509 | JGI IMG/M metagenome (GOLD analysis project Ga0105358, IMG submission 83509) | Methane-oxidizing microbial communities from mesocosms in the Gulf of Mexico - GOM15C Gulf of Mexico | ecosystem: Environmental > Aquatic > Marine > Cold seeps | place: Gulf of Mexico...
CATTGCTTTAATGCGCCTAAATAGTTACCAATAGTTAATTCGCCTGATGGCTGACAGCCACTTAATACAATAGGTTTACTCATTATTTATTTTTTACCTTAAAATTTTTTAATCTGTAATTATACCAATTGGTATTAATTTGAAACTGTTGCTAACTCTGCACGCATTTCATCAATAGCCGCTTTATAATCTGTTTGAGAAAATATGGCACTACCTGCAACAAACATATCGGCACCTGCGGCAGCAATTTCAGCAATATTATTGGCCTTAACACCACCATCAACTTCTAAACGAATATCTCGACCACTTTCGATGATTTTTTCTTTCACTAATCGTAGTTTGTCTAAGGTAGTTGGAATAAACGATTGCCCACCAAAACCAGGATTTACTGACATCAATAAAATAACATCAAGTTTGTCCATGACAAAATCTAAACATTGTAAAGAAGTTGCTGGGTTTAATACTAAACCAGCTTTACAGCCATGATCTTTAATTAACTGTAAGGTGCGATCAACATGATCACTACCTTCTGGATGAAAAGTAATGATATCAGCACCGGCTTTAGCAAATTGAGGAATTAAACTATCGACAGGTTTCACCATTAAATGTACATCTATTGGCGCCGTGATGCCGTAATCACGCAACGACTGGCAAATCATAGGGCCAAAAGTTAAATTAGGGACAAAATGATTATCCATAACATCAAAGTGGACAACATCTGCTCCCGCCGCTAAAACCTTGGCGACATCATCACCCAAGCGAGCAAAATCAGCAGATAAAATAGAAGGTGCAATTAAAAAAGAAGACATAACAAAAAAGCCCTAAAAAAAGTTATCGCTATTATACCCAAGCTAACGTTAAATGCGAGTTTCACGACAGTATATAAGTCGTGCACCTAATTAGCTCAATACAAACCAACTTGCACCATTAAAGCGCATTTTACCAGGAGATATTTTAGTCCAACTTTTAACTCTAATCCTTAACTCTTTGTTTAATTTTGATTATTAGCTATAATTAGTTGATATTGAACACTCGGGCATCATCTTTGCAAAATACTAGATATATTCATAATTTTTATAACAATTTAAAGAGACCAACATGAAAAAATCATTATTAAGCATCGCACTGACTTCACTTTTAGCCACATCGGCATTCATTTCAACACAAGCATCTGCTACTGGTATTGAAGGCTTAAGTGCCAATGTTGGCGTTGTATCACAATACATTTTCCGTGGTGTTGTACAAACAGACACAGCATCTGCTAGCGCTGGTGTTGATTACGAAAATGGTAACTTTTCTGTTGGTACCTGGGTTGCTGATGTTCAAGATGGCCTAGAAGTTGACCTTTACGGTAGTTACGCTAATGAGCTAGATAGTGGTTTCGGTTATAGCGTTGGCTTTACCTCATATCAATATACTGGTGATTTTGATACTCAATATAACGAAGTTAATCTTGGCGCTTCATACGAATTTTTCTCTGTTGCTTATAGCGTAGGTACTTGGGAAGTTGAAGGCGGTTCAGATCAAGATTACAACTTCCTTGCTGTTACTGCTGAATACGAAGGTTTTTATGCGACTTACGGTACTTGGGGTGACGAATTTGACGGCGATTACGTTGAACTAGGTTACGGCGCTGACGTTTCAGGTTTTGATGTAGGCGTAGCGTTAATTGCTAACTCTAAAGAGCTAAATGGCGGCGAAGCTGATGAGTCTTTGGTATTTAGTATCGGTAAATCATTCTAAGAGTTAATATAGTTAACAGCTAACTAAAAGATATGACAATAAAGTGTTAATAGGTTACTCGCTAACCGATTAACACTTTATAAATTTATCAAGCACTATTAGGTACATGTCATAACAAAGTTTACCACCTCGCCTTAACATTAACGATGCCACCAATTATGGCATTAACTCTTCACTACTCTCAACAAACACTGTTTTACTGCCATCACAATGTAAATCCGCAATAAAACGTGGCGATCCATCTTGATTAAGTTCTAAATAACCTAGCCCACTTTTAGGTTGCAGCCTTTGGTGCCCTAATTTAAACCTTTCTGCTTTACCCTTTACTTTAGTAGACGTTTGCACATAGTCACTAATCATCAACTTACGCCCTTTAACACGCATTGAACGACGCTTAGTAAACAAGTTTAACGGCGAATATGCTCCATAGAACCAACGATTCATCCTATCAAACAATCCAATGAGCTGTTGAGGAAATTGGTTTTTAATACCACTGGAGGTAATTTGCCAAATATGCGGTGAGTGATGCCTAAACCTTAGCTCAATGTCATAAACAAAAGAATAGTGCACATCACCTGAAAGAATAACAAAATGTTGCGGTGTTTTCGGGTGTTTAAAAATATTTAATAAAGTACTCGCAGCACCTTGATGTGCCATCCAATTTTCAGCATCAACTGCTAGCGGATGCCCTGCTAAGGTAGCAATACGTTGAATAGTTTCGATAACTTTAACACCAAAAATAGGCGCGGGTGATACCAATAGTATAGAATCATGTCCTATCAATTCTTGTTGCAATTCGCATAAAGCTTCCCAATCCATTAAGCCTGAAGGATCATCCAAAGCATGTTCTGAGCGCCAACGACGTGTTCGACTATCAAGCACCACCAACTTAGGGTGAGTATCTAGCGTATATTGCCAATGTGAGAACTCTAATAAGTAATCAATAAACTGGTCTTGGTGAGCATTACTTTGTTGCTCTGTTTCCTGGTGCTGCTGATATCCGTTGGCAATCTGATAAAAGTCCCCTTTAAATTGCTTGGGATCATTCCCCCAACCTTGGCATAACCAATAAGCAAATAAGCTGTTGCCAATAATGCGTTTTGCCAGTGGATCTTGGTAAGCCGCCTGTTCCCATGCTGCAGTTAAATTCCAATCATCGGTCACATCATGGTCATCAAAAATCATATAGGTTGGCGTGTGTGCGAGCAAACGCTGAACTTTTTCCAAACCACTAACAAAGTCTTTAATTGCCGCCAACTCTTGCAGGTGAGTTGCTTGGTATTTAGTAGGAACATTAAAACCTTCTAAATCAACCTGCTGCCATAAAGTCGGCGACCACACTAAAAAGTACATCGCCATGTTTTCAGCAAATGTCATGATATGATTATGTGCATAAGTGGAGGTGAAAATGGGGGCTTTTTTAATAGGTCTAAACCAAGACGCAGGTGAAGTGCTTTTAGGTAACAGTAGTTCCCTTTGAAAATACTGTTCGCTAAATTGATAAAGTTCACTACCACAGGTAATGCCCTGCTCAGCTAAATTTTTATCATTGAAATTTTCATTATTTAAGCCTAATAAAGCGATAACTTGATGGATAGCATAGAGCGTAACTCCAGCAACATGATCAGCATAAATTTGGTCGCCAGACATCATCAATAACGCTGGTCGTTGCGCAACATCTGTTAAGGTTTTTTCAACTAAACGCTCACCAGCTATTAAGCTATCTTGACTCGCATGGTGTGGATTTCGACACGAGCCATGCAGTAGATTATTAATGTTTTCTTGGATAATAAAGGAAGGTCTGCTTTTATTGCCGAAGGCTAAATACGGGATAATATCAGCTAGGCATTTAGTACTGACCTGGATACTACTGTTGCTAGTACCAGACAGAACAGACGAATTTGTTAGCAATAAATCATATTCAATATAGGTTGCTACTGGTAAGTTGATACTTACATCTAGCAAGTGGACAACCGCTTTTTCACCTACGCGAAAAGCTGTTAAATTATCATCATTAAGTGATGCGGTAAAAATTGCCTTATTTTTAGTTGAAGTATCGTCCGCTAAGCTATCGTTACCTAAGAAACAGTGAAACTCACCACAGCATTCAAACGGGCTAACCCACCACAATACTAATTGTTGTGATGTTAAACGTCTTAGAATGGGTCCCGCTATAATATCTGCTAACAACTAGATCTCTATTATTTATGTATGAAAGTAATCGGTAAAAAGAATATTTAAAAAGTGTTTATCTCGTAAAACGATATTAATAGCAAGACGAAATTGTTACTTGATGTAATAGTACTTACAAAGATATGACTACCTTCTCATCGATACTAACTCACTATTTGTTGAAAATAGTCGTATTTACAGCAACAAGCCCTTAACTAATTTTTAATCGTTAAATCTAAGCCTGTTCTACATTCTTTAGAGGTTGTGTTGTTTACTTTTTTGCGTACAAAGTAGCCATAATAATAGCTAAACCTTCAGTGACTTCAGTCTCATTCATTGCAGCAAAACCCAAACGGATATAGCGATACTCTTTATCAAGTGAATCCTTATCTGATAATTCATCATCAGGTGATTCTTTGAGGATATTAAATTCCACTTCGGTTTGTAAATATACTTGTTTAGCTAAGAGCTTTTCTTTTAAACCAACAATAGATTTACCCATATCTAACCAGATTGCCATACCGCCTGCCGGTATTTCAAAATGTATTGGGAGGCCTAGCTCTTGATAAGATTTTAGCTGTAGAACCATAAAGTCACGACGTTTTTGATATAAACGTGTCATGCGTCGTAAGTGTCCTTCAAATCCCCCTTGCTGCATCCACTTAGCCACCGATTGTTGCACTAAGACATTACACTTATGGTTCATCAGCATTTTATAGGCCGCGAGTCGTTCAATTAAGGTATTACTTGCCACAACATAGCCGATTCGCGCACCACCAAACATCAATTTTGAAAAAGTAGAAATATAAATAACTAAACCCGCGGGATCATCTGCTGCCATAGGTGCAATGGGTTGGCTGTCATAATGAAATTCATGATCATAATCATCTTCAACGATGGCAACGCCATACTGCACTGCTAATTGGTAAATTTGCATACGTCTAGAAATATCCAAGGAGACGGTCGTTGGATATTGATGTAACGGGGTGAGGTAAAGCAATTTAACATTACCCTTTGCAAATACTTGGGCTAAGTGCTCTGGAACTATGCCTCGTTCATCTTGTTTGATGGCAATCAATTGTGCACCTGTCCGATCAAAGGCTGCCCAAGCAGGTGGATAGCCAAGCTGCTCAACCGCTACCTTATCACCAGGTTGCAACAATAGTTGTGAGATCATATATAAGGCTTCTTGCGAGCCATTACAAATCATAAGTTCTTTGTCTGTAATAGAGCGAACTCGTCGTAAATACGTAGCAATCTCTTCGATAAGATCCGCTTCTCCACGACTATCACCATAACTCAAGTTATCGATATTAGGCCGCTGACAAGTTTGTGAAAAATGACTTTTAAACTCATCAAAAGGGAATTTTCTAATATCTGGCTGCCCGCCAGAGAAGTTATAAGGATATTCGCTTGCTTTAACCTTTGGTGTAACAGGTAAGTCTTGTGTCACTCGAAACTGCCAATCAAAACTTTGCTGTGTTTGTTTCACTTTATTTATCATAAGGCTACTTTGAATCGGTAAATGTTTTACCACCCGATACCCTGAACGCTCTTTCGATTCAACCCAACCTTGCGCTACTAATTCAGCCAATGCCGCCATGATGGTATGACGGTTTACTGATAACTGCTGAGCAAGTTTACGGGCTGAAGGTAACCCTTCTGTCGGAGCAACCTGTCCTGCTTTAATGGCTTTTCTCAAAGCTTCGGCAATAATTAGGTATTTTGCTTGTTTACCTGAAATATTACTTTCAGGAAATAATTTTAAGGTTAACGCTTTCAACCTGGTCTATCAACTTATCAATATCTGGTTGTAGTAGTTATACCAAAAACAACCATAATAACAACCATTACAACTCACACCTTCTTCAATGGAGCTATTTATGCTTAAACCAATCATGCTAGAAACCAACTTAATAAAGCTAGAACCAATGACTTTGGGGCACCTTAACGCTTTTTGTTTGGCAGGTAATTATCCGCAAGTTTGGCAGCATATGCCAATAAACCGCTGTCAAAGCCGCGATATTGCAGAAGCGTGGATTAAAGAAGCTGTTAATGAAATGGCACAAGGGCTGCAACTCGCGTTTGTTACTATCGAAAAGAAAACGGATAAGGTCATTGGTTCAACACGTTTATTTCGTTGGAATGATAAAGATAGAGCAATTGAACTTGGCCATACTTTTATTACGCCTGATTTTCAGCGCAGCTATGTTAACTCACATGCAAAATACCTAATGCTAAAACACGCTTTTGAGCACTTAAAGCTCTCTCGTGTCGAAATATGTACTCATGAAAATAATCAACAATCACGTAATGCTATCTCGCGTATTGGTGGTCACTTCGAAGGTATATTAAGGAAGCACCGCCGTTCACCTAATGGTGATTTTAGAAATACTGCGATGTTTAGCATTATTGATAATGAGTGGCCACAGGTAAAAACAGCGCTATTAAATACAGCTCGCAGCCCTGAGGAGTTTGATACCAATTGAAGTAATAAATTGATAATTAAGCGAGAATTAAAAGGTTTAGAGGCAAGGCATTGATTGAAGAGAATGGTTATTCCCTTATCAAAATCAATAACGCGGCATACAAACCTTTTAAACTCACCCTTGGGAGCTTGTCGGGAAAGTGATAACGTCACAAATTTGTTTGATATAGAGTGACTATATATGCACAACTTTTGCTTGCTCTAACTTCCCTGACATAGCTCTGAATTGACTAATTCATTATTTCATTTGGTATAACCATGTATCCACCTAAATACTTTCAAACAAGTGAAGAAGAAAGCCATAAAGTAAACGCTTTGATTGCTGATAACCCATTAGCAACACTGTTAGTGAATACTGATGAAGCATTACCACACATTAGCCATATACCTTTTCATTTTGCTGAATGCCCTGAGCATACTGAAAACCCTACTGAAACAGAAACCAAGGTGCTAGCTGCTCATGTCAGTAATCAGCATCCATTAGCAAAAAAAATATTAACGCAAAAAAATGTGCAAGTGAGTTTAGTTTTTCATGGTGAGCATGGCTATATTTCACCTCACTGCCATGACAATACAGGTTCCGGTGCCAATACCAATGGGCAAACTGTGCCGACATGGAACTATGCCAAAGTTCATGTCACGGGCTTAGTAAACGTAATAAAATCGCCTGAGAAAAAGTATCAGCAAATGCTAAAAAGCAGCCAGTATTTTGAACGAGAACAGAAGAAACCTTGGCAATTAACCCAGATGAGTAATAAAAAAGTACAACAAATGTTAACGGCCATTACTTTTTTTAAGGTAAGTATTAAGAATATTGAGGGGCATTTTAAACTGAGTCAAAACAAACCAGCACAGGTTAAAGATAGAATAGCTGAGAAGTTGGTACAAAGTGGTAAAGCTAAACTTGCTAATCAAATCCAATAAATTGTTATAAAAGCTTCAGTAGCATTAAAGTTAAAAATAGCTTGGCTAACCAATATTACTAATAAGGTATTAATATTAGGAATTGGTTGCCCTTTAATTCAAATGATAAAATCTAGTCATTTATACCTTATAGATTTCATTGAGTATTTACATTATAGTTTTCATTTCTATATTGCATATTGGTAACATCAGAAATGAATTATATAAACTCATCACTTGTGAACACGATTAAAAGTGTTGCTGCAGCATTTTTCGGTGTACAAAGTAATAAAAACAGAGAAAGAGATTTTAGCCAAGGAAAATTTAGCCATTTCATTGTTGTCGGCATCCTTGGAGTTATCATTTTTATTGGTGTGTTAATTGCCATAGTTACTTTGGTAATACCGAGCACTTAGCTGCTTTAGCGGATAAATAATGAAGTTTGGTTGAATTGATTATAAAGTAATACTGCAGTTAGTGAAAATGCCAGCCCTACTTGGCAATACACCTTGATATCAAAGGCGACATAACTAGACATGATAAGAAGTTAGTTTATGTCTTTGTCACCGTCCAATAAAATTAGCTAAACATAACTGGAACATAGCCAATTATTTGATATTAAAAATAGGTCACTCATTATCATAGATTAACCCCCATTGTTCTCTAAGGGTGTCCATAGTCTGCATTATATCCAACGTTGTAGCGTGCGGTAAAATATTACTTTCAATCAGCTTAGAACGAATACAATGCATCGCATGCTCTATTTCAAAAGTAAAATTTTCATCTTCACTAAAAGGGTATTTGAAGATCTGTGGCTCTTTGTTAGGTAAAAAAACATGCAACTCTTGTGCACCGAAAAAATCAGGTATTCTGATATAACCTATAGTACCACTTACAATAGCTTCAGTCGGAGCATGGTGACTAAATGAGGAAGATAAAATTGCTCTTTTCCCATGGCTTTTATCACTATCAGGTAGACTATCATATTCAAAAAGATAAAATGAACGATCATCCACACCTGTATCACCTATGACCGCAGAGCTTTTAATATTTGATAGTTGCTCATCAAAAACGATTGATGCAAGGGTAATAGGGTAAATACCAAGGTCAAGTAATGCACCTCCAGCCAATGATTTATTTTTTAGTCTGTGCTCTGCATTAAAATCACCATGTATACTAAAATCTGCCTTAAGCGTTAAAACCTCTCCAATAATTTTTTCTTCAAGCACTTCTTGAAGTTTCAAAATAGCTGGTAAAAAACGTGTCCACACAGCTTCCATTAAGAATAGTTTCTTCGACTTCGCAAGATTAATTAGCTCCTTACATTGCCTTACATTAATAGCCATAGGTTTTTCACATAGCACATGTTTACCATATTCAAGACACAATTTAGCGTGTTCAAAGTGGAGGTTGTGAGGTGTTGCAATATAAACAGCATCTATCTGAGGGTCAGTAACTAACGCATGATAGTCGGTATAAACTTGCTCAACATTATATAACGATGAGAATGTCGATGCTCGTTCCTGTGATGTAGAAGCAACGGCCATTAGTTTCCCATTGTCCAGTTTGTTTAGGCCTTGGGCAAAAACATTGGCAATATTTCCACAACCAATAATCCCCCAGTTAATTAGTTCATCTTGCATAACTACCTCATTTTTAAGGTTGTATAATCAATAGAAAAGGTGCTAATTCTATTTATCTTAATTTCATTAAAACAAAAAAAATGCATCTATAAAATAGATGCATATAAACATGAAACACTAAGGGAATAACATTACTGTTAAGTAAGAGTGTGTTTTGCAAACTAAGTTCAAATTACTTACAAAGAAATTTAATACCTAACCTGAACTTGGTTTAAGACATAGTTAACATATTGAAATTAAACTATAAATCAATTCATACTATCTCTAGCTTGATAGTTTTGCTTAATTCAAGGCAAATTTACGCGTCAATAGCTTGCCTATTGCAAGTGAATTTAATAAGTAAAAATAGCTGCTAGAGAAAAATTTGTTAAGCCGAGCTCAGGTTATCTAGCAAGCCAAGAGTGAGATACAACACTTTTGGCTAGAATGTTCAGGCTTATTCTGGCAATGAACGCCCTCCCCAAGTTCGATAAACGTTGCCTGAAGTTTTACCAAGTATTGAATTTACATAATCCATGCTACATCTTACCGTGAGCAAAACTGTTCAACCACGGCCTTGTTCGACTACAGGGACTGGACTCTCAACATTAAGTCGAACACCATATTTTAATAATGATGCCAATTTCGAAGTACACCTATTTTTATTTGTAAAGGGCTAATATTTCTTTCACTTTAATTCGACCTTTACCTTTTTGACTTATAGAGCGTTGCACCTGAAATAACTTCTTTTTAGCCGCATTTTTATATAACTCACGAGTAAAGTCTACATAATGGTTTGAGATCAGCGTAGGTATCTTTTGACTTCTTGCTTTCTCTGCACAATGTACAAGTCTGAGTTGGTCTTCATCAGTAAATGAGTTACCTGCATAAGCAGTGAAGTTTGACGTTCGATTTATTGGTGAATAGGGAGGATCACAATAAACTACATCATCAGCTCGAAGTTGAGAAAACGCAGTTTCAAAGTCCCCTTGTATAAAAGTTGCTTTTTGAGCTTTTTCAGAAAAAAATTCTAATTCTTTTTGCGGAAAGTACGGGTGTTTATATCGCCCAAAAGGCACGTTATATCCACCACTTTTATTATATCGACATAAACCATTATATCCATGTCTATTTAAATACAAAAATAATAGGGAGCGTTCATATGGATCAGTAGATTGATTAAATTGATTTCTAAATTCGTAATACTTTTCCGGCTGATTATTCACACCATTAAAAAACTTTGCTGAATCAGCAATAAACCGATCAGGTTGATTTTTAATTAAGTTGAATAAGGAAATAAGATCTTGATTCATATCGATCAAAAGGTATTCTTGAAACTCAAAATTTAGAAAAACGGAGCCACCGCCAACGAAGGGTTCCACTAATCTTCTTTTACCTTTTGTAGGCAACAGACTAGCTATATCATTTATAACTTTTTTTTTCCCTCCTGCCCATTTCAAAGCAGATCGCATACTAACTAGTGATTTAACTTGAGTCACAAAAAAACCTATAAATTATTCGTAGCTATAGCTAACATGATTGCCTGTCGATAAATAGATGATATATCCATTTTCATATTTTTGAAAAACATAAAAATATAGCAGTATCTAGCAAATGTAAAAACACGGTTTATCTTACTCGTGCTATCGTAACACTAGTTCTTCTATATTTATTCTTAGAGGCGGATTGTAGCTTGAATTACTGGCTAACGGTATTTATTTCACGCTTAATTGTTGAAACCGACTTTAAAAATGCACCTAGGTTATTTATAGCTGGTGGAAGTTTGTTTATTGCATCTCTTGCTTGAGTTTTATCGCTAAATATTTTAGAGGTAAGTACATAAAATTGTTGAGTGTTTAATTTTTTCTGATAGCTAAAATATTCTATTTCATTATTTTGTTTAACAAATTGTTCTAATCTTGATAAATCAGAAAAACCTGTTATTTGTACAACGTAACCACCTTCTGAGTTTAAGTAATATTGCTCATTTAATGTTACTGGCAATACAGGTAAATTATTGAGCTTATCTTGCTTCACATCGCTAGTATTAACTGCCTTTGGTGTTACTTGTGTCTTTGTTATTATTAAAGCAGACTTTTCAAGGTTAGCCGTTACCTTATTATCAGATACAGTTGATTCAGCTAACATCAATGCTTGCAAAATATCCTCGTTTTCCGCCGTAGCTAAAAACAAATCCTTATTTGTATTTTGGTCTAGTAAGGCAAGATGTACATCAGAAACACTAGCAAGGTTATCCTGCGTTGTTAATATTTTTGTTTCATTCGGCGCTATGATTTCTTTCGGCGCTATAAAAGGGGGTTCATTTACTAATGGTGTAACAGGTAAAGTCACCAAGTTCACGCTTTTAGATTCAGTTAATAAAAACCAAAAGGTGATTACTATCAATAAACTAATCAGAGAAGCGATAGTTATTTTTAATCTTATACCGTTTTTGAATACTGAAGAATTGTTTTTAAACTTGGCATGGTCTAGAGCAAGAACTTGCCCACTACTGGCGTCTATAATGCTAGTTTTCTTATCAAAAATTGTTTTATTTTGCCCTATTTCTGTTGCTGCTAGTACTAAACCAAATATCACAACATTAATATTGCTTTTTGTTTTCTTCGCAATATCTACAAGCTGACAAAGTTCATACTTTATTTGTAATGATAATGACTGTGCATGTTCAATAATAATAGTAATGATACCATTATTTTGCTTTGCTAAACGCAAAATACTCACTGCTAGAGATTGCTCAGGATCGAACAAGGTGTTGGCAAATAATTGCTCAATTAAACGACAGCGCATTTGAATATCGTTTATTTTGCTTGATGCTGCAACAAAGGCAACATTCATTTCTTGTTGACTGGATTCTTGGCTAATATTAGCTAAGTATTGACGTGCCACTTTGGAATAAACAGCTGGATTTTTATCAACAACAACTGTCATCTGCTTTGAGAAGCGCTGTATATAATCAATGCGAGCGATGACACTAATTGCCGTTGTTGATATTTCTACCATATCATCTTCAACACTATCATCAGCTATCTCATTTATTTTGATCTGATTTATCCGCGTACTCGCTAGTGCTGACATATCCAACCCTTTCTATAATATTTGCTTCCTATTGTATTTTAGAAAGCATAAACAGTTATAGAATTTGCTGAAGCATATCCACCGTCACATCATCGCGAATTTCTGATTGTCCAATAGCAGTAGGGACAATAAAACGCAATTTTCCGCCAATGTTCTTTTTATCACGGCGCATATGGCGAACAAAATCGTCAAGCCCCATGGTTTCTGGCGCTATTAAAGGTAAATCAAATGCTTTAATAAGTGATTCTATTCGACAAAGATCTGACACTTCTAGCAAATTCATTGCTACTGCTAGTTTAGCAGCAAGTACCATGCCAGTAGCAACTGCTTCGCCATGAAGCCAATTACCATATCCTTGTTCTGCCTCAATGGCATGACCAAATGTATGACCTAAATTGAGCAATGCTCGTACACCGGCTTCTGTTTCATCACACGCAACAATATCAGCTTTACATTGGCAACACTTCTCAATCATTTGAGATAACGTATTTTTCTCGCCAGCTTTAATCGAAATAATATTTTGTTCTAGCCATAAAAAGAAATCATAGTCACCTAAAATACCATACTTGATGACTTCAGCCATACCAGCATTGAATTCTCGCTCGGGCAATGTAGCAAGGCTATCAATATCAATAATTACTGCTTTAGGTTGATAAAAGGCACCAATCATATTTTTACCAAGCGGATGGTTTACTGCAGTTTTTCCACCTACAGAAGAATCTACCTGTGATAAAAGAGTTGTTGGAACTTGAATGAAATCTATGCCTCGTTGATAACAAGCAGCAGCAAAACCTGTAATGTCACCAATAACTCCACCGCCCAAAGCAATTAACGTGGTATCACGACCATGCTCATTCGCTAATAAATGCGACATAATACGTTCAAAGTTTGTTAAGTTTTTCTCAGCTTCGCCATCAGGTAAGATAATTTCATCAACGTCAAAATTGGTTAATTTCTCTTTGATATTAGCAAGGTAAAGTGGCGCTACAATCGTATTTGTAACAATACAAACGCGCTTATTTTGAATATGAGAAGAAAAAAGGTCTGAATGATTAAACAGACCTGAATCTATATAAATTGGATAACTACGAGTGCCTAAATCAAGCTGAAGTGTTGACATGTTTTATATCTACTAGTGTAAGGACGATAAAAATTAGAAGTCTAAACGCTCAATAATTTTGTGCGCCACAACTTTAGCACTTTGATCATCAGTTTTAATAA
>Ga0105358_10001302_pt1 | contig 13242 bp, 10 predicted proteins | sample GOMGulsemesocosm_5_FD_83509 | JGI IMG/M metagenome (GOLD analysis project Ga0105358, IMG submission 83509) | Methane-oxidizing microbial communities from mesocosms in the Gulf of Mexico - GOM15C Gulf of Mexico | ecosystem: Environmental > Aquatic > Marine > Cold seeps | place: Gulf of Mexico...
GGCGAACAGGTGAATTTGCCCGCACGCACCGTGTTTCGCTGGTTGAACTTAATGAAATAACATATTTGATGGATGTGGGCTTTGGACCTTATACCCCATCCGCACTCGTTCCTTTATCAGGGGAAGAGGTTATTTGCCCGAATGGTCGTCGTTATCGAGTAACGCAGATCGCTAAAGATGAGCATCAGTTGGAACTGTTCACAGATGATGCGTTTTTTGCACTTTATTCTTTTGATTTTGACACTTTTAATGAGGCCGATTTTAAGGTCGCTAATTTCTATGCCAATTGTCATCCTGATTCAAAGTTCGTCAAAGAACTTGTCATTTCAAAAATTACAGATGAAGAGGTCATATTCATAACGAAAAACATGTTCACGCGCATGACAACACAGGGGCGGGTTGATCAAGAAATCAATGATGTAGCTGGTTTGGACAAATTGTTGAAAAAGCATTTTGATATAAGCCTAGAAGAGGGGGCCTTATCAAAGGTATATAATTTAAAATCAACATGACTTTTTCTCGTTGTCTGTCGCCATGAACGAGCATAGTGCATCAACAAAAGTTATATGCACTATGCTTTTAACAAGTCGTTATGTTTTAAGCCCTCAATAATGAAATGAAATCATCTACGCGTTTATGCAGATCATCTGCCGTTTCGCCTAATTTTGTAGCGCCTTGTTTCACATTTTCAGCAGATTCAGATGTTGAATTTGCAGCGACTTCAATATCCGAAATATTACTTGTGACCTCTTGTGTGCCGTTTGAAGCGAGCTCGGCACTTCTGGCAATCTCGTTGGTGGCTGCACCTTGTTCTTCGACTGCAGCAGCAATAGCAGATGCGATTGGATCGATCTCACCAATTGTTTTTGTAATGCCAGCGATTGCTTCAACGGCTTCTTCGGTTGCGTTCTGAACGTTTCCAATTTGGTCCGTAATGCTTTGTGTGGCTTGTGCTGTTTGATTTGCTAGGTTTTTGACTTCAGATGCGACGACGGCAAACCCTTTACCTGCATCGCCTGCGCGGGCGGCTTCAATCGTTGCATTTAAAGCCAACAGATTTGTTTGTTCTGCAATCGCGTTAATCATGTTTATGACTTCGCCAATTTTACTCACAGCTTCAGTGAGGCCTTGTACGGTTTGGTTTGTTTCTTCCGCTTTTTCAACCGCATTTGCTGCTGTTTGAGATGCACCGTTTACTTGAGTCCCAATTTCCTGAATAGAGGCGGTTAGCTCTTCTGCAGAAGATGAAACAGCTTGAACGCTTTGCGAGGTTGTCTCTGCTGCCTTTGCGCCTGCTTGTGCCTGACCTTGAGTTTGTATTGCCGCAGGTTCTAAAATATCGGCATAAGATAACATGTCGGATGCTGATTTTGAAACGGAGTTAACAACAGCGCCAACACTGTTTTGAAAATCAGTTACGATTTTTTCGCGTTTTTCTTTTTCTTCAATGGCTCGTTGTTCAACACGATCTTTGCGTTCTTTATCCATATTGTGAACTTTAACAGCATTATCCTTGAAAACTTGGACAGCTTCTACCATTTCACCAATTTCATCTTGCTGAATACGTTCAGGAATGTCGGTATCTAGCTTACCAGATGCAAGCTCGCCCATGGCGGCTGTTAGCTTTGTAATCGGATTGCTGATTGTCGTTGCAAATAACCACGCCGCACCCGCAGAAGCGATGGCCAATATAATTGTAACAATTGAAATTGTAACCAGCATATTGTTTGAAGCTTCAAAGATTTTGCTTTTAGGGACGGTTACAACTAGCGCCCAAGGCGTTTTGGAAGCGGCTATATTTAACGGAGTAACGACCTGTAATACATCGTTGCCATTAACAACATTATCAGTGAAAGTCAGTACCGTTTTTCCATCAAGCGCTTTACGAACATCTTTAGAAAAACCTGCTTCTTCCACGGGTTTAGTGACGAGTTTAGGGTTTGGATGGGAGACAATGGCTCCGGTATTGCTGATTAATGTCAAATACCCTTCACCAAAGGGCGTAATTTCATTTAATACTTTTTGGATATCTGAAAGAGCGATGTCAACGCCTCCAACACCTTGCCTTACGCCGTTACCTGCAACAGGTACAACAAGAGACGTGATAACAGTATCAACCCCACCTACAGCATAAATATAAGGGTCTAAAAGGGTTTCTTCGCCACTTTTTTGAGCAAGTAAATAATAATCACCATCACCAGGCTTGTCATATCCAATTAATGCTTCTGCATCAATTTTCCCGTCACTTTTATACCAATAAGGAACGTATCTTCCTGTTTTGTCATGGTATTGTTGGCCTGCCCATTTTGCATCTTGGTTATCGAAGCCATTGGGTTCCCATGCGGTCCAAGTCCCGAGTAACCTTGAATTGTTTGCTAATAATCGTTTGAGAATTCCATTTGCAGCAACTCGGTTTGCAAGCTTATCAGATTTCAAAGAATTCAGGGAGGTCGCAATGTTTCTTGCAATAGTGAACGATTGTTCTAATTCAGACTTCACAAAGGTCGCGTTACCTTCAGCAACTTTATTCGATAATTCTATTGCCTGTTTTTCTATTATATTCCTGCTGACATAAAAGCCAATTCCTGAAGAAATCAAGACAACTAGTAATGAAATAGAGACTACAGAAATAGTCATTTTACTACGTAATCTAAGAGACATGTTTCACCCCGGCATATGTGAAATTATTTATTAATTCTTATTTTTAATGTTTTATAAATTATTGTTACAAATAATTTGATATTTTTTAAATATAATTACAAGAAAATTATGGTTTAAAAATATTTTTTCGAACAACTTAAAGTTAAGATGTGGCAAAGTAGCAGGATGTATGAAGGACAAGTCAATAGGATTGCGTTGGGAAAGTTTAATTGGGTAGAGGTTGTTTAGACGACCATTCTTCAAGCTTTTGGATTGTTCTCAGCAACTGAAAGCAATTGATTTGCGTCAGATGCTATTGCTTGGAAATCTTGTAGATATTCATTAGCTATGGGTAGCCTGCACATCATCACGCTGCTGAAAAATGTGGTCAGCAACGTGATGATGTCAGATAAATCTTCTTTTATGATCTAGTGAAAAAGAATGACGTCTTGTTCTATGGTCTCGATTCTATAATCCTTCGGGTTGACCAACCACAATGGCGTTTAATTTTGCCGGATCAAGTAATGTTTTAGCGACTCGATTGACGTCTTCTAAGGTGACAGCTTCGACCTGCTTGTTACGTTTTTTCAAAAAATCGATTGGCAAATTATCGCGTTGCATGGCGACCAAGATATTGGCAATGGTGTCACTGGATTTAAAACGCAAAGGGAAAGATCCTGTCAGGTACGTCTTTGCATTGGAAACTTCTTCTAAACTGGCACCGTCTTTTTGAAGGCGTGCCCATTCTGCGCGTACAACATCAATGGTTTCTTTGACACGGGCATTTTGCGTGCCAGCACCAGCAAGCCACAGGGATGCTTTATCATGATTGGCAAGGTAGCTATAGACAGAATAAACCAACCCACGTTTTTCACGTACTTCTTCATAGAGGCGCGAGGCGAAACTGCCGCCACCCAAGATATAGTTTAATACGTATGCGGCATAAAAATCTTTATGATGTCGCGCAATTCCTTTTTGGGCAAATAATATGGTGCTTTGGGGAACGGGTTTTTGAATGACATTCAGGTCTTGGTCAAAGGTGGGGACTACATCCGCAATGGGTAATATGTTGGCATGGGCAGGTAACTGGCCAAAAGTTTTATCTAATAGATTCTTAACTTCAATTTCTGAAATATCTCCTGCGACACCCACGATAAGGTTGTCTTTGGCAAAGCTGTTTTGAACAAAGTTCTTTAAATCGGATTGTTGTATTTTTTGAATACTGGCAACAGTACCTTTTGATCCACGGCCATAGACGTGGTCTTTAAAGATGGATTTATAGAGGGCCAGTCCTGCAATGGTGCCGGGATCTTCTTTTGATTGGCGCAAACCCGAGACGATTTGGTCGCGAATACGATTAACGGGTTCTGCATCAAAACGCGGGGTCAACAATGCAGCGCGCAACATTTCCAAGGCTGGTTCTAGGTTTTCGCGCAAAGTTAAGATACGCCCACCGTAACTGTCCATAGCTGCATCAAAACGCAAGGTGATGGACATATCTTCAAGGCGTGATTGAAAGGCTTGGGAATCCCAAGGCCCTGCGCCTTCATCCATTGTGCTGGATGCAAGGCGGGCAAGTCCTTCAAGACCTATAGGGTCATGGGCCGCACCAACGCGAAAGGAAAATTTAAGGGCGACAATGGGGTTGGTATGATCTTCAATCACCCATGCTTTTAATCCACCATCCGAGATAACCTCTTTTACAGGGGCAAGTGCAAAAGCAGGCGTCGTGAAGGTATATGTAAATGCAACAATCAGACAGGAGAGGATGCGTTTCATGATTTCTCTCCTTCAGGTAACAGCAGAGCTGTAACGGTTCTTGTCTTGGTTAAAACTGTGCGCAATGCACGGTTTACATCTTCTTGGGTGATGGCTTTAATTTCGTCAGGCCAGTTTTCGACTTGATCAACGCTTAGGCCAATAGATAAAGCACCGCCGAGAATGCGTGCCGCAGTCCCTAAATTATCGCGTGCAAAAAGCGCTTCATTCATCAAGCTTTTCTGGGCGCGAAATAATTCGTCTTGAGTGATGCCTTTTTCAATCAAGGTACCAATTTCTGATAACAAAGCAGTTTCCACGGTTTTAATGCTTATGCCTTGGGCAGGACTGACCCAAAATGTCATTTGGGCAAGGTCCAAAGAATTTGGTGAATAAGACATGCCGGCTGAAAGGGCTATTTTTTGATTGATGACAAGACTTCGATACAAACGACTTGTAGCTGAACCGCCCATGATGTTTTCAAGAATTTGTAAGGCGTAAGGGGCTTTTTTATCAGCGGGTGTCTTTTGATAACTGGGGGCCAGATATGTGCGTTGAAGTGAAGCTTGGCGTACGCGTTGATCATGTTTGATGACCCGACGATCTGCATGGGCTGGTGGCTCGCTAGGGCGCAATCTTGTAATATCTGCACCACGTGGGATAGACCCATAATATTTTTCTGCTAAAGGACGAAGCTCTTGCAAGGTTACATCACCTTCAATAACCAAAATTGCATTGTTAGGCGCATACCATTTTTTATAGAAAGTACGCAGATCTTTAAGGCTCAAGCTTTCAATTTCATGTGCCCAGCCAATGACAGGAATGCGATAAGGGTGGTTCATGAATAAAGCTGTATCAACTTGTTCACGCAGCTGTGCACCCGGATTATTATCTGTGCGTGAACGGCGTTCTTCTAAGATGACTTGGCGTTCAGGTTCAATGATTTCTTTTGTCAGGGTTAAGTTTGTCATACGGTCAGCTTCCATTTCCATCATCAAAGCCAGACGGTCTTTGGCAACGGTTTGGTAATAACCCGTATAATCATAGGAGGTGAAGGCATTTTCACGTCCCCCATTTTTTGCAACGATTTTTGAAAATTCGCCGGGCTTGCGTTTATCTGTACCTTTGAACATCAGATGTTCAAAATAATGTGCAATGCCTGATTTTCCCATTGGTTCATCGGCAGACCCGACTTTATACCAGACCATATGATTGACGACAGGAACCCGTGTGTTGGGGATCAAGACAACTTGCATGCCATTTTTAAGCATGAATGTTTCAGGATTAAAAACAGATGCTTTGGCGCTAAACGGTATTAAAACAACAGCACATAAAAGCCATAGGAGATTGCGCAAGATGTGAACCCTCATCAATAGAAAATAAACTATAATGAGATGTAACTTGAAACCATGTTCAAACAAGGGCAATCAAATTAATTAAGAAAAGATTCTGAAAAATGTTCAACACTGGGAAACGGGTCATAAAAAGGATGTAGAAGTTTCTTCCATTCTTGATATTCAGCCGATTGGCGGAAAGAAACTTCATGTGCTTCTAGAGTGTCCCACCACACAAGAAGCAAATAGACATTATCATGTTCGATGCAGGGGCGGACTTCTATTTTTTGGAATCCTGGCGTCATTTCAATCAAAGGCTTTGCTGCTTGAAAAGCGGTTTTGAACGCATCTGTACTATTGGGCTTAAGGGTGAGACGCGCGGTTTCAAGGATCATGCTAATTCAAGAAATCAAATGCGCCTTCAAGTATTGCGCCTTTTTTGCGTTCGATCACGACAGCACCTTGGCCATCTACCGCATCGCCCAAGGCCTGTGCTTCGCGAATACGTTGTGATTCTTTTGCAGCATTTACTTTTGTGCCAAAGCTTTCTTTGTTTTTCCAGAACATAATATCATCTGTGAAGCTTTCAGATTCTTGAATGAAAGCACTTGTTTCACGATCAATGGTATTGCGAATGGCAGGGTCAGCCTTTAGCGCGCCTGTTTCTTCTAACATATTTTTCAAACCGGGAGACATGTTTTGGTAACCGGCATATGAATCGACTTTGGCTTCACTTGCATAGCCGGTTAAGGCACGCTGTGCTTTAATCGTTTCATCTTCACCTTGGGGGCGATCAGCACCCGGAGTCGGCGGCTTGATGGTATAATCTGGTGGTAAACTTAAAGGCGCGCGTGAATAAACAGCGAATTCATCTGGGGCTGATTTTTCTAGGCCCATCATTTCTTTGGCTCCACTACAAGCGCTCAAGGTTAAAACACCTGTAAGGAGTGCCATAAGGCCAACTGTTTGTTTCATACGACGCATAATCATTTTTTCAGAACCAACAAGTTAATGTGATTTTATATTCTCATCTATTTTAGATGAATGTGACTTGGTAAACAAGCTATCTACGATCAAAAGTGTTGCACCACAGGTAATTCCCATATCTGCAACATTAAAAGCGGGCCAATGATACCCCATTGCATGGAAGTCTAAGAAGTCAGCAACCGCCCCCCAATGCAAGCGATCAATGCCATTTCCAACCGCACCGCCAATGATGGCACCACAAGGAAGTGCGAAAAAAAGCCTGTTTTCGCGTGTCATCCAAATGAAGAGGCCGATGGCTGCAACAAACGCCATTGCAGCCAAAACATAGATTTTAATATGAGAATCCCAGCCAAACATACCAAAGCTAACGCCGCGATTCCATGCCATCACGATATTAAAGAAGGATGTAACTTCAATAACATGCGGATTTTTCATCACGTCATAGACAATAAACATCTTTGTCCATTGATCGGCTATAAAGATGACAAGCGCAATCAAGGAACCTGAAAGTACAGGTTTTCTGTGAAATAATGACATGATTATTTAGATCGCATCCGCACAACGTTTGCAAATATGACCGTCATGTTCAACCACTTCAGGCAAGATTTGCCAGCAGCGTTCACATTTTTCACCAATTGCTTCTTTGAAAACAACCCCGATACCTTGAACATCATCCATAGAAAATGCATCGCTCGGCACGTCGCCTTCTTGCAAAGTTGCTGCAGAAGTAATGGCAAGTTCAGCCAAATCAATACCATCCATGGCTTCGATATATTGTGCTGTAACAAAAACATCAGGTGCTGCTTGTAAAGAAGACCCGATGGTTTTTTCTTTACGTTTAAGTTCTAATGCACCTGTAACCACTTTGCGAAGGTCACGCACTTTAGCCCATTTTGCTGCCAACGCATCATCTTTCCATGATGCAGGTACATCGGGGAATTGCGACAAATGGATGCTATCTACATCACTTCCGTGACGCGCTTTCCAAGCTTCTTCTGTTGTGAAGACCAAGAAAGGCGCAAGCCATGCGGTAAGATGGTTAAACACGATATCCAATGTGGTACGTGCCGCACGACGGCGTAAGCTATCTGCACCATCGCAATAAACCGCATCTTTGCGAATATCGAAATAGAAGGCTGATAGTTCAACCGAACAGAAGGTATGTAAATCTGCAAACGCTTTATGAAAGACATAGGCATTACAGGCGGTGCGTAATGTTTTATCAAGTTCATAAATGCGGTGAAGGACCCAACGTTCAAGTTCAGGCATTTCTTCAACAGGTAATTTTTCAGCTTCTGTGAAACCTTCAAGGTTACCCAGCATGTAACGGATTGTGTTTCGCAAACGACGATAAACATCTGATTGCTGTTTTAGGATCTCATTTCCGATACGAAGATCATCAGATGTATCGGCAGAAGCGACCCATAAACGCAAGATATCAGCACCAAACTGATCGGTCACATTTTTGGGTGACGTTACGTTGCCCAAAGATTTCGACATTTTGAAACCTTTTTCGTCCAGAACAAAACCGTGCGTTAGGACGGCATTATAAGGTGCGCGTCCGCGTGTGCCGCAAGATTCTAATAAGGAAGAATGGAACCAGCCGCGATGTTGGTCTGATCCTTCAAGGTATAAATCTGCTGGCCATGACAAATCTTCACGATTTTCCATAACAAAGGCGTGGGTTGAACCTGAATCAAACCACACATCAAGGATGTCCGTGACTTGGTCATAATCTTCAAGCTTATATTTATCACCTAAAAATTCTTGGCCATCGCGCGCATACCATGCATCGGCACCCTCTTCTTCAAAGGCCGCGATGATGCGATCAACAACATCTTGGTCACGCAAAGGTTCGTTGGTGACTTTATTGACGAATACCGTAATGGGAACGCCCCACGCACGTTGGCGCGATACGCACCAATCTGGGCGATCTTTAATCATACCGGATAAACGCTTACGGCCCGTTGCAGGTTCGAAATGCGTGTCATCAATGGCTTTTAAGGCTGTATCGCGCAAACCATTAGCATCCATTGAGATGAACCATTGTGGCGTGTTGCGATAAATCAATTTGGCTTTTGATCGCCACGAACAAGGATAGCTGTGAGTGATTTTGCCCGATGCCAATAAGGCAGCGGCTTCTGTCAATTTTTCTACAATGAAAGGTGCCACTTTATAAACATGGTTACCTGCAAAGACAGGGACATGATCATAATAACATCCGTCTGGTCCGACTGTGTCCGGAACGGCAATGCCATGTTCCATAGACACTTCCCAGTCTTCTTGACCGTGACCGGGGGCTGTATGAACAAAACCCGTACCGGCTTCAACTGTTACATGGCCGCCGGGAATGCAAGGGACATCAAAATCATAACCTTCACCGCGCCAAGGGTGCGAACAAAGGGTGCCTTTAAGTTCAGAACCTTTAAATGTGGCAACTTGTTTAAAATCGGCAACTTTGCATTCGCCCATGACTTCTGCAGCCAAGGTTTCTGCCATGCAGATTTTTTCACCAACACGTGCGTGAGATCCATCATGAACATCGATGATTTCATAAACCGCATAATCGATATCATTGCCATATGAAATGGCACGGTTTGCAGGGATTGTCCAAGGCGTGGTGGTCCAAATGACGATGGTTGCGTCTTTGATCACGTCTAATTTAGTTTCTTCGACTTTGAAGCGCACATGGATGGTGACGGACTCATGGTCGAAATATTCGATTTCAGCTTCAGCCAATGCGGTTTTTTCAACCGGTGACCACATGATAGGTTTCGCGCCCTTATAAAGACCACCATTCATCAAAAATTTGCACAATTCATTGGCGATTGTGGCTTCGGCCTTATTGGTCATGGTCAGATAAGGATCTTTCCAATTTCCCGTAATGCCAAGGCGTTTGAATTCTTCTTTTTGGATGTCGACCCATTCTTTTGCAAATTGGCGACATTCTTCGCGAAATTCCAAAACAGGAACTTCGTCTTTATTTTTCTTTTTCTTACGGTATTTTTCTTCGATTTTCCATTCGATGGGAAGACCGTGACAATCCCAACCGGGCACATAGTTGGCATTTTTACCCATCATCTGTTGTGAACGCACGATGATGTCTTTTAAAATTTTGTTCAATGCATGACCAATATGCAAATGACCGTTGGCGTAAGGGGGGCCATCGTGAAGCACAAAAGTGTCACGCTTGGCACTGTCTTTGCGCAATTGTTCGTAAAGGCCAGATTTTTCCCAGTTTTCCAGAATGACAGGCTCCTTTTTAGGAAGGCCTGCGCGCATTGGAAAATCCGTAGTCGGAAGGAAAACAGTCGATTTATAGTCCACAGTCATTATCGGCTCACTTGAATTAAAAGGCATACATCCCAATGGATGTCAAAATGGTTTGGTATTCTTTAATATCTCTTGGGCTGAGATGCAATCTTTAGCGATCTGTGCTTTGATTTCTTCTAGACCCGTAAATTTTTTCTCAGCGCGAATAAAGTCGATAAGGGCGACACGTAAATGTTTACCGTAAAGGTCACCCTCAAAATTAAATAGATGTGCTTCTAGCAGAATATCACGTTTATCAAACGTCGGACGTGTCCCTATATTAGCGACCCCGTCATGCCACACCGTATGCGTGCCATGATCAACCCCTGCGCGAATGGCATAGACACCCAATTTTGGTTTTAGATATTCATTCAATTCAACATTACAGGTAGGAAAACCAATGGTGCGCCCGCGTTGATCGCCTTCAACCACACGGCCTTCAATTTCAAAAGGGCTGCCAATGACATTCCATGCATCGCGTACCTGACCTTTAATTAAATAGTCACGTACCCGAGTCGATGAATAAACGACACCCTCTGCATCTGCAACAGGGTTCACACAGGTGAAGCCAAAACCATGTTCGCGGCCCTTGTGTAAAAGCATATCCGCGTTGCCTTGACGTTTGGCGCCGAAATAAAAATCATATCCGCAAATGACATGTTTTGCAGCCAAGCCATCAACCAGAACATCTTTGATAAAATCTTCTGCGCTGCGGCTTGCGAAGTCTTTGTCAAATTGCAGCACAACCATATGATCGACTTCTAACGCTTCAACATGGCGCGATTTGATGCGAAAAGGTGTGATGCGAAATGGATCTTGATCGGGCATGAAGACCATGCGCGGGTGCGGCTCAAACGTCAGCACGACCCACGGAATCCGATGGGCCTTGGCGATCCATCCGGCTTCGCCAATGACTTCTTGGTGCCCAAGGTGGACACCGTCAAAGTTGCCTATCGCGACTGCGCCCCCTTTGACTTCGGGCGGCAAGTCTTCATAATGTCTGAAAATCCGCATTTCGCGAAGGTAGCCAGATTAGGCTCCGCGTCAAGTGGAAATCGTTCATTCTCGGATCACATGGGGCACAAAACGCGATGTGTCTTTGGTGATGGCCGTATTATCTTCACGAATGCCTAACCCACAAGGTTGACTAGCGACCAGCCAGCTGCCGATAACCGCATGGTTGCCTTCAAAGACGGGTAAGGGGTGAAGCGCCTGTACAATATAACCTTCTTCCCCATAAGGGCCGGGGATAACAAGGTCGGCTTGACCGGGCTCAATCAGGGAAATATTGGCCCCTTCGCGTGAATAGATCGGTTTTTTCACATATCCAGCGTCAAGCTTTGAGGCGCGCGGGTCATCTGCAAAATAGGCGGGCAATAAATTAGGGTGGCCTTCAAACATTTCCCATAATAAAGGCAAGATACCTTTGTTTGATAAAACGGTTTTCCATGCGGGTTCTATGAAGGTTGCGCCACAGTTGGACAGGGATTGTCCAAACTCATCGCGCATCATCCATTCCCAAGGGTATAATTTGAAAAGGGTTTGAATGGTATTATCTTGCAAATCGGTCAAGCGACCCTTTGCATCAATCCCGATTTCTTCCATATGGATGAAATGTGTTTTTAACTGAGCCTGAGTTGCGCATTCTTCCAGATAAAGGACCGTACCTTCATCTTCTAGGCTACCTTGGCAGGCCGCCATATGAAGGGGGCCATCAAGATTAAGACTTTTGAAAGCTTCAATCAGTGTTTCATGCAGCGAATTGAATTGATCGCAATCGGGCGGAATAAGACCTTGTTCCATGGCCTGTTCCATCCAAACCCATTGGAAAGCAGCTGTTTCATAAAGCGACGTTGGCGTGTCTGCATTATATTCTAATAATTTTGCAGGGCCGCTACCGTCATATGAAAAATCCATACGACCATAGAGGTTTCTTTCACGGTTCAACCAGCTTTGACGTACATAATCCCAAAAGTCTTTTGGAATTGCGAGACGTTCAAGCAAGCTTTCATCGTTGATGACGCGTTCCACCACTTCAAAGCACATATGCTCAAGTTCGGCAGTCGGGTCTTCAATATCGTTTTCAATTTGTTTCAGTGTGAAACGATAGCAGGCGGACTCGTCCCAATAGCGCGTGCCATCGATGGTGTGAAACTTAAACCCAACTTCATCAGCAAGGTCTTTCCAGTTCGAGCGTTCTTCAATCGAGATGCGATGCATTTTTGTGATTAACCGCCAAAGCTTCGAGTGCCACTGCGTGCAGCAGTTGATCCAAATCCACCACGACGCATGGTGCTTGTTTTTGTGCTGGGTGCACGTGCTGCAGAACTGGCTACTTTCGTTACACCTGTTTTACCGGCAACTTTTTGATTGTCACCTGTGCGGAAGTTTTTCGAATCGTCTTTAGAACGATAAAGCGGTTGTGTCGCAACGTTGGAACGCCCGCCACCACTGAGCATTGAGCCCATCATATAACCCATCATCATCGGCATGAAGACAGATCCGCCGCTTGATGTTTGTTGTGGTGCTTTTTCACATTGTGCGTCGCCGAAATCGGCTTGGCAATCTGCAACATCTGTATATTTTGGGGCCGTGCGCACATGTTCAACTTCGGCAGTTTCCCAATCCGTGCGGCATTGTTCCAGCTCAAAGCCTTCGTAGCTTGCGCATTCATCAATGTTTTCAAAAATAGCTGCAGTTTCATCAGGTTGATCGCATGCTGTTAGTACAAGTACACTAGCGCCCATAAGGGCAAGTTTGAGAGATTTACTGCGTTTCATTTTGAACTCTTTTCGAATTAAGGGGCCGTTTGTCAAACAATGTAGTAGGAATAGAAAAACACTCAAGTAAAAGATGAAAAATAAGTCGATATGGATCAACCCAATTATATCACACCCGAAGGTTTTCAGGCTTTAAAGGATGAAAAGCATACCTTATGGTCTGTTGAACGGCCCAAAGTCGTGAAAGTGGTTGCTTGGGCAGCCAGTAATGGGGATCGCAGTGAAAATGCGGATTACCATTATGGGAAAAAACGCTTGCGACAAATTGATGGGCGGGTGCGATTTTTAACAAAACGTATCGAATCGGCTGTGGTGGTTAACCCGGACGAACAAGTCAATCGAGATCAGGTTTTTTTTGGTGCATATGTGATTTATGAAAATAACGATGAAGAAAAAGTAAGCATACGAATTGTTGGTGTGGATGAAGTCGA
>Ga0105358_10001305_pt1 | contig 13237 bp, 8 predicted proteins | sample GOMGulsemesocosm_5_FD_83509 | JGI IMG/M metagenome (GOLD analysis project Ga0105358, IMG submission 83509) | Methane-oxidizing microbial communities from mesocosms in the Gulf of Mexico - GOM15C Gulf of Mexico | ecosystem: Environmental > Aquatic > Marine > Cold seeps | place: Gulf of Mexico...
AAAAGTGTCCGAATGGCCGTGGAATCGGTGTCCGGATACTCGTGGAATAAGTGTCCGGATCAGCCTGGAATCACTGTCCGGATGCGCGTGGAATGGGTGTCCGAGTCAGCGTGGAATACGCAGTTGATGTTCGCGCGCAACTGAAGAGCATCTTCGAGAGCGCGGAGCTGAGTCTTGCTAATTGGCTTCTGGGGCGTTGTAGCGTGCGGGAGGTTAGAGCAGAAAACGTGCGCGAACTGGAGGCCTTACTCGGTACCAGCCACACACTGAGAAACGGGTTGCGTTTGCTGACGCAGCGAGTCCGCGAGCAATTGCCCGGATTTCCTCTGGCCAGCATTGCTATCCCCATTACCCGGCCGGCGAACCCGGTCAATCCAGACGTTTACACGGAGCAGAACATCCAACGCAGTAATCAACTGGTTGCAGCGCTGCGTTACGCGTACCGGTTAAATCTCGACGATCTCTCTGATGCCGAACGCGTTGGCCTGCTGCTGTTGAGCGCGGCGTATCAGGGCGGCTTGATGGATGCCGCGCAACTGCAGGCATTTCTTGCGTCCAGTTTTGATCAGATTGAGTGGATGGCAGGCGTTCCAGAGATTCGCTTGCCATTATCAGTGCAGGGGCAGGATGGTGCTGAACACCGACAGTGGTTCCCGGATCCGGGGACGCTGGCTATCTGGTACCGATGCTCCGATAGCCTACGCGAGCGGGAAGCAGAGCTCCAACGTAGGTCCGAGATGTTGCGATGTATCCGTGCACTGTTGTTGAGGGTGGGGTGGGCCAAGCGTGATCTGCCGGCCAATCTGACTGCGCTGTTAGGCCTGCTGCGAATCCAGCTGCAGCTGCGCCTGCCTCAACTGATAATGAGCTATGCCTGTCGTGACGGCGTCACGTCGCAGTCTCTCCGTCCATCGTGTTGGGCAGGTATGTTCGGCCATCACGGGGTCAGTGATCCTGAGGCCGCATTCGGTCCAACGGTCAAAGAATCCGATCCTGGAAACGAGCCTGCGTTAGCGCCCGACTGGCTACTTTCGCTGTGCCGGAGGATCCGTAGTGGGCATGCGGTTGGAGAGGTGGGTAAACAAGATGGCGGCGATGAGTTGCAGATGATGATTTGTGATTGGGCCGAATACCTCATCACCGGAAAATCCGTTTACGGCAACAAGCTGAAGCGCTCTACTATCGCTAGATACGTCAGATTGCTTGGTGAAGCTCTGGTCACTCAACTCGAAGGATTGAGCGTCTTTCAGGTTGAACTCGACGCTCTGGAGAATGCGTACGAAGCTGGGATAGAGGCTCAGGACACTGATAGCAAGCGGCGAGTGCTCGCCAAAGCCATTGAGGAGTTTCATGCCTATCTAGAGCAGCGGCATCATTATCCCCCTGTTAGCCGCGGTTGCCTGGTAGCGGGAGGCCAACAGCTTGCGTCTGTGGATGCACGCGTCATCTCCGAGGATCAGTATCAGACCGCATTGCGAGCGCTGGAGCGCTGCGGCCTCGAACTGAGGACCCCGCGGTTGGTTGTGGCCGCAAAAATCTTCCTGATCCTGGGCTTTCGGCTTGGGTTACGGCGTAATGAGGCGCTTAAATTGCGACTCTCTGACGTGCACCTGCCAGAGCTGCCTTCCGACGCCTGCGAGCAGATATATCGCCGTCATTCAGGCCGGCGGCGGCTAACCGCGACTGAGCTGGCTGAGCTAAAACTGCCGGTGGATTTGCTTGTCAGGCCGCACGCTCAACGTGGGCTGAAAACCCAAAATTCGGTTCGGCGGCTGTCCTTGCGAGTGTTGCTGGAGGAGTCCGAGCTAGAACTCATCACGCAGTGGCATCGGGAGCGACAGGCGGAGGAGCGTCGCTCGGCCTACTCGGAGTTTTTGCTATGCATCCCTGAGCAGAGAACGCAGTGGGTCAGCGAAAACACGGTGCTGCCCGCGGTACACGCCTGTATGAGAGCTGCCGGGAATTGCGACGCGTTGCATTTTCACCATCTTAGGCATTCATGCGCAACCTGGATGCTGCTGAAGCTGGTGGGAATAGGTGCGCCTACGAACCTGGCACTCCTATTCCGGAGCATGCCTCAAACCGCCCGTTGGTTGGCAGACAGCTCCCGACTGCAGGCAGAGTACGTTGGTAAAGGCGGCGGTCCGACTCGGCGATTTGTGCATATCGTCAGTGCGCTGATGGGGCATAGCAGCCCGACGGTTACGCTGAGGCATTATGTTCACAGCTTGCCTATTGTTTTGGCTATGGCGCTACAGTGGAATCCGCGCTTATGGAGTTACCGGGCCAGTAACATTGCTGCAATTGCAGGTGTCAGTTTACCTACCGCTGGGTATGCAACTGATGACGCGGAGCACATGCTTCACGTTATTGGTCGAATAAAGACCCTGAAGGCAAAGAAATGTACCGCGCGGAGAGCTGGTCAGGTTCGCGTGTTGGCTGTATCTCAGAACTGGGTGATTGAGCGAATACGCCTTATAGAGTCAATGCTTGCCTATGCGACCCATGCAGAATCAACCGGGCAGGCGCTTAACTGGCAGTGGCTAGAGTTTTCGGATGAGGAGCGTGGACAGATGCTGGAGCGAGCTCGCTATATTCGCGACCTGCCGTCTGGATCGAGGCGCCGGTCAAATACACGCCATCGCCTGCGTAACACGACCTACTCCGGCAGGACATCGTTAATGCCGATGCCTCCGAAACATGGAGGCTGGGAGGGCATTTCGGAGTACGCGCTGCGGCTCTACCAAGTGCTGGGCGGTAAGCAGCATGAACGCGCAAGCCGGGTCGTTGACGATTTTGTCGAGCGCTGTTGGAAAACGGAAACAACGTTGCGGTTCTACAGAGACAGAGATGAGCTGCACGCATCGGAGTATCTCTGGTTACTGCGCTCCGTCGGGATCCCCCTGAAGTCCATTGAACTCATCGCTTTTGACGAAAAGGGAGGCCGTACCGCAGGAAATTATTGGCGCAGATCATTACAGGTCACTCGCTGCCCGATTGTTCAGTTCACGCCGGAGAATCCAGACGCTGCGAACACTCACCTGGGCATTCGTGCAACGCTGACGTTGCCTGACAAACAACCCAACCAGCACTCCGGAGCGGCGCTGCGCTCGCTGTTTCTGATGGCATCTATTGACTGGCACTTTAAGGGCGCCGCGCAGCATTTGTCCTAGCAATTTGCCAGGTAAAGAATATTGCGCGCTCCAGATGGGGCGCCTTTAACTTATATGAAGTCGTGGAGCACTCCGCCAGCGTTTAGGCCGGCGGCTAGCGGTGGTATTGGTCGCTCAGTTCTGCGCTATGAGGCTTCCGCTGCTAGGCAGGCACTGACGGCGCCGCTGATAGTTTCTGCTTTAGCCCTAGCGCTATCGATGTAAAGGCTTGCTTCGCTCGTTCCGGGCAATGGTGTTTCATTTGCGGTCCAAGTTCCTTTGATTTTGAGGTTGGTGAACTCGTACACATGTTGACCATTGACCGTGCTTTGAGTGAGAGAGAATGCCATTTCATAATTTAGCGGCGTCCCCATGCTCATCGGTACTATAAAGGTTACCTGGTCTCTGCCCTGCGCGGTAATGCGGGTTTTAGATGGGTTGAGCAGCGGGGTTCCGGTGATTCCCGGTACATTTTGCGCAAAGCAAAACTGAAGCGCTTCACCGCTGGCTTGGCTGCCTGTTTTCACTACGCGGATGGAATCAACGCTGTAGCTGCCATATTGGTTTTTGATAATAGAAACGCCATGCGGCGCGGGCTGGTATGGCTGAACCTCCAACGCGGCACAACCCACAAGCGATACGGTAACGGCGCAAGCACCCACGGCTGACAAAATCTTCATAACACTCCCTGTTCGTAAGCTCTAAGAGTCATGACCGTATCAAACATCCAGCTATAAGGTCGAGGTTTCGGTAATCTCGGGGGCTAGGTGACGGTGCCTGATTCGGCCGGTAGGCATACGCTTCAGCTTGCGACATTGCATTACCCGGAAATCGGTAGCTCGGTTTTTCAACCTTCCTCACCACGAATTTCCAATAAGTCCTCGATTCGGCAATCCAGGAACCGACAGAGCGTTTCCAGGTCGCTGAGTTCCACGCGTTGCGCGGTTTCGTGATAGAGGCGCGTGAGGGTACCCCTGTTCAGGTCGGTGGCTTTCGCGACATCGCTGATTTTCAGCCTTCGTTCCCCGAGGAGGCGCGACAGGTGGCATTTGATCATCTGCTGCTCCAAAAAAATCCATTAAAAACCGGTGCCGGCGTTAACACACCAAAAGTGTCGTTATAGTCAATTCAGAAGATTGAAATGGCTCTCTATTAGCTATAACGATCTTCTGCAGATCAAATTGACTGAGGTTAGACATTATGGTGCAAACATATCTGACTACTGAAGAGCTGGCATCTCGCATCAAATACGATGTGAGGACTATCCGTAACAGACTGAAAGACTCGGTCCTGCTTGAGGGGGTGCACTATCTACGACCGTTTGGCGGTCGCAAGATTCTGTTTATCTGGGAGGCCGTCGAAAAGGACATGGTGAAGTACTCCCGCTCTGCTGGATTGGTGCCGATGGCTGGTGGAGGAATCTGCCATGGGTAAAATTCGCTCCCGTACAGAAACCGATAAATTGTTCTTTGATTTTATCTACCTGGGCGAGCGCTGTCGCGAGCAGACAGCACTATCTGACACACCAGCGAACAGGAAAAAGCTAGAGAAGATTCTCGAACGCATAGAGGCGGAAATCACCCTCGGGACATTCGAATACGCTGCGTACTTTCCGCACAGCAGCCGCGTTCAGGCATTCAAGCGCCTGCAATCCGGCAGTGCGTTTCTGACCTCTCCGCTATTCGGGGATTTTGCTGAGCGTTGGTTCGACGAGAAGCGTGTGGAGTGGCGCGACACGCATATTGCTACCGTTCGCCAAACTCTGGATAAGCATCTTCTGCCAGCGTTTGGGAAGCACGAAGTCAGCGCCATCACCAAGGCAGAAATCCTGTCCTTCCGCTCGGCTCTCGCCAAAGTACCCGGGCTGAAGGGGCAGACTCTGTCGGCGACGCGAATCAACCACATCATGACGCCATTGCGCATGATTCTCGGTGAGGCAGCTGACCGGTTTGAGTTTACGTCACCGTACCTGAACATCAAATCGTTAAAGGTACCCAAGACAGATGTGGAACCGTTTACGCTTCAGGAGGTTCTGCAAATTCTCGATACGGTGCGTGACGATTTTCGCGGCTACTACACACTCCGATTTTTCACCGGCATGCGCACAGGAGAAATCGATGGGCTGCAGTGGAAGTATGTGGATTTCAGTCGCCGTCAGATTCTTATCCGCGAGACTTGGGTGGGTGGTCGTCTCGACTACACGAAGAATGACGGCTCTCAGCGTGAAATAGAAATGTCTGTTCCAGTGTACGAGGCCTTGCAAAAGCAGCGGGACGTCACCGGTACGAGTCAGTTCGTTTTCTGCAGCCGTGAAGGGACACCGTACTCCTATCGAAACATCAATAATCGGGTCTGGTATCCGCTGTTGAGGCACTTGGGTTTACGTAAGCGCCGGCCTTATCAGACGCGCCACACCGCCGCCACTCTCTGGCTTGGAGCTGGGGAAAACCCGGAATGGATTGCGCGCCAGATGGGGCACACGACCACCGAAATGTTGTTTAGGGTGTACTCGCGTTATGTCCCTAACCTGACACGGCGCGATGGCTCTGCGTTCGACAATCTCATCCAAGCAAATCTCAAGGCCTGAGGGGGAGTACCCAAATGACAATGATCAATCAAAGCAACCTGAGCCATATGCCTTCAGAGCCGGAGGCGCGAGAGCGTCAGCACCTGAACAACCTTGTATCTGCAATTAGTCGCCACTTGCAGCATCCTGACGGGACGGATCTGGTATGCGTTCTGGGTTCCGGGTACGAAGAAAATAACCGCCAGGCGCTGGAAACTTGGGTTACTAGCCAGAGCCAAGAGCTCAAGGAGAAGCGCTTGGAGGGCTATCGTCCCTTGGAGCTTTTGATGGATAGGCTTGAGACTCTGTTGTGCGAGTGAGCTGAAAGGGGGCGCAAGCCCCCTTGTTTTTCAAGCGCCGGGCTCAAGTTTGATACGCAGCCACCCAGGATTCCGCGCATGCGCGGAAGTTGATGTTTAAAGCCCGAGGTATGCTTGGTATGCGGCTATGCCACTGAGCGTATGGTGAGGGAGACTGCCGAACGTTCAGGTATTTGATGTGGCTGTGTGTGGGGCGTAATGTAGTGGAGGGGGGCTTAGTCAGAGCTCAGGCTAAGCCCTAATAGCACGGATCGAGGAGTGTTATGGACGCCGAAGTACTCGCTGGCTTCCATAACGTTTGCTGCACTCGATTTCAGGCTCCTCGTGACCGTGGTTCGCTTTGATACAGTGAAAGAGTTTTATTGAAGCCAGCGACCCAGGGTTTCTTTTGGTCAAGCCGGCAGTCAAGAACCCATAGGTTTTTGGGGCCTGCTCCCACGTTCCAAGTTAAACGGCCGAGACCTTGGCGAAAATGCAAATTCGCCTCTTGCAAGTTGATGGTGTCTCCCATCATCGCGACCCTACGTTGGTGAGATAGCGAGCGATTCAGCCGAAGGGGCAGTCGAGGGATCACGAGGTCTGAAACCATATTGTTTTCGGTTGAGTCTGCCCGGACGTCACTAAGCAGGGGCTCGTTCCAGGCGGCTCCTGTAGCAATCCATACCGGCCTTGCCCCGGTTAAATACATCGCTCTATATCGCGCAGCACAGCCACTTACACTTGCGTTTTGGCTTTGAATAATCAGACGCGAGTCCAGCTCTTTTGCAAGACCGTCGGAAATTTGTTTGGCATTAAGTTTGGATGTACACAAAACTAGTGTTCCGCCAGAAGCATTGGCTGCTATCTGGCGGACCTGAGCTACTGTCTCTGCGGCCCATTCAGAGGAGTCATTAGGCGGAATTGATGTGCGGACGTTACGGTACAAAACCGTGCGATAGATCCATTCTGGATGTACCGGCTGTAGGTATTCCGCACGTTTTTTGGGTATGTGGAGCTTACAGCAAGTCAGATTACCGCTTGCGCCATCTGTATAGAGGGTAGCCGAGACTAGGGCCGCAGCACCGACCTGATCCCAAAGGAAGCCTAGTGGTGTTTCAAGGTTGGCCTTACCTGCTACGATATGGGGGTGTTTACTCAGAGATGTCCGTTCCAATCGAACCGTGGAATGGTCAGTGAGGCACTCCATAAGGGCTTTTCTGGTGGCTTCGATAGTAGCTCGGAGCTCATAATCTTTATTCCGTGGATTCAGCCCTTCAAGCGCTGAATCCAGATCTCGTATCTTTGAGTGCAAGCCCTCAAAGTCTGTAATTCGACCGGTTGCAGCCGACTGGTCCCGCCGATCTCCGGAGCGTAATTCTTTCAGCAGCTCGGAAATTTGCCCTGTAGCCTTGTCAATTTGCTCTATAGCGGCTCGCTTCCGAGGAAGCGTAGAGGTTCGGAGGGTTTTCGCTACCGTACTGAAATAGATCTCATGCTCGAACATTGCCGATATGGCTTGTTCAAGCAAATGGGCCTCATGAATCAACAGCAAATCGATCTTGGGGGGTAGAAGTCCTCCAATAGGTGCTTGGGCGGCCGTAGTATTATTCGTAGCCCGCAGAAATAGCTGTTGAACGTGCGAAGCAAGGTAGGCATGAGAGCAGATCTGAATGGACGCCTGGGCGCCAAGCGATTGGACTGCCTCGTACATCTTCACTGCAGGACAGCCTTTTGCTCCGATCTTGGTCTCGAGAGTTACAGATTCAACGGGGATATTACCTGCGACTTCCAGAGCATCTTCCAGCAACCAACCCAGCTCTATGCCAAGGACCCTGCCGGCATTGATAGCCCTTTCATCGCGGGGCTTACCGCCTTCATCAATCCAATCTAGTAATTCTTGGTTGTTGCGGTCGGTGGCCCACTGGCGCAATAACAGCGGCGACACGACATCTGCTCGAGTTAGTAACAAAGCCAATCCCGAGGATAGGGCTTCTGGAATCGCGGCTAGTTCTTCGATCAGCTGCCACGTAACCGAAAAAGGCGCACTGACAACTACCTTCTGTCCCTGTGCTACAGCGGTGGCTGCTAAAGATGCAAGCATCATCCCATTGCCGGCGCTGGTGGCTGCTTCGGCAAAGGCGATCTTCTTTCTCCTGACGGCGCTCCAGGTAGCTTCGGCTAGTGCTCGAAGGCCTGAGCTAACGAGACTCTCACCGACTAAGCCCTTATGAGGAGTAGCGGCATCGCTGGGCTGAGCGTTCATTTTAACCCTGGCGCTCTCTATAAGCCCTGCTGCAATCTCGGCAACTGAGCGATTCAAGCTGCTGGCCCTTTCATCCAAAGCGTTGGCCAAGTCGGTTGGGAGAGTTACCGAAAAGCTGACTAGCCTGTCTGACGAGACGGTAGCTGGCGTGAGCCCTTGCCCAATAGCGTCAGTCAGGATTTCTCTGACCCATTTGCTCCGCATCTCTTGCGGTGGTTCTATGCATGAAATCCTCGTCAAATGCATTTCTTGCCCCCTGTTGGCGTCCGTCATCCGTTGTGTTGAGTATTCAGCATAACGGGACCCACTACCCGTCACCACTCAAACGGGGGTAACAAATGAAAGCATTAGAAACGGCCTTCGGTGGCACTGATCAGGCAGATCATGTAGTGGCCACCACAATACCGGGAAAGGTGCGACGACTATTTGTCGTATGCCTGATTACCCTTCTACTACCGCTACAGGTAGAGAGTCAGTATGACGCTCGTTGGGTGTATTGAGTGTGGGCTAAGGATTACCGACTAGGCAGTTTGCTGCCCTGGTTGTGGGGTATCCATGGCCAGGTTCGGCAAGTCGGGCGTTGAGCTCAAGGCTGTGCTCCCCTTGCCCTCAAGTACGCTTGGAATTTGCCTGATATTGGCAGCGGCCTTTGCACCTATTGCGTTTTTGTGGTTGCTGATCGGCAGTTGATATGCGTGCGTTCAGCGCGCAGTTCTGAAGTTTGCGTACTGCTGGCTGTTTGCCTTTACCTGCAAGAGAGGTCTGGGTAATGTAAATGGCGACACAGGTCCAGGCATAAGGGGCAATGCGCCCCTGAGTGGAATGATTTTCGCTGGGGTTGTCTGTGTTGTCATGGAGAAGTTATGGAAATGGATTGGGAATCGCTGTTAGACGAACTGTGGAACTATGCTGCATCGGATCCAAAGGAGCTGGAGGCGAAGATCCGTTCGTGCCTTAAAGGCCACTCTTCAGAAGGGCTGTTACAGGCTTTTTCGCTCCTGCTGAGTCAGGGGCAACAGGCCACAGCCAGAGCACTTCTTACCGAATTCCTGAAAAACCATCAGTCAGCAGACGATATCAAGCGCAGGCTTGAACTCATTATTCACTTCAAAAAAAATCGCGCTCCGCAAACGCTCTCGATCAAGAGCAAGCAACGTAGCAAAGAGCTGCTTATCAAAGACGTCAATGAGCTGGTCGCAGCTGGTAAGTTTCAGGCTGCTGAGTCGCTTCTATTGGATGCAAAAGAGGCGTCCGAAGATCCAGATGTCGTGCACTTGCTAAGCCGTGTTTACATGCTGCAACACCGCCCAACAGATGGCGCAGAGGCCATGCAGCGTGCTTTGCTCCTCAAACGTCATCAGCAGGCTTATGTCGAGCTTCGGCCTGAAGAGTCAGCAGACGACTTGCCAACAGACGGTGACCTAGCATTCATCAATGGCGCAGCTGAGCACCTGAGCCCGCTGGAGAGCCCGGCAGTGCAGGGCAACAAGGCACTGCCCGATACAGTCGACGATTCATTAGACTTCATCCAGATTTCGGCTTCTCAATACCCTGCCTTGAAAGCTGAAGATTGGTGGGAGAAACAAGCATGCCCAGTTACCTCTGAAGCTCCAAGATTTATAAATGAGGTCAAAACCGGCAATACCTCTGATACCACGGCGGCGGCTTTAGACGAAGACCGCAGAGACGAATATCTAACGGAGAGTCTGCGTAGTCAGACTACATCCGCTAAACCCATCCTCACACTCGCTCACTCGAAGGAGAAAAGAGATGTGGGTGAAGGATTCGCCACGGTCAAGGTGTACAGCAAATCAGGCCGGGCTCTGCCCCCTGTACATCCAGCAGGTTCGCATGCGCTAGAACCTGTGAATTCTGATGGCTCTGGAGCAGAGCCAGCGGCAATACCAACCGTGGAGATATCTACTTTCAAATCTCGATCTAACAATGAAATATCTGACGAAGTCGATGAGGGTGAGGATGAGGATGAGGAGCGTGAATACTTCACGCTCTCGAGCCCAAGTTTAAAAACACCAACATCATCCCAGCTGGATCTGGGGTTTGACGACTTGGAAGACGAGATCGATTTTGATCTTGATTTGCGGGATTTCACCATTCTCGAGCCTGAGGCTGGGTTAGAAAAATCCGCCGTTAGTGACCTTGATGATTTTCGTGATCTGGATGACGAATATGCCGCTTATGCTTTTGATCCCGACGAAGCATTGGGTGATGAAGAGGCTTCAACTGCTGACTCTGACGGTTGGTTAAGTGACATAGTTTCTCGGGAGGATCGTGCCCTCCAAAAAGCGGCAGAGTTGATCGGAAAAGCCAACTGGCCTGCTAGTGCTCTGCCCCTGATTCAGCAAATTTTCGTACTAAGCGGTTGGGGAGCGACGCGCCTTGCGTTGGAGAGAGAGATCGAAAAAGGGCTGACGCCTGATGAGCTGATCCTGGCAGCCCATATCAAGGTCATTTGGGCGGAGAATGACATTTACTGGATCTCTTTTGATAGAACCGGCAGCAGTCGATTGTCCCAGTATGTGCTGTCCTGGCCCTCAGCTTTGCTGATAGTCCGTTCTTTCGAGTCTTTGCCCCAGGTGGAAGAAATTGAGGTTTTCCTCGAAAATTTGTTTATGTCTTGGTACGAAAACAAGACGTTGCGCCGGGCATTCAAGGCCTTTGCACGTTATCTATGGTTCAGATTCGCCAATCTGGAAGGGTGTTTGCCAGCCAGTCAGCACTTTGACTTTTGTAATCCGCATGAACTCCCTGCTGAGGAGTACAGCGATCTGGGTCTATGCGACCCGCTGGAGCATCAGAAAACCGAGATTCTAAGGGGGTATGGCGTCTTTCAAACCAAGCATCCGCAGGAGCCTGGTTGCTATTTCAGCGACAAGCCTGTCATAGAGAGGCCACCACCGGTCAATGCAGAAAATCGCTCGCAGGACGCCAGTAATGACGCAAACGGGAATACCAAAACTGAGGCAGTCGCCATCAGTGAAGAACCTGAAGACGCCCGACCTCAATGGTCAGCGCTGCCGCTCAGCCAGACAGGCAAAATATAAATAGCTAACGCCCCTCAACAAGTATTGAGACGTGACATAAAGGAATTACCCATGAAGCCCCTAAAACTTGTCCATGTCCCTGGTTGCTGGGTCAGCCAGCCTCTGCCCAGCAGACAGGGAGAGCGCCGTGGCGTGGTCAAAATGGTCATTGCCAAAGAGACCGGGGATCAGCTTCAGGTGCATTGGTTCAGCCCGGAAAAAAGGCTGGCTTACGTCGATGCTTGTGACGTTAGCTCAGGCTTCAAAAATGGCATGGATGTGGTCGATAGCACGCCCGGCAACGGCGTTCGTTCACTGGGGCTGGGCGTGATCATGCAGCAGCGCACCCTGGCGGGCAGTGAGCAAGCCCTTGTAGATTTTCCTGAACGTGGAGAGCGCCACTGGCTGCCGTATCAGTACCTCCGTCAGGTAAAGGGTGTTAAGCACCGGTTTGTGACTGCCAGCAAAGGCGAAGCCCAGGATGCCGAGCGTATGCGCTTGCGCATGCTGGCCTATGCCATAAAGGTGTGGAATGAAAACACGGGAGCCCTTGCTCATCTGGACATTGATCCGCTGCCTCATCAGATTAACCTGGTGCACCACATCCTCGCCTCAGGCAACTTCAACTGGCTGATTGCTGACGATGTCGGTTTGGGTAAAACCATTGAGACCGGCATGCTGCTGCATGCACTCCGGCAACGAGACCTGGTCAAGCGCATCCTGCTGATCACTCCCGCAGGCCTGACTAAACAGTGGCAGGAAGAGCTGTACCACAAGTTCAAGCTGGAAGACTTCGAGATTTATGGCGAGGATTTTTTTATCAATGAGCCTCGTCAATGGAAGATGCACGACTGTGTCATCGGTTCCATGGATAGATTCAAGCAGGAAGGTCACCTGGAGAACTTGCTCCAGGCAGAACCGTGGGATCTGGTGATATTTGACGAGGGCCATCGACTCAGTCGGCGTCAGTACGGGCAAAAACTGGACAGCTCTGAGCGCTATGGCCTGGCAAAAAGCCTGCGTAGCCATACCAAACACATGCTCCTACTGAGCGCGACCCCTCACCAGGGCATGCAGGACAAGTTCGTGGCACTGCTTGAGCTGCTTCGTCCTGAGCGTCGTACCGAACTGATGGCGCTGAATCTGAAGCCTGAGATTCTGCACGACATGGTATTCCGCAACCATAAAGCCGACGTAACCGATGCAGAAGGCAATTTCATCTTCCAGGGTAAGCTCACCAAGGCTTTGCAGGTGCCCAGTAGCTTTGAGTCCATGGAGTTCGATAAGACCCTTCAAGACTATCTGCGCAAGGGCTATGACGCTGGCGAATCCCTGGGCAAGACCGGAAACGCGATTGGTTTCGTAATGACCGTCTACCGCAAGCTGGCGGCCTCCAGCACAGCAGCTATCCATCGGGCACTGTGTAATCGGCTCCAGCGCCTGCTCGACGATCAAGAAAACAGTACCTATGTACAGGAGCCGAGCGATGAGCGCTACCTGGGCGAGTGGGAAGAAAAGTTCACCAGTGATGCCCGTGAGTTCTTCGCTGGTGAAGTGAAGCTGCTGAAAGAGCTGATCGCTGAAGCGGCAGCACTAAAGGCCAATGACCTTAAGCTCAAGCTGTTTATCGAAGAAATTATCGGCAAGATTGACGCAGCCGAGAAGGTGCTGATCTTTACCGAATACCGCACGACTCAAAACTACCTGCATGAAGCACTGACTGATCGCTATGGCAGCGGCCAGGTCGAGCTCATCAATGGTTCCATGCAGCATGCCGAACGACGCGAGGCCATTAAGCGTTTCGAGGAACAAGGGCGCTTTCTGATTTCAACCGAGGCAGGCGGGGAAGGAATCAACCTGCAGAGCAAGTGCCACATCATGGTCAACTACGACCTGCCGTGGAACCCGATGCGCCT
>Ga0105358_10001307_pt1 | contig 13232 bp, 8 predicted proteins | sample GOMGulsemesocosm_5_FD_83509 | JGI IMG/M metagenome (GOLD analysis project Ga0105358, IMG submission 83509) | Methane-oxidizing microbial communities from mesocosms in the Gulf of Mexico - GOM15C Gulf of Mexico | ecosystem: Environmental > Aquatic > Marine > Cold seeps | place: Gulf of Mexico...
ATCGCTATTGTAAATTTAACTGAGTAGATAGTTATATACCCGTTTCACTTGGAATTAGAAATGGCTTTAGGCAAGGCATTGATTGAAGAGAATGGTTATTCCCTTATCGAAATCAATAACGTAGCATAAAAGCCTTTTAAACTCGCCCTAGGAGCTCATTTGTAGCACAATAACCGCACAAATTTGTTTGATGTAGAATGACTAAATCATCACAAATTTTATTTGTTCTTATCCTCCAAATGAAGCTTTGAGTTGGGAAGAAACTTATTTGATTTGGTATAAGGTTCCTGCTTAAAACACTACGGGAATGATGAACCTGAGCAATGTATATAGGCAAGTTAATTTATATCGCGTTGATAATAAAGTTGTGTTGACACTAATACATTCGAGAATTTTACGAATATTTTCGAAAAGTGTAATGATAAAAATTACATTTTTAATCATCGCGTTATAAATAATGCCCGCATTAAGAATGAAAATCACTCGCTTTCTCAGGAAGTGAGTACTACGCTTATTTATGTATTTTAATAATGAACGCTATTTACAGGTAGCAAAAAAGTAGCTTAAGTGAGTTATTTGAGGGCAATAGGAGGCATATTACCCTCAAATAATCGTTGAATATCTCTAGTAAGCGTATTTACTTGTGGTTGTTGCTCAGTTTTTATGTTGATAGCATAACCAAATAAGGATATATGACATGAGACGCGAGTATTATTTAGCCGAGTCTTTGGATGACGTAGATAAGGCAGCATCGGTATTACATGATCAATTACATATTAATCAAAACAATATTCATGTGATCAGTAATGATAGAAAAGGTATTAAAAAACATAAATTGCATGAGGGAAGCATTATAGAAAAATCGGATTTAGTGCGTGGTGGAGAGCGCGGCGCATTGTTGGGAATAGCTATGGGGATAACTGGTTGCGCTATCCTTGTCGTTAGCATGCCCTTTTGGGATATGAGTGAGTTGATCAAACAAGGAGTGTTAACACTTACTTTATTTAGTTCATTGATGTTAGGTGGTTTTATTGGAGCATTCGTTGGCTTACTCCATGTTAATTATAAGATTTGTCGATTTAACAATGACTTAACAATCGGTAAGTCTTTGATGTTAGTCGATTCCAATGAGCTTGAGATAATCAAGTTGGCATTAAAAAAACAACCAGTTATTGACAAAGGGGAAGGCAGTAGCTTTATTTTTCCTTTTGATGAATATGAGAACCAACGGAGATTAAGCGCTTAAACATCTTTGTTTTTAGAAGCTTTTTTTTGGGGGAATGTCCGTTTACCTCCCTAAAAGGCTGTTTTAGAAACGTCTTATGCTGCGCATTTAGCTGGTGCTTGTGGCAATGATGTTACTGGTTTATTAACCGCAGAAGAATTCAAAAAACACACATCGCAGAAAATTCATATTACGCATTAGAGTGGTTAACTTCCGATAGCACTATATCTCACAATGGCAGTAATACTATGTGGTTAGCAAACATAAAAATATTTCTGGGAAAAAGTACTGTTCTGTTTATCGTAACTAATGCTGCCTATTTTCAAAAAGAGAAAACAGTAGTTGATTCAAGGCTGTTGCGAAGTTGAGTGCTGAATTAGTTAAACGTGCCGATACACCATTTGCCAATTAGACTATAACCGAACTAGAAACATGATGCATCAGGTGATAGGAGTGTCATGTAGGCTTGATTGAACTGATTTTGGCAATTGGCGACATTTTAGTGATATTATTTAAGTTATAATTTTCAAATACAAACACTCACATGTACTACAAATACAACCATACATACTATCAGTGCAAAGGTAAGTTATTGTATTTAACTGCTTAATCGTTTGGTTTTTTGTGGTGAGTCACTAATGGGCATATATGAACAATAAGTCTTTATTAAAAACAAGCTTACTAACAGGTTTGGCGTTAATTGCATTTGCTGCAAATTCTGTACTATGTCGTTTAGCGTTAGGTAACGAAGCCATTGATGCACCAAGTTTTACTGGGATTAGACTGTTATCTGGTGCTATTACTTTGTTCATCATTTTAAGTATCAAAAGAGGTAACAAAGGAGCATCTTCTAAGGGCAGTTGGACTGCAGGTTTAATGCTGTTTCTATATGCGATAACATTTTCTTATGCATACCTTTCTGTTGATACAGGCACAGGCGCACTTATTCTATTTGGATCCGTTCAGATTACCATGATAATGCTGTCATTGGTTACTGGTACGCGATTACACCTTACTGAGTGGTTAGGGGTTATCATCGCTTTCACGGGGTTTATTTATCTCATTCTACCGGATATAACTACGCCTTCAGTTAATGGTTTTATATTGATGACAGTTTCAGGAATGTCATGGGGTATATATACATTAAAAGGGCGCAGCTCTAAAAATCCGCTTATGGACACAACTTATAATTTTTTAAGAACTATTCCCTTTGTAGCGTTATTAGCTATTTTTACTATGCAAAATATGAGTTATTCATTCGAAGGAATAGTATTAGCATTGATATCTGGAGCAGTAACTTCTGGCGTAGGTTACACAATTTGGTATATCGCGCTCAGTGGCCTTTCTTCAACTCAAGCAGCTGTACTCCAATTATCTGTACCGGTAATTGCTGCGATAGGTGGCGTTGTGTTTGTATCTGAGGAAATTACAATTCGTCTTATTATTTCTGCCACCATTGTGCTCAGTGGTATATTAATGGTGGTTTTAGGTAAGTATTATTTCACTAAAAAAATGTTAAATAAAAGCGTAATAGGCAGTTAACTTTGCGTTAGTCATGAATAAGAGTATGTATGAATATTAACTTTCGGGAAGGCACAGTAAAGGACATTGAAACAATAGGCGCTTTGGTTGTAGCACTTACCAATGAGATATCTGAGTTAACAAACGCAAAGCATTTTGATATTGACCTTGAAGGGACAATTAAGCGCTGCCAAGAGCTCATTAGTGACGGTCATTATATGGCAATTATTGGAGAATATGAAAATAAGGGAATTGCTGTTGTTACCCTAACAGAAACCTACGCTTTGTATGCGGGAGGTAAAATCGGGGTGATTCAAGAGTTTTATGTTTCTCCTGAGTATAGGGCATCGGGCGTTGGTTCAATGTTAATTAAACAAGTGCAAACTTATGGTCAACGACAAAATTGGTCATGCATTGAATTATGCACGCCGCCATTACCTGAATTTGAACAGACACTTAACTTTTATCAAAAAAATGGCTTAATGCCTGTCGGTGGCCGTAAGATGAGACAAGCATTGGTATAACTCATTGTATTCTTAAATAAAGTATTAAAGCCAATGAATAGCTATTTAACTCACTTCTCTTCCTTAGCTTTACCTCGTGTTAAATAAAAATATTGATCTCAATCAATATATACTATGAAAAATAGCGTATTGTTGCCGATGATTATTTATTGATGTGGTAATAATGTGAAGTTATTAGATAAATTTCAAAATACAAATAGACTCTATATATTGTTATTATTTCCTGTTATTGGCATCTTACTTTTTGCCGCAATAGGAATAAAAGATAAAGTTCATTTTGTTGGCGAAATGAAACAAATTGAGCAACTAACTAAGTTAACTATCCAAATAACAGCACTTGTTCATGAAACACAGATAGAAAGGGGTAAAACCTCTGTATATATGTATAGTCAGGGAACAAGGTTTTCTGATGAATTACTCGCTCAATACCATATTACAGATAAGTTACTCGATAAGGTAATTAGGCTATTAATCGATTTTAATGATGAAGATAGCGGAATCAATTTACATGCCTTATTAAAAGGCGCGATCAAAAAGCTTAAGCAAATATCAGTTTTGCGTCGAGATGCACTTGCATTGAATATTTCTATGTTAATCGCCATTGATTATTATAGTGATTTAAATGCTAAGTTTCTTAAAATAATATCAGTACTACCTAGTTTATCAGAAGATAGTAGTATTTCTAGACTTAGTCATTCGTATCTTAATTTATTGAAGGGTAAAGAAAAGGCAGGTTTGGAAAGGGCTATAATTGGTGGCATATTAACTGCTCATAGGTTTTCCCCCCATTTGTACTTGCAAGCAATTTCTGTATCAGCGCAGCAACAAATGTATTTTGACAATTTTTCTCTATTAGCCTTACCTGATTATTTAGCCTTATTTGAAAAAACTGAATCGTCTGATGATAGCCAGAAAGTAGCAGCTATTAGACAGTATGTTCATCAGCAAATTTTTCAGAGTAATCCTCAAGAAGTGATCAAAAATCTCCGTGCTTTATCAGTTAAGAATAGACTCGAACCTATCGGTCCTTTAGGTGAGTTTCAAGCAGATATATCTCAATGGTTCACTCATAGTACGAATAGGGTCAATAGCCTCAAAGGGGTAGAAGATTCGATAGCAGTGGATTTACTTTCTCAAGCACAGCAAGCCAAATTTGATGCTTTTTATAGCTTAGTGTTTTACTCTGTGTTGGTGTTAATGGCTATTATTATGTCACTTGTTATTCCGGTAATATTTAAAAAATTACAATTAAGTCGAAAAAAATTAGACAAAAATATTAATGAATTAAACTTGACCCGCGACGAACTAGTTCAAAGTGAAAAAATAGGCTCACTTGGCCGCATGGTTGCTGGTTTTGCTCATGAAGTGAATACACCTATAGGTATTGCTGTTGGCTCGGTCAGTCAAATTCAACAAAGTTCATCTTGTTTAAATGATCTACTAAAACAAGATGAAGTTGAAGAGCAAGACTTACTTGAGAATATAGATACTATTACCACTCTATCCTTGCTAGCAATATCCAATCTAAATCGTGCCGCAAGATTAGTTCAAAGCTTTAAACGCACTTCTGTTGATCAATTGTCTGAGAAGGCTAGACGTTATAATGTTAAAGAAGTACTTGATGATGTTGTTTTCACGCTTAATAGCAAATTGATTCAAAAGGCTATCAAGGTCGAGTTATCTTGTTCTGTTGATTTTAATATTTTTGGCCAACCAGGGCGCTTTGATCAACTGATTACTAATCTTATTATCAATAGTGTTGCCCATGCGTTTGACGATTCGATTAGTGATGCCCTAATATCTATTACCGTTGCTCGAACCGTTGATAACCTTATATGTGTAAGGTACGCCGATAATGGAAAGGGCATGGAGTCATCTGAGGTAGATAAAATATTTGAACCATTTTTTACTACTTCACGTACTGACGGTACAGGGTTGGGGATGTATATTTGTCATAGCATTGCTGTCAATGATATGCACGGTCACATTCGTTGTGAAAGTAGCTTAGGCAATGGCATTTTATTTGAAATTATTTTTCCATGCCAAGAAGTTATGGGTCTGGAAAATGAAAGTTAAATCTTAATTTACATAATATTAGCTTGTAGAAGTGTTTTACCAGTAGTAAAGGAAATATATGAAGATTGTTAACAGAAAAGCGAAGCAAAATGATATTACTGTTCCCGTGAAGGCATTTTCAAGCCGCTATGTGTGGAAAGTTTTAATTGTTGATGATGAAGAGGATATTCGGACACTAACTAAGATTAATTTAAAAGGTTTTGAGTTTGATGGTCGAAAATTACATTTTCTAGAAGCTGATTCCGCTGCTTCCGCTAAAAAAATTCTTGCTGAGCATGATGATATTGCACTTGCTTTAATTGATGTGGTCATGGAAACCGACGAAGCGGGCTTAAGGCTAGTTGAATATATTCGTGACGAACTTAATAGACATATGATCCGCTTGATCATACGAACCGGTCAGCCAGGCATAGCACCAGAGCGCTATATTATTGATAACTTTGATATAGATGATTACAAAGACAAAACTGAACTAACTATAGATAAATTATACACAACAGTTCGTTCGGCAATTAAAGCGTATCGAGAGCTTAAAGCTATTGATCTGAATAGAGCCGGCTTAAGAAAAATTATTGATGCCTCGCCTGAAGTTTATCGAATTTCCAAAACCTCTTTAAGTGACTTTTTTGATGGCATTTTGTCGCAAATTATTGGCCTTTGTCATTTAAATGAAAATGCATTGATTTCAACCATAGACGGTATGGTAGCGACAATAAATGGCGAGGAAGTCAAAATAGAGTCAGGTTTAGGCGCTTTTTGCCATAAAGGTGAAAATAGAAGCCGAATTGATCGTATTTCTCAAACATGTATTGATGTAATTTTAAATAAAGAACCAGCTAGAGATCTACGCCAAGGTTCGCTAGTTTTACCATTAACTATCGATGAGCACACGGTCGGCTTTGTTTACTTAGAATCTAATAATGTGCTGTCGCCAGAAGATAAAAACCTTATTGAAGTATTTACCAATCAATGTGCAAATGCCTTAGAGACATTAAAATTACATTTAAATTTGAAATCGGCTTATGGTCAAGCTATTGATACTTTAGCTGAGGTAGCTGAGTTTAAAGACTCCACAACAGGTAAACATATTAATAGACTTGGTGCTTATACCGCTATTGTAGCAAAGGCGATGGGCGTGCCACCAGAAGAGGCACACAGTTACGGTAAGGCGGCGATGTTACATGATGTTGGCAAAGTAGGCATACCTGATAATATTTTGCAAAAGCCAGGTAAATTAACCGAAGCTGAATTTGATACCATGAAACAGCACTCTGAAATAGGGGCACAAATATTAAGTCACTCAGACAGTACCAAGTTGGCGCAAGGTGTTGCTTTATATCACCATGAACGTTGGGATGGTACAGGGTACCCCAAAGGAATTCCAAGTCATCAACTTCCCTTGGTTACTCGAATTGTTTGCGTTGTTGATGTTTTTGATGCTTTAGTCAGTAAGCGGCCGTATAAAGAGGCGTGGTCACATGAAGATGCGCTAGCTGAAATTTTAAAAGGCGCTGGCACTCAGTTTGACCCCAATATCGTTGAGGTTTTTATCAAGCTTTACCATGATGGTACGCTAAATAATATTTTAACAATGAGTTAATAACTTGATGAATTACCTCCAACTTTAATAGATGAAAGAGAATGAATAGCAAGAAAATACACTCGACAGAAAAGAACAACCAGAATGAGAGAAGAAAACTTTCGATGCCTTCTCCGTTATTTTTTTCTTACTTTTCGTTGGATAAACATGCTTTAAATGACTTAGTTTCGACAAAACAGCACTCAGATGACTTTATTGCCACACGAACCAGTTATATAACTATTCGTCTTTGGTTTATGTGCATGTTTTTTTCTTTATCGGTACCTATCTTTTCATTTTTTGATTTTATATTCTTCCCAAATAAAGAAGCTATATACCTGCTCTGCGCAAGAATAGTACTTTCAGTTAGTCTATTTGTTTTGGCAAAAGCACTAAAAAGTTGGCCTTTGGTTCGTACCGTTAGAATAGTAATGCCATTAGCCTTTTTATTACCTATGCTGTTTTTTGTTGCCAGTATGCTGATTATTAAGGGTACCCACACAGAAGTAGTTCCAAGTATATTTAGCATGATGCCTTATTTTATATTAGCTATGTTGGGTTTGTTTCCACTAACCATTAGTGGTGGCTTTTTTGTTATTGTTTGTGTATTTACGCCTTTCGTTATTTATAAGGTGGTGCTGGTTGACCAACCTTTTTGGCTATTCTTTAATGACGTCTGGTTGTTCATGTTATTTGCAGGTATCAGTTTGTGGCTACAGGTAGGGCAGCTATCAATGCTGATGAAACTTTATAGAGAATCAACAGTTGATCCGTTAACTAAATTAATTAATCGCAGGGTGCTATTAAGGTTGGCACAAAGAAGCCATGAATATCATGAAGTATATTCGGTTGTTATGTTTGATTTAGACCGCTTTAAGCGCGTTAATGATAATTATGGTCATGCTATTGGCGATAAAGTTTTAGTCGCGGTAGCCAAAGTAATTCAAAAAGAATTAAGAACAACCGATATTATTGCTCGCTTTGGCGGTGAGGAATTTGTTGCTGTATTACCTAACACTAAGCTAAATGATGCAAATATAATAGCGAGTAGAGTGGCTGTTGCCATTAGTCATCAAGTTATAACCTTAGCCGATGACAAAGAATTAAACGTAACAGCCAGCGTTGGTGTTACCCAAAGAAAACAAGAAGAGAATCTTGATGATGCATTAAAAAGAGCTGATGATTTTTTATATTTTGCTAAGGAGAATGGCAGAGACCAAGTTATTTCTGACCATGATTATTGTAAAGAAAGTAATTGACTTTTAGATTGAAATTTTTACAAAACTTTATTTAATATGCGTTCTATTCAATAAGTGTAAACACAGCACAAAGCACGGACAACGATTACCAAAAATTGGCTTTACTTGCTGTCGTAAACGATAGCCACTAACGTGGAAGCGAAACGAGATTCAGTTTACTCGGTTTCGCTTCGCTTCATATACGCCTTCAGCTATTGAAAAACTGCCCATCAAGCAGCATGAGCTTATTTTTTCACTTCAAGTTTTTTAATTGTTGATAATGATACTTTACCAAGCGCTTGCGATAAATCGGCAACATTTTCTAATCCTACCGATATTCTGAACAATGAATCAGTAATGCCTGCCTCAGCTCGCTCTTCCAGCGGGTAAGGGGAGTGAATCATTGATGCTAAATCAATGATTCAGCATCACCTAAACTCACCGCAATAGAAAATAACGCCACCAGCAGCTTTCATCTGTTTAACTATGAACTGATAACCTGAATGTGATTTTAAGCCAGGGTAATATACTTGAGTAATGGCTTGTTTTTCGATTGTTTGCCATTGTTTTTATTTGTTTTGTTTATTTTATTTCAAGTGGTTAGCTTTTTTTGTGCTCTATGGAGTTGCTTGTTTTGTACTACTTTTATCACTGGAAGGCCATGAATAGTAATATTTACTATTGAAAGAAATGATCACTATTAACAGTATCCGCCTTACAGGCTAGTGGTAGTATATTTAATGGTTGTTTTAGCAGGTGTTTTATTGGTATTGTAATAATATTATTACTAGTACTATTATTATTACGTGGTGTTGCATGCGTTTAGAAATTCAATCGACTGATCGGATAGGGATCAGCCAAGAAATATTATCAGCCTTCGCCAAGCAGTCGTGGAATCTTAAAGCGGTTGAAGTAAGTGCCTGTTATACCTTCGTTAACTTAGAACATGACTCTTTGTCACTGAAAGATATAAGTGACAGTTTACGAGCCGTTATAGGAATCATAAGTATTACAGAAGTGGCTTTATTGCCAATAGAGCAAAGGGAAAATCATTTACAGGCGTTACTCGACCGAATACCTGATCCAATTATTGATATAAATAATCAAGGCAAAATTTTAGCGGTAAACTCGGCAACGAATAAACTCATATTAAATATAAAAAACAGACAAGCTATCACGGGCTTATCCATTGATAAATTTATTGAGCAGAAATATCAAACCCTGTTATCAGATAAAGCATCGACTCTTTCGTTGGTTTTTAACAGCAAAACATATTTAGCCGATATTACCCCCGTTTTTAGTGAGCATAAGCAAGTAACGGGCGCAATGATTACATTGCGGTCTATGAAAGCGATTGGTAGGCAATTATCACTGATGCAGACACATCAAGAGCAGGGTGTTGATAACATTATTGGTAACTCAACGAGTATAGTCTTGCTAAAGGAGCAAAGTGAACGTTTTGCTAAGTTAGATTTGCCCGTGTTAATTAGTGGCGAAACAGGCACAGGTAAAGAGCTAATCGCTAGAGCATTACATCAACTGAGTAACCGTGCAAAGGCACCATTTTTAGCGATTAACTGTGCAGCTTTACCTGAAAACTTATTGGAAAGTGAATTATTTGGTTATAGCTCAGGGGCTTTTACCGGAGCAAAAAAAGCAGGTAAACCAGGGTTAATTGAATTGGCGGAAGGAGGCAGTATTTTTCTCGATGAGATTGCGGAAATGTCGACGTATTTACAAGCAAAATTGCTGCGTTTTTTACAAGACTTCTCTTATCGGCGTGTGGGGGGAACAAAAGAGTTACATGCAAATGTTAGGATTATTAGCGCAAGTCACCAAAACCTTGCCCAATTGATAACTGAAAAACTGTTCAGAGAAGATCTATACTATCGATTGAACGTACTCAACTTAGCTTTACCAGCATTAAGAGAGCGAACAGGTGATATTCCTTTATTAGCAACTTACTTTATAAATAATGCAGTAAAACAGGTTGAGCAAGTTGTTGAACCTTCATCTAATGAACTTAAGCTGACGGAAGAAGCGTTATTATTATTACAAGCATATCATTGGCCAGGAAATATTAGGCAATTACAAAATGTGTTGTTCTCAGTGGTGGCATTAAATACATCTAACAGTATTGAAGCGCAGGCAATAGAACAAGCATTAACAAAATTTTCTCAAGTGAGTACTGATTTACAGAATGAAATTCCTTCTAATATAAGCATAGTGGAAAAAGTAAAAGACTGGCCGAGTGCGCAAGCTAGCTTTGAAAAGCAATTGTTATCACAGCTTTATCCATTATTTCCAACAACGCGTAAACTAGCGGAGCGATTAAAGGTTTCACATAACAAAATAGCAATGAAATTGAGAAAGTATAATATTCGCTAATAAGACTAATTAATGGTTCAAATTTTAATGAGGATAAATTTTCAAGAACAAGGCGCTTGATTGAGCAATAGCCGGCTATTGGGGTTGAAAGCAACGATGTTATAGGATATTTAGACCATTTAAAAAGATTACTTAGTTAGTCTGATTGGTATAATACTAATCGTATTTTCTAATCTCGCTACGTGCGATGCTTTGTGATGTGATAAAACTAATAAGCGCCTTGTTATTTTCGTTATGTATTGATTGCTAGCGTTAAGCCAGCGCTAGCTTGTTTTTCAACTTCTTTTTTAAGCTTAGCTTGTAACTCAAATTGCTCTGTTAGTGCAATAACTAGTGTATTGTCAAGATAATTTACCTGTACTTGGGGGTCTCTTGGCTGCAAACGCCCCTGTGTAAATAAAATGGCAAGGCGTAATATTTGTATTAATAAGTGCATACGCTGGGTAGTTGTTATTAAGTCGCTTTGTTCGTCTTTATGTAATTTTATTTGAGCTCTATGATTACGTACTAATAAAACAATGGTCTTTTTTTCGTTCTCGCTAAAACCAGGCATATCACTGTGTTCGATAATATAGCCGCCGTGGTGCTGGCGTTTTTTAGAATTGATTGCTATACCAATTTCATGTAGCTGTGCTGCCCAACACAATAAAGTGAATTCAGCGCGGCTTAATTGAGCGTCTGTATTTTTTAGCTGCTTATTTATTAATGTTAGTTGTTGTAAAACACGTTGGCTAAAGGCTCTGTCTATATGATGTAAGCGCATTAAATTATGAATCGTTCTTTCTCTGGTATCGATATCGGTACGTGATTGGCTTAAATCATATAAAACCCCTTCACGTAAACCACCAGTGCTAAATTTAAGTTGTTCAATGCCTAGTTGGCTAAAGCAGCTTGATAAAATAGCTACTGCGCTTGCTAATAATGGCCGTCTAGCATCTTCTAAAGAACGCAATGGAATATTATTACAGTGCTGCCAGCCAATAAGTTGTTTAACTAAGCGCTTTATACGCTTTGCCGTTATTTTTTCATCGCCATAAAGTTCAAGCATTACTTGGCTTATCGCTTTAATAGAGCCAGAAGTACCAAGTAAAGTTTTACTGTTTGATTCTCTATAACGATTGGCGACACCGGATAATTGTTTAGTGGCAAAGTCTTTAGCATCATTCATTGCTGTTGCCGTAATTTCACCGGTCATAAAGAATTGTTGCTGTAAACTGATACAGCCCATAGCTAAACTGTTAGTAAGTGACGTAGAAAAACTATGCCCTATAACTAATTCAGTGCTACCGCCACCAATATCAATAATAAAGGTACTGCCTCGTAGTGGCTGAGTATGCGCGACACCTTTATAAATAAGTTCAGCTTCTAATTTACCTGAGATTATTTCAATAGGGTAGGGTAAGGCTTTTCTGGCTAACCTTATGAATTGTTGATGATTATTTGCTTGGCGCAAGGCTTGAGTGGCGACTATTCGAATTGCACTGTTAGGAATATTGGCTAGTGATAAATTAAATTCATGTAAACACTCTATCGCCTTTGTCATCGCCCAAGCACTTAAACAATTGTGTTCGTTCAAACCTTTAGCCAGACTAATAGCGTGCTTTTGTCGGTGCACTATTTGTAAGCAGCCATCTTGTTCGCGGGCAATAATTAAATGAAAGCTGTTTGAACCTAAGTCGATGGCAACTAAATGATTGGTTTTGTTTGGGGTATGTTTATCCATGGCAGACTTTTAATTTTTTGTCAGTTTGGTTAAATGTTATTATTTTTGTCAATTGTTGTTTTTTAAGATAATGATAAATAGCAACTTGTGCGCGTGTTTTAGGGATATCTACACTAAATTGGTATTGATTCGTTTGGCTTGTGTCGAGATTTCTTGCTTTGGTATTATCATTTAATTGAATGGTGATAATATCAATAACACTTTGTTTTACCGCAGGATCATAAATAGGACAAGCGACTTCTACCCGTTGATCTAAATTGCGACTCATCCAGTCGGCAGAAGAAATGTAGACCTTTGGTTGGCCATTATTTTCAAAAATAGAGACTCTTGGATGTTCTAAATAACGATCGACTAGACTAATAGCCGTTATATTCTCACTTTGATTACGAACACCAGTCACTAATGAGCAAATGCCGCGTATTATTAATTTTATTTTGACACCAGCATTACTTGCTTGATAAAGCTTGTTGATCAAATCATGGTCAACTAAATTATTTACTTTTAGGGTAATACCACTGCGTTGGTGCTGCTGAGCTGTTTTTATCTCTTGATCTATTAACTCTTCTATCGCACTACGGGCATTAATTGGGGAGACAATGAGGTGTTTGAAAGTAAATGCTATATATGGAAATTTAATAAATTCGAACACTTGTGCTACTTCATCGGTGATTTCTTTCTGGCAAGTAAATAAGCTGAAATCAGTATATATTTTTGCATTTTTTTCATGAAAATTACCCGTGCCAATATGAGCATAACGCACTAAGGTAGCGCCTTCTTTCCGGCTGATCAGGCAGATTTTAGCATGAACTTTCAACGTTGAAATACCAAAAGTGACATTGGCACCGGCATTAGACAATACTTCGGCCCAGCTTAGGTTAGCTTGTTCATCAAAGCGTGCGCGTAATTCAATATTGACCGATACTTCTTTACCATTTTTTACTGCTTCAATAAGTGCTGC
>Ga0105358_10001311_pt1 | contig 13215 bp, 10 predicted proteins | sample GOMGulsemesocosm_5_FD_83509 | JGI IMG/M metagenome (GOLD analysis project Ga0105358, IMG submission 83509) | Methane-oxidizing microbial communities from mesocosms in the Gulf of Mexico - GOM15C Gulf of Mexico | ecosystem: Environmental > Aquatic > Marine > Cold seeps | place: Gulf of Mexico...
TAAAGAAACACTTAGCATCATATATGATACCTACAAAAATAATATATAAAAGATCATTACCTCTTATTCCTTCAGATAAAAATAAGATTAATATAGACGAATTAAAAAAAGAATTAATTATCAAATAATACAAATGTAGCATTTTTGCTACATTTATAAAAAACACCACTCTTTATTGATTAATGTCAATTACTTCTAAAATAAAATATTATACAATTACTTCATATATAAAATAGAAGGATCAAAACTATGAAAAAAATTCTTATCGCAGCATCATTAATAACAGCAGTTGTAGCATTCGCTAACCCTTACGCAAAATGTGCAGGTTGTCACGGTGCAGATGGTGGAAAAGTAGCTTTAGGTAAATCAAAAGTTATTAAAGATATGACAAAAGCTGATTTTGTTTCTGCATTAAAAGGTTATAAAGATGGTTCATATGGAGGTCCTATGAAGGGTCTTATGAAAGGTCAAGTTAAAACTATGGACGAAGCAACTATGCAAGCTATTGCAGATCAAATTGCTAAATAGTTTTCAACAAAAATTTAAAAAAACATATAATAGCTAAATATTTTAGCTATTATTTTTTACTACTTATTACACAAATTCAATTCTATCCCTACCTTTATTTTTTGCTCTATAAACTCCAAAATCAGCTTTTTGTACCATTTCATGTGCATCTTTAGAATCACTAAAAAATGAAACACCCATACTAACTGTAATAGAAATATCTCTTAATGGATGATAGATCTTTTTTGATTTAATATCCTCTCTTAATTCATTAAGTTTTTGTACAATATGATTCTTTGTAATAAAACAAAGAATAATAAACTCTTCACCACCATATCTATAAACTTCACCATTTAATATTTTTGCATGTTTTTCTAACTTATCACTTAAATATATTAAAGCCTTGTCCCCTGCTTCATGCCCAAAGGTGTCATTTATACCTTTAAATCTATCTGCATCAATAAAAACTGCACTTAAAAAAGAAGAATTGCTTTGTCTTGAAAAAACTTTTAAATCATCTTCCATCTTTCTTCTATTAAAAACTTTTGTTAAATGATCCCGATTCATTTTGTCTTCAAGAAGTTCTTTCTCTTTTAATAGTTGTTCAATCAGATTATCTTTGTAATCTTCTTCTAAATTTGTATTTTTCTGCTCAATAACTTTTCCTAAGGCAAATTCAAAACAATCTTTAGAATTTGAATAATCAATCTTTTTACATTCTATTACTAAAGATGGTTTTTCTTTGCCTAAACCATTAGTAATTCTTAAGGTATCAAATTGTTTTATAGAGTATTTAATATTATCATCAATAATTTTTGGTTCTAAAAGTATTTTTTTCCAGTATTTATTATTCTCTTTACAAAGAGTTAGTACTTTCTTTAATAAAATATCTTCAAATAATTCTTTAGCCACCGAAATCTTCTGCATATTTTTATTTCCTAAAATAATCTAATGAAACTATATCAGGTAATAACTTAGCTATATATTCTAAAATTATTAAAAAATAAATATAATAAGTTTTACTTATATCATATTCATAAGTATTTAATATATTATTGAGTATTATTTTAAAAATTAATTTAAGGATTAAAAATGACTTTAAGAGAAAAATTCTCTCCAATGTGTTTTTTATCAGCATTGGGTGCTGGTGGTTTATCTGTATCATTTTTTATGTATTTAATGTTTCTAGTACCACATAAAGGTGCTCCTATGGCAACATTTGATTTTATATTTCCAGAACTATTAAAAGGAACATGGTTATCTTTATTATCAGCTTTTTCACTTGTAATGATTATAGCTTTTGCTTTTTTTCATTTTAAACTTCTAATTTGGAATACAAAACAATTTTTAATGTATAAAAAAACAGATACATATAAAGATTTAAAAAACTCCAATGCAGAAATAACACTAATGACAATTCCTCTTACATACACAATGACAATTAACGTATGTTTTATACTTGGTGCAGTTTTTGTTCCAGGTCTTTGGGGAATTGTTGAATATTTATTCCCTTTTGCTTTAATTGGATTTGTAGTTTCAGGTTTTTATGCTTTAAAAATATTTTTCAATTATTTCTCAAGACTTCTAATAACTGGAGATTTTGACTTTACAAAAAATAATAACCTTTCACAAATGATATCTATTTTTGCATTTGCAATGGTAGCAGTTGGATTTGCAGCACCAGGTGCTATGAGTCATAATGTAGAAGTAAATGCAATTGGTATTTTTGGTGCTTTATTTTTTATGGCATTATCTGTGTTATTATTAATAATAAAACTAACACTTGGTTTTAAAAATATGTTTGAGCATGGTATATCAACAGAAGCATCACCATCATTGTGGATAATTATTCCAATACTTACGCTTTTAGGAATTACAGCTGTTAGAGTATCTTTTGGATTAGATCACAATTTTGATACCATACTTGCTAAATCATCACTATTTACTTTAACCTCTACAATTTTATCACTACAAATTATATTTGGTATTTTAGGATATAAAGTAATGAAAGAAATTGGTTATTTTGAAAAGTTTGTAGAAGGAGAGCAGCGCTCAGCAGTATCCTTTGCACTAATCTGTCCAGGCGTTGCATTTATGGTCTTTGGAATGTTTTTTATAAACTTCGGATTAACATATAATGATGTCATTAGTAAATATTCTCTTATGTATTTTATTTTAATGTTGCCATTTATATTTGTTCAATATAAAACAGTAATGTATTTCTTTAAATTAAAGAAAAAATTCTTATTTTAATAAATAAAAAAATTATAAAATGATACAATCTCTAAATTAACATTTAGAGGTTGTTCTCTCATGACAAAAATCAAAAAATCTACTTATACTCTTTTACTTTTAACTACACTTTTATTTACTGCTTGTTCAACAAAAGAACCTATTATTAAAATTCAAAAAAATGATCTGAAAAATACAACAATTTATGCAAATGATAACTTTATGAATCAAAATAAAGAAACAGCTGAATATATAAAGAAATACTTTAAGCCATGGAAACAAAATAAAGTTAGTTATACAATGGAAGATGCTACCTGGGGTTTTTCATATAAAGAAAAAACTATTTACTTAGAAAATCATATAAAAGCAGAAGAGAAATGGTTCAATAAACAAATAGATAATTCAAATTTTGATAATTATAATACTATTTTAAAAAAAGCAATTACTCTTAAAAATACAAATATAAGAGTTTTTCCAACATCTTCACCTATGTTTTATGACCCAAAGAAAAACGGGGAAGGATTTCCCTTCGACTATAATCAAAACTCTTCAATAAAGATAAATACCCCTATTTTCTTATCCCACTATTCAAAAGATAGAGCATGGATTTATATGCAATCAAATAGTATTGGGGGATGGATTAAAGAGAGTGATATTGCATTTGTAGATGAGAAATTTATTCAAGAGTTTAAAACAAGTAATTATGCAGTTGCAATAAAAGAAAAATTTCCTATTTATGATAATAGTTTTAGAGAATATGTAAAAGTTGCTACAGTATTTCCAAAATCTGAAAACAAATATATTATTGCAAGAAAAGATTTTGAAAACAATGCATTAATTACATATATAGATATAAATCCTTTAAACGTACAAAATATGCCTTTAGAATTCAATGCAATAAATAGAATTAAAATAGCAAAAGCCTTACTAAATGAGCCTTATGGGTGGGGTGGATTATTAAATAATAGAGACTGCTCTAGTTTTACTCAAGACTTTTTTATTCCCTTTGGAAAATTTATTTCTAGAAACTCAAAAGCTCAAACAAAAAATGGTAAATATTATGATATTTCTACACTTTCTAAGAAAGAGAAAAAAGAGTATATAAAACAACATGCTATTCCATTTTCTACTTTAGTATATTTAAAAGGCCACATTATGTTATATATTGGTATTAAACAAGATGAACCTCTTGTAATGCATAATATGTGGAGTATAAGACTTAAAAATAAATGGGGCAAGAAAGCTAGACATATAATAGGAAAAGCAAGTATTACAACACTAGAACCAGGTAAAGAATTAAAAGATTTTGATGAAGAGAATAATGTTTTACGTCAAGTAAAAGGTATTGTTATTTTATAAACTAATTAAGACATGAAGCTAAGTCAACAGAAGAAGAGGTATAGTTTATTGTAAAAGAAGGTTCAAGTAATCTTACCTTTCTTATTCTATCTTTTACTAGTTTTTAGACCTTAAATAAATAATTCTATATACCATTGGTACATAATAAAGATTTAAAACAGTTGCCCATAAAATCCCAAAGCCTAAAGATATGGCCATTGGTTGTAAAATCAGTGCTTGGCCAGAAGCGAAGAATATTAAACTACTAAGACCTAATACTGTTGTAATAGACGTTAATAAAATAGGACGTAGTCTCATTTTCGCATATTTTTCTAATTCTTCAAGATTTTTAGCTTTTTTAATGAAATCCATCATAATAATTCCATCATTTACTATAACACCAGCAAGTCCAACCATTCCAATCATACTAGGCATTGTAATATTTATATCCATAATTAAATGCCCTATTAAAACACCTAAAATAGAAAGAGGTACAGTACTTATTATGATAATAGGTTTTATTAAAGAATCAAACATCCATACTAATGCCATAAAGATTAGAATCACAGCTATTAATGCTGCTTGTCCCATTTCTCTTTGTACTTGTTTATTCTCTTTTTGTTCACCTTTAATATCTAAAGTTACTTCTTTCTTTAATGTTTTTAGCTCACCATCTAAATCTTTAAAAACTTCAGCTGATGTAATATCACTTAATGATGCAGTTACACTTATAATTTGTTCATTGTTCTCTTTAAATATTTGAGAATATGCAGGTACTTTTATAAAGTCGACAACTTGTGAAAGTAAAACTTTTTGATTTGAAGTTGTTGTAATTTCAAAAGTTTCTAAACTACTTAAAATATCTTTTGATTTACTTTTAAATACAATATCAACAATACCTTCATTATCGAACATTTTTGAATATGTTCCTTTAAAGTAATACGGTCTTAATTCATTTAAAATTGTCTGTTCATTTATACCTAAGTCATTTCCATATGAATTTACTTTAAATTTCAATTCATAGTTTCCAATCAATGCATCATCTGCAATATTTGACACACCTTTAATTGATTCTAAATGTTTTTTAAGAGATTTAACGGCTTGTGTAACTTTTTCTTTCTCACCTGATACTGCAATCTCAACATCATTTTTTACAATTCCAGCTTGAGGCACAAATATTTTTAATTCATCATAAAGTCCAGATTTTACATCATCTTTTAAAATCTCTTTTAATTGTGCTTCCATATCTTGAGCACTTGATTCTCTTATCATATTGGTATCATCATATTTAGGAGATAAATAAGGATTAACATATTTTTCAAAAATATTTATAGGTGCTCTTTCATTTAAATTAATAAATAATTGAAAATAAAATTCTTCATAATGAGGTTGATTTTTACCATCTAGTTTTAAACCAGTTACAGAAGTAACTGAACTTACTACATTTTTAAAATCTACATTATTTAATATCTTTTTTTCTATATCATAAACTAATTGTTCAGTTTGTTCAATCTTTTTTCCAACACCAACAGAACCTGTAATATATACTTGTGTAGAATCAAAAGCAGGCATAAACTCAAACTTTTGAGATTTAAAAACTATAACACTAGTACCTAAGATAGCTGTTACCATTATGAAAATTGCAATATATCTACCTTTAAGTAAAAAATCTAATATTCTTCCATAAAGTCTATAGTTAAAATCCCAAACTTTATGTGATTTTCTATTACCTTTACTTACTTTAAATATCTCTTTCGCATGCAATGGTAAAAAGAAAAAAGCTTCAAGAAGTGAACTTAAAAGAAGCACAGAAATCATAATAGGAAGAATCTGCATAAATTTACCAGTTTCTCCAGTCATCAGTAAAATTGGTAAAAATGCAAAAATTGTTGTTGCCGTTGCTGTTAAAACAGCTGGATACATTTCCATGGCACCATCACGTGCTGCTGTAAACTTATCTTTTCCCATTTCCATATGTCGGTAAATATTCTCACCAACTACAATTGCTTCATCAACTAACATACCAAGTGCGATTAATGCACCTAAGAGTGAAAGCATATTTAAACTATAACCTAAATAATCAGCGGCAATTAACCCTATCATAAATGAAGTTGGTATTCCAATTGCTATAACAATTGCAATTCTAATATTTATAAATATTAAAAGAGCAATAAATAGTAAACATAATCCAAATAATATATTTGAAACAACAGTATTTAGTCTATTTTTAATCCAAATAGAAGTATCAATATATGTACTAAATTCTAGATTCTCATACTTCTGTTCAAACTCTTTAGTAATCTCTTTTATTTGCTTAACAAGTTCAATAGAATCTCCACTAACACCTTTGTTTATACCAACTGCGATATTTGGTGTAGCATTATAATGTGAGATATCAGATACATCACCAAGAGTAAACATAACTTCTGCAATATCTTTTAGATAAAACTTCTTACCATCAACTTTGATTAATGTATTTTTAATTTTATCAACATTTTTTTCGCCATTAAAAGTTGATAAGTAATAGTGTCTTGAACTATCTTTTATCATTCCAATTGGAAAAATAGAACTTAAAGATTGAACTGCTTGAATAACCATATTTTTATCTAAGCCATAAGCATTTATTTTTTCATCATTAAAATTTATAAGTAGTTCTTTATCACTTTTCCCAAAAACTGAAACTTGGGATAAATCTTTTAACTGCATAACTTTTGATTTAACTTTTTTTGCAACATCTATTAAATATTCTCTTGAATCATCACCCTTTGAATAAACAGCAACGGTAATTAAAGGAAAAGAGTGTTCAATACTTTTTACAACAGGCTCATCCATATCAGAAGGAAGATTTGTTTTGATTTTTGAGATTATATCTTTTACATCAGATATTTCATCATCAGCTTTATAACCATCTTTTAAATCAACCTTTATTGAGAAAAATCCATTTTTAATAGTTGATGATATTTTATCAGTAGAACTTAAACCTAATAATTCATCTTCTATATCAGCAACAGCAATTTTATCTAAAAGTTCAGAACTTGCACCCGTATACGAACCTGATATAGAAATTGCATCAAGAGCAGAAGGAGGAAATATCTCTTTTGGTATTTTATAATATGAAAAAATTGCAAGTAGGAAAATAAAAAGAAGTAACATATGATTTAAAATAGGTTTCCTTAAAGCAAACTCTATAATACTTTTTATCATTTCTTTTCTTTTACTAATGGATTAAATAATAATGAATCAATAATTTGGTTTTTAAATTTCATATCTTCTAGTTGTTGAGCTAAAAATTTATTTTCTTCTTGTAGTGAAATATAGTGTGCATAAAGCTTATTAATATCTTTACTAATATAATAAATATTATTCCTAAAATATATTTTAGGAAAATATAGAATAACTGCTAAAAAAAGCATTGTAAATACAATTAGTAAAGTATTAATAGCATTTAATCTAATCAAACTTGAAAATCCTTAATTTAGAACTTCTACTTCTTGGATTTTGTTTAATTTCTTCTTTTGTAGGGATAATAGGTTTTTTTGTAAGCACTTTTCCTAAAGCATGGTCATTTCCACATTCACATCTAAATGCTTCAGGAGGACAAATACACGATTTAGTCCATTTTTTAAAATAGTTCTTAACAATTCTATCTTCTAAAGAATGAAAAGAGATAATTGCAACTATACAGTTTTCTAATTTTGCCGAGGCTAAAGAATCAAAAAGTCTTTTTAATACACCTAATTCATCATTTACTTCTATTCTAATACCTTGAAAAGGAAGAGTTGCAGGATGTATTTTACCTTTTGACATTTTTCTTGAAAGAAGTTCTGCTATTTGTTTAGCAGATGTAAAAGGTCTATTGTTTACTATTAAAGAAGCTACTTTTTTATATTCTCGAACTTCTCCACATTCTTTAAAAACTCTTTCAAGTTCACTTTGTGAATATGTATTTACAACTATTGAAGCATCTAAACTTTGATTTTGATTCATTCTCATATCTAAAGTTTCACTTTCAAAACCAAAACCACGTTCTAATTTATCTAATTGTAAAGATGAAACACCAATATCTGCTAAAACACCTCTTATATTGTAATCTTTAAAGTTATCAATAACATGTTCAAAATTACCTTTATTAAAAGTAACTCTTGAAGAAAAAGGTTCAAGTCTTTTAGCACAAAAAGCTAAAGCTTCATCATCTTGATCATTACATATTAAATTAACAGTTTCATTTTGTTCAAGTAATCCAGTACTATGACCACCAAAACCAGTAGTACAATCTATTATATAATCCTCTTTTATATCAGAAAAAGCGTCTAGTGTTTCATTATATAAAACGGGAACATGAGGTATTTGCATTCAAACAGTCCTTATTAAAATTACTATATAATACCCAAAAATATATTTAAGGCTTTTTAAAATGGTTGACAAGGCTACAGTTAAACAATTAAGTGATTTATCTCTTACTATGTTTAGAAAAAACTTTTTTGGTATTTATCATGGAGCAATCTCTGCAAAACTTGATCAAGAGAATTTTCTAATTAATACAAATGATGCAATTTTTGATAAGATGAGTTCAAATTATTTTTGTTCACTAAACCTTAATAAACAAGATTATAGGTGGAAAATAGCAAGTATGGAATCCCATATTCATGCAACTATTTATACAAATATTCATGAAGCAAAATATATAGCTTTTGGAATGCCTATTTATACAACTGCTTATACTTTTGATCACGATTCGATTGTTTTTGAAGATTACTTTGGAAAAACAACCTTTAAAGAAATACCAATTTATAATCCAGGAGATTATGAAACTTGGTATGACAGAAATGCACTTGAAATTACTAAGTATTTAAAAGAGTCTGTGAATAATATAATGGTAATAAAAGGGGTAGGTACCTATGTATACGATAGAGATTTAAATGAACTAGTAAAAAAAATAGCAATTTTAGAAAACTCATGTAGATTACTTAGTATTAAAACATCATTCTGTTAGTAAAATGACTTATAGAGTTATTTGTTTTGTTATTTATTAATATAAAGCCCTATTTTTAGCTATTTTAAAGCTTTAATACTATAAAGTTTATCCAAATTTATTTTAATTAAGGAGTTCATTCATGAACAAAGCTGAATTTATTGACGCAGTAGCTGCAAAAGCTGGTTTATCTAAGAAAGACGCAAAAGGTGCAGTTGATTCTGTATTAGAAACAATTACAGAAACATTAGTAAAAAGAGAAGCTGTAAGTTTCATCGGGTTTGGTACATTTACAACTGCGGATAGAGCTGCAAGAACTGCTAAAGTTCCAGGAACTGATAGAACAGTTGACGTTCCAGCTACTACTGTTGGAAAATTCAAAGTTGGAAAAGCTTTAAAAGAAGCAATTGCTAAAAAATAATTTATTTATTTAAATTAACCAACTTAAAAGGATCTGTTTATAACAGCTCCTTTTTTTATAGCTTATTATATAAATTATTTTTACTTTCAAAGACTTTATTCAAAAAATTTAATAATTTTGCTTTACAAAAAATGAAAAAGAGTATATTATAAAATAAACTAAGAAAGAGTATAATGATTAAGTCCCTATTTTTAATAACTTTATTATATCTAAATTTAAATAGCAATATGATAACACCCATTCCTCAAAAACTTGAAACAAATAAAGAAAAAGTAGCATTAGGTAAGTTATTATTTAATGCTACTATATTATCTAAAGATAATACAATTTCATGTGCATCTTGTCACCTTTTATCGCAAGGGGGAGATGATAATAAAAGTGTTTCAACAGGAATAGATGGATTAAAAGGAGACTTTAATTCTCCAACTGTATTTAATGCTGTATTTAATTTTAGACAATTTTGGGATGGAAGAGTTAATTCATTAGAAGAACAAGTTTTCGTAGCTATTGAAAATCCAGTAGAAATGGGAAATGATTTTAATTTATTAATTCCAAAACTAAAAAAGACTCAATATAAAAGACTTTTTAATAATATTTATCATGATGGCATAACTAAAAGAAATATTGCCCATTCAATTAGCGAATATGAAAAAACATTAATCACTCCAAATTCTGATTTTGATAAGTATTTAAGAGGTGATGAAAATGCTATTTCTGAAATACAAAAAGAAGGATATGAGATATTCAAAGAAAAAGGTTGTATCACTTGCCATCATGGAGTAAATATTGGAGGTAATTTATATAGTAAATTTGGTCTAATAATCAATCCTAAAATATCTCATTTAGAAAAAACAAATCTTACAAAAAAAAATAAATTTAAAGTGCCAAGTCTAAGAAACGTATTAAGAACTGCACCTTATTTGCATAATGGAATGATAGCAACTTTAGATGAAGTTATAAAAATAATGTCACTGCATCAATTAGGAAGAGATATAACTAGTGAGGAAATCTATAAGATAGTGCAATTATTGAAATCTTTTAATGGAAATCTACTAGAAGAAGAGAAAATAAAATAACGATGAAGTTACCTAAAAAAATATCATTTATTAATGTATTAGTTATTGCATTTATTTTATTATTATCCTTACTCCTATATTTATTTAAAATTCAAAATAATATAAAAGACTATAGTACATATCAAACACAGTTTTTAAATCTTGTACTTGTAGAAAAAGAGTTTAAAAACTTTTTTCTACAAAAAGATAAATTTATCAACTTTGATAAGATAGTAAATGAAACAAAAAAATTTGAAGAGATATTAATTTCTTTAAATAATAGTAATATAGATAAAGATTTTGGAAATAAATTTATTGATAAACTTAAAGTAATAAATTCTGCTTATAAAGAAAAATTAGAACTTATTGAAGATTATAAATCTTCGCAAGCTACTATTTTAAACTCCATGCACTATATATTTGATTTAAACAAATATTTACAACTTGATAAGAAATATGATCTCTCTTTTAAAACAAAAATTAATGATCTTATGTTTCTTATGTTACATAATTTTATTGAAATCGATAGTAATCTTGAGAATTTATTTATTAAAATTGATGATATCCAAAAAATAAATACACAATATAATGATAAAAGAATCATATATTTCACTATTCATTCTAAAAAATTAATTCAATTAATTATTAAGACTATTGAATTATCAAAGCAAGCCGATAATATATTACTTGAAGAGCCTATTCTTAATGCTTCTTTAGAACTTGATAGAATTTATAATAATTATTTAGATAAACAGTTAATAATATCCTTTTTATTTTTTATATCATCAATTTCAATTATGGGCATACTTATAAAAATATTTATTAGTACTACTAAAATAAAAAATAAACTTTTAGCTTATAAATATGCTGTTGAACACAGTGATAACTCTATTATGTTAACAGATGTAAATAAAAAAATATTATATGTAAATGAAAACTTTGAAATAACTTCAGGTTATAAAAAAGATGATATTTTAAGAAAAGACCCAAAGTTACTATCTTCAGGACTTAATACTAAAGCTACTTATGAAGAATTAAATAAAAAACTTTTAGCTGGTGAACAATGGCAAGGTGAATTTATAAATAGAAAAAAAGATGGTACTTTATTTTATGAAAAAGCTTCAATTCTACCAATTTTTATAAATAAAAAAATAGAAAATTATCTTGCAATTAAACTTGATATTACAAAATATATTAAACAAAGAGAAGAGTTAAAAGAATCATCAATAGTTTTTGAAAATACGGAAGAAGGTATCTTAATTACTGATGTAAATCAAAATATATTATCTGTTAATAATGCATTTCAAAAAATATCTGGATATACAAGAAAAGAATTAATTGGTAAAAAACCTTCACTATTTAAATCATTTAAACATGATAAATTTTTCTATAAAAAGATGTGGTTAAGTATTGAAGAAAAAGGATACTGGAAAGGTAAAGTTAATAATCTAATTAAAAATGGTTCAATTATTCCAACATGGTTAAATATTACAGCAGTTAAAAACAAAGATGGAAAAGTAATAAAATATATTTCTATTCATACAGATTTACAAGAAATTATGGATACTCAGGAAAAAGCAGATTACCTTGCATATCATGATAGTTTAACAAACCTACCAAATAGAATTAAACTTGAAGAACATCTTTCACATGTAATTTCAGTTGCAACACGAGATAAACTTACAATGAGTATTTTATTTATTGATTTAGATAGATTCAAAATCATAAATGATACTCTTGGACATCAAATAGGAGATAGACTTTTACAAAATGTATCAAAACGAATAAAAGAAGTTTTAAGAGATAATGATATGCTTGCAAGAATGGGTGGAGATGAATTTATTGTAGTGCTTGAAACGGCAAGAAATAAAAAATCAGCCGCTTATGTATGTCAAAAAATACTTGATACTCTAAAAGAACCAATTAAAGTTGGTGAGCATATGTTAAATACTAGTGCAAGTATTGGAGTTGCAATGTTTCCTGATAATGGTAATAATATAATGACATTAATCAAAAATGCAGACACAGCAATGTATCATGCAAAAGATCTGGGTAAAAATAATTATCAATACTATAATGAAGAATTATCAATTAATATACATGAACAATTAAAAATAGAACAAGCTTTAAAACATTCAATTTCAAATAAAGAATTATACCTAAATTATCAGCCACAATACGATTTAAAAACTAAAAAAATTATTTCATTTGAAGCTCTTGTAAGATGGAATAGTGAAAAAATTGGATTTATTCCTCCTGATCAATTTATTCTTGTGGCGGAAGATACTGGAATGATAATAGATATTGGAGATTTTATTTTTGAACAATCATGTATGGATTTTATCAAATTTAAAGAAATTAATAATGAGCTTCAATATATAGCAATAAATATTTCAAGTATTCAATTTAGAGATAAACACTTTATAAATAAAATAAAAAGAATTATTAAAAGAGTAAATATAGTTCCATCTGAAATTGAATTAGAGATTACAGAAAGATATATTATGGAATTTAACGAATCAAATATAACTATTCTTGAAGAGTTAAGAGAATTAGGTTTTAGAATGTCTATTGATGATTTTGGTACTGGTTATTCATCAATGAATTACTTAAGTAAACTACCAATTGATATTATTAAGGTTGATAAATCTTTTGTTGATGGTATTCCTGATGATAACAATAATATACAA
>Ga0105358_10001313_pt1 | contig 13203 bp, 10 predicted proteins | sample GOMGulsemesocosm_5_FD_83509 | JGI IMG/M metagenome (GOLD analysis project Ga0105358, IMG submission 83509) | Methane-oxidizing microbial communities from mesocosms in the Gulf of Mexico - GOM15C Gulf of Mexico | ecosystem: Environmental > Aquatic > Marine > Cold seeps | place: Gulf of Mexico...
AAAAACCCGGCTCTTTGAGCCAGGGTTTTCAGTCACACGGTACTTCAAATAAGCGAGGCTTATCCTTGTGGGTACATATTGTAGTTAACGCCTGCCATATCTTCCAAGCAACGCATCACCTGACAGCTGTAACCAAACTCATTGTCGTACCAGCAATACAATACAGCACTGCTACCGGCAACAATGGTGGCTTCGCTGTCAAATACACTGGCGTGACGGGAGCCTACAAAGTCAGACGACACAACTTCCGGAGAATTGGTGTAGTCGATCTGCTGCTGCAAAGATGAATGCAGTGCCGACTGGCGCATATAAGCGTTTAGCTCTTCTGCCGTCGTGCTCTTTTCAAGCTGCAAGTTCAAGATGGCCATGGATACATTCGGCGTTGGTACGCGAATAGCGTTACCCGTTAATTTACCACCGAGCTCTGGTAGAGCTTTGGCAACGGCTTTTGCCGCGCCCGTCTCTGTCAACACCATGTTAAGTGCCGCACTGCGGCCACGGCGATCGCCTTTGTGGTAATTATCGATCAAGTTCTGGTCGTTGGTGTAAGCGTGTACGGTTTCAACGTGACCGTGCTTAACACCGTACTCATCCATGACAGCCTTTAGGACCGGCACGATAGCATTGGTGGTACAAGACGCCGCCGAGACAATTTTATCCTCAGGCAAAATATCGCAATTGTTAATACCATAAACGATGTTCTTGATATCGCCTTTGCCTGGTGCTGTTAGCAAAACTTTGGCTGCACCTGGGCACTCTAAATGCTTTCCAAGGCCAGCCTCGTCACGCCACACACCGGTATTGTCGATGATAATCGCGTTATTAATGCCGTGTTTTGTGTAATCGACTTCAGCGGGAGAGTTGGCGTAGATAACTTTAACTTCATTACCGTTCAGAACCAGCGACTCAGTTTGCTCATCAACACGAATCGTGCCTTTGAACGAACCATGTACCGAGTCACGGCGCAGCAAGCTAGCGCGCTTAACCAAATCACCTTCTGGCATGCCTTTGCGCACAACGATGGCCTTAAGGCGCATAACGTCGCCACTACCTGCTTTCTCAACCAGCAAGCGAGCCATCAAACGGCCGATACGACCAAAACCATACAAGACCACGTCTTGAGGTTCGGCTAGAGGCTTGCCTTCAGTACCAACCAAGGCGGTCAATTCAGAGGCAACGAAGTCAGCTGCGCTAACGCCTTTGTCCATTGGGCCGCCTTCTTTCATATAAGAAACGGTAATTTTGCCCAAATCAACATGGGCTGGGCCCAAGTTCATCGCACAGATGGCCTCAAGAATAGGAAAGCTTTCAAACTCAGACAGCTCATTCGATTCAACCTGACGCACAAAGCGATGCGCTTTCATGATGTCGATAACAGAGCGGCTAACTAAAGAGCGGCCATACATATAGATGGAGACGTTCTTTTGTCGGTTGAGTTTGCCAATCATGGGAATCATGGCTTCAGATAGCGCTTCGCGCTCTTTCCAGTCTTTAAAGTAGTCGTCCGGCTTTGGTCGATTCACGGTAGCACCCTTAAATGTTAATAAACTTGTACACCCAATCCCTGTGTATCCGCTGCCAGACTATGCTGGGCGGAGTGGCCGCTATTATCGTGATTCAATTACGCAGGTGCAATAGTCAAAACCAAATGGCCGGCATAAATTTGATGGATACCACTAAAAAGTGTGCAAGAACTAAACGCTTTTTCAATTTTGCTATCACCCTGCTAGCCTCAAGCAACAAACTCGCTACAATAGCCCACCCTATAGACCCGCTACATATGCTAACGTCATATGCCAACTTCATATGTCAATTTAAGAGGGGGCAGGCTCGAGAGCAAACCGAGCACTTTCTTAACTGTCCACAGGCCATAGTCATAACAAGGTAAATCATGAGCGACAGCAGTTCATTGCACAGCGTACTCAAGCCACCATTTGCAAGCAAAGGCGCCGGTAGTCTGTATTGGCAGGGCCTAACGGGCGCCGCCGGTGCGCTGGCCATTGCCAGCGCCAGTGAGAAGTCCAAGTGCCCTATTCTTGTCATCTGTAATAGCAGCGCCGAAGCCAGCCAGCTCGAAGACGAACTGCGCTTTTTTATACCAGACCATGAGCTGCTGCACTTTCCCGACTGGGAAACCTTACCTTACGATAACTTTTCCCCGCACCAAGACATTGTTTCGGCCCGGCTTAAAGCCCTGTACGAAATTCCACGTTTAAAACGTGGCGTGGTGGTTTGTTCCATCAATAGCCTGATGCATCGGCTCGCACCAGTTGGGTTTATAACCGGCTCCAGTCTACTCATTGAACTAGGTCAAACCTTTGACCTAGAACTGCAACGAAAAATATTCCTAGATGCGGGCTACCAATGTGTCGATACGGTTTATGAACATGGTGAGTTCGCAGTACGTGGCTCTATTGTCGATATCTATCCTATGGGCAGCGAACAGCCCTACCGAATTGATTTGTTTGATGATGAAATCGATTCCTTGCGCTTGTTTGATCCAGAAACCCAGCGCAGCGCAGAACAGGTAGAGCGGATTGAACTGCTCGCGGCAAAAGAAGTCCCAATCACCGCTCTGGCTGTGGCAAGTTTTCGCGAACGCTGGTCCGAAGAATTTAGCACCGTAGATACCAGGCGCTGCAATTTATACCAAGACATTACCAGCGGGATTAGCCCGGCCGGCATCGAATACTACCTGCCGCTGTTTTTTGAAGAATGCGCCAGCCTATTTGATTACCTCCCCGATAACAGCCTCTGTATCCTAAGTGGTGATTGCCATGGTGCCGCTGAAAATTTTTGGCGCGACATCAGCGACCGGCACGACAATCGATGTGGTGATATTGAACGCCCTATATTAAAACCAGAGCAGATATTTTTAAGTGCATCGGACTTATTCGGCAACCTTAAAAAATATTCTCGCATCGACATCAATTCAAACAAGAGCTCCAATAGCGAAGTTAATTTCTCTTGCCGCACACCAATTGAGCTGCCCGTTAACGCCAAGGCCGACAATCCGCTGACCGCGCTAGATGCTTATTTAATGCGAGACCCCGGTCGAATTTTATTTTGTACCGAGTCTGCAGGTCGACGAGAATCGCTGCTAGAGTTATTACGTAAAAACCGTATTCACCCAACGGAAGTTTCTAGCTGGCAAGACTTTATAACTTCCGACTGCGACCTAGCCATTTGCGTGTCTGCCCTCGATCGCGGTTTGGTTCTGCCAGACGAAGGCCTGACCATTGTTTGTGAGTCCCAGTTGTTTGGCCAGCGAGTACGTCAAACTCGCCGACGCAAAGCCAACAGCGATCATAATGAATCTATCGTAAAGAACCTTGCCGAGCTAAGCATCGGCGCGGCAGTGGTCCATATCGATCATGGTGTCGGTCGCTACCGTGGTTTAGAAACAATTACCATTGATAATCAGGTCAATGAATTTTTGATGCTTGAATACGCCGACCAAGCGAAATTGTATGTACCGGTAGCCAATCTCCACTTGATTGCACGCTACAGCGGAGCCGAGGCCGATAACGCTCCAATGAATCGCTTAGGCAGCGAGCAGTGGCAAAAAGCCAAACGCAAAACCGCTGAAAAAGTTCGTGATGTCGCGGTAGAGCTATTAGACATATACGCACGTCGAGCCGCCCGAAAAGGTTTTAAGTTTCGAGATCCTAAGGAAGCTTACGAAGATTTCGCCAGCGGCTTCCCGTTTGAAGAGACCGACGATCAAAAGTCTGCTATCGATGCCGTGTTTACCGACATGACCCAAGACAAGTCCATGGATCGCCTAGTCTGTGGTGACGTTGGCTTTGGTAAAACTGAAGTCGCTATGCGGGCTGCCTTTTTGGCCGTGCACAGTGAAAAACAAGTCGCTATATTGGTGCCCACCACTTTACTGGCTCAGCAACATTACGAAAACTTTAGCGACCGCTTTGCCGACTGGCCGGTGAATGTTGAAGTTATCTCAAGATTTCGGTCGGCCAAAGAATCTACCGAGGTCGAAAAACAACTGGCCGAAGGCAAGGTCGACATTGTTATCGGCACTCACAAGCTTTTACAAAAAAGCATGAATTACAAAGCCCTGGGCCTATTAATTATTGATGAGGAGCATCGCTTTGGGGTACGACAAAAAGAGCAGCTAAAGTCGATGCGCACCGAAGTTGATATCCTCACCATGACGGCCACGCCGATTCCGCGAACGTTGAATATGGCGATGTCGGGCATTCGCGACCTAAGCATTATTGCCACACCGCCCGCAAAGCGTTTATCCGTCAAAACTTTTGTTCGCGAGCACGACGCAGGCTTAAGAAAAGAAGCCATTTTGCGAGAATTATTACGCGGTGGCCAAGTGTATTATTTACACAATGAGGTTAAGACCATTGAAAAAACAGCCGAAGAACTTCGGCTGGCGGTTCCCGAAGCTCGTGTGGCGGTTGGCCATGGTCAAATGCGCGAGCGCGAGCTCGAGCAAGTCATGAGTGACTTTTATCACAAACGTTTCAATGTACTGGTGTGCTCCACCATTATTGAAACCGGTATTGACGTCCCCAATGCCAATACGATTCTTATAGATCGCGCCGATAAATTTGGTTTGGCGCAGTTGCACCAGCTTCGAGGTCGCGTAGGCCGCTCGCACCACCAAGCCTACGCCTACCTTTTAACCCCCCATAAAAAGTCCATGACCAAAGACGCCATCAAACGCTTGGAGGCAATCTCCGAAGCCCAAGACCTCGGCGCGGGCTTTACCCTAGCCACTCACGATTTAGAGATTCGCGGAGCTGGAGAGCTGCTCGGAGATGATCAAAGCGGCCAGATGCAAGCCGTTGGCTTCACCATGTACATGGATATGCTGGATCGCGCCGTGAAGGCAATCCAAAGAGGCGAGACCGCAAACATAGATGCGCCGCTGGATACCAATGTCGACGTCAACTTGCGCATTCCAGCCTTAATTCCCGATGATTATCTACACGACACCCACAGCCGCTTGATACTGTATAAACGTATCGCCAGCGCCGAGAACAGTGCTCAGCTGCGTGAGCTACAAGTAGAGATGATCGATCGCTTTGGTCTATTGCCAACACCTAGTAAAAACTTGTTTGCAGTCACCGAGCTTAAGCTCATCGCCAGTAAACTGGGCATTGAAAAGCTCGAGGCCGGCAGCAGTGGCGGTTTAATTGAGTTTGCCAGTCAAACGAGCGTTAACCCGATGACGCTGGTTAATATGGTTCAGAAACAACCGCAACACTATAAGCTCGCTGGCGCGAATCAGTTAAGGTTCAGTCTTGACTTGGAGAATGCCGAACAGCGGATCGATGCGGTCGAAAAACTTCTCGAGCGCCTAGCTCAGAAACCAGCGTAAATTATGCAGAATTACAGGATGCACTCACACATGTTGTTAATAAAATCTAAGCGTTATGCCAATGCTATTTTTAAACGAGCTGGAATATCTCTTTTTCAAATATTTGAAAGATCAGGACGTTATATCGCTCTTGCATTCATACTGTTTACGGCCTCTCTAAGTTACGGGGCAGCCGAGCAGCAACCCTGGTATAACATCGAGCTTATTGTTTTTAAGCGTCTGTCGATTAACCAAACAGAATTACCAGCAGACGTTGAGCGCTTAACGCTGAGCTACCCCAAGTCTATTCTTACCTTTGCTACGCCAGAGCTACCAACAAGCCCTGAGACGACTGACGGCACCATACATGATGGTTCCGATACCTTACCCTCCGCAGGCCTAACTGAGACCCCAGCAGGCGATTTAATTGCGGGTACTTTTTTGACTCCCCAGCCTACAAGCGAGCACCAGCTGAGCGACAAAGCTAGGGCCTTGCGCCTGAGCCGAAACCAAAGAGTGCTTTTCCACCAAAGCTGGAATCAATTGTTAACCGGCGCCAAGGAAGCCCCCGCTATTTTCATCAATGGCGGAGAGCAATTTGGCAAGCATCAAGAGCTAGAGGGTTACGTTAAACTGAGCCTATCGAGATACTTACATCTCAACACCAACCTCTGGTTAAGCAGTTTTATTTCAAATGAAGGGCAAGAAATAGGTAACTGGACCAAGCTACCTGCCCAGCCGCTCACCCAACATCGCGTGCCAGAACAAGAAGCCACGTATGACGGCTATGCCCTCTCCACGAATACCAACGAGGTACAAAATTTCGATTCGGTTACGCCGTATCTAACACAGCAAGAGTCTAGCGGCTTTCACATTCAAAGTATTGACAACCTACTTCAAAAGCGACGCATGCGCAGCGGCGAGTTGCATTACATTGATCACCCTGCGTTTGGGGTTTTGCTAAAAATAACACCGATTGAGTCGCCACAATGGCCCTACAATAACCAGCCCAAGCCTGCGAAAAAAGTTATCGAGACACCTGCAGCAGAACCTGGATTAGATATAGAGCTAGCACCAGAAACACTTCCAACAGATGATTTAAATGCTGAAGTTAAGCCAGCTAAGCGCTAGCACAATAGAACCTTTAGCAAGCCATAAAATCAAAGCCAGCTTAGCATCCCACTACCATAAGCCGATTGAAATCCAGTCGGCTTTTCCGAAAAAATTAGAGCAAGAAAACCACTGCAGCGCAAAGCCACACAGAGAGCTTTCGCGGCGGCACTCGGAAGATGAAATTTTAAATTAAAGACCGTAAAAACCAAAAGAGAAAGACCCAGCGCACCAATAAGTTGCAGGTCATATTAGAATATTTCGATAGCATGCTTCTAGAATTGGCTGAGCGTAAAACGCCCAAGCCAATTTTAGCATTACAAACAGACTACATCTTCTGCTTGCAAGCCTTTATCACCATCTTGAAGTTCAAAGTCTACCTCTTGCCCTTCTGCAAGCGAGCGATATCCCTCTCCTCGGATGCTACGGTAGTGAACAAAAATATCATCACTTTCTTCACCACGGGTGATAAAACCATAACCTCGTGCGTTATTAAACCACTTAACGGTACCATTGGCGCGATCAGCCATTACTTCGCCCTTCCCTATAAAACCCAATCATAACTAGCTTTTAACCCTGCCGAATCCTTTGGCAACACCAAACTATGAACGCCTTTAACATCAACAAAAAGAGAACTAGAGACTACAGCAGAGGAACAACTACCCCTGGGGAGTGTTAACTCCCGCTGTCGCCGAAATCATTACTAGCGGAAGCTAGCAAAATAAAGAATACGACGACCCCGACTTTTTAAGGGATTTTACTGGCCGTGTCCAGTACTAAGTACTAGACTTCCCGGTTTTTGTGAACAATAACGGTAAAACCTTTTGAATTAGCGATATAACCGCCGACGTACAACCGTTTAACTGTTGGTAGATTTCATCCAAGGTTATGACGCCAGGGGTAAGACCTGCCCCCCAATTGACCACCATGCAGACACTTGCGTAATCAATATCGGCTTCACGCGCCAACGCTGCCTCCGGCATTAATGTCATTCCAATGACATCCACACCGTCGCGTTGCATTCTTTTTACCTCGGCGGCGGTCTCTAATCTAGGGCCTGGGGTGCAGCCATAACAGGCCATTTTTTTTAATATTTTTGAACTGGATTGAAGCGCCAAATTTAAAGAACTGCTTGCCGGCTCGGTAAAATCTATGTGATCGAGAGGCGCGAATTCTCCATCAAAGAAAGTGGCATCTCTACCGTGACTATAATCGATGACCTGATCGACGAGCACCAAACTGCCGGGTTCCAAATCTTTTCGTACCCCGCCAACGGCATTTACCGCGATGATTGAATGAACACCCAACGCTTTTAAGGCCCAAATATTCGCACGGTAATTTATTTTATGCGGCGCCAACTTATGGTTTGCACCATGGCGGGGCAAAAACAAAAAATGGATCGCCGGGACGTTTTCTTGCGCAAGTTTTAATACGTCGACCTGCACAGGCAGATCACTTAATGGTGTTAATACTTTTATTTGTTGAACAAACTTAGCACCCGCAAAACTGTCTAAGCCAGAGCCGCCGATGACAGCGACAATATTATCTTGCCCACTCAAAATCTCAGGCAATTGTTCACGATACTGCGCACTTAAGACAGGGTCTATGATTAGGGACAAGGAAACACCTTCGAATTGATTTTTGCTGGAAACCACCAAACTACAATGGTTTATATGAACTTAATAAAAACCGGAAATTACAACAACGCTATTATCATAATTCCGGTCATCATCGTTTAATCTTTACCGCTTTGAGCCGCGGCATAAATACCCGGGGCGTTACGCAAGCCACCCTTATAATCTAAACCTGAACCAAACACAAAGCAGTCATCAACTGCAACAGCGTAATAATCGACGGCAACCGATAATTTTTTACGCTGATGCTGTTTTTCGATCAACACCGCGATCTGTACATCACTGGCGCCTTGCTGCAAGCAATAGCTGCGTAAAGACTGCAAGCTAACGCCTTCATCATGAATATCGTCGACTAGAACAACCATTCGCCCCGATAAATTAATTTGGGGCAAAGCGGGCCAGCGGTTACCGCTATCGGCTCTGGTTTTACCATTCTTAGCTGAGTAGCTCGGGTGCACATATTCCAGTTCAAGCGCAATATTTAAAAATGGTAAAAGTTGACCGCAAGTCACCATTCCACCATTCATAACGCAGAGCAACAATGGGTTTTTGTCGATCAGCTGACGGTTCATTTTTTCAGCCATCATCTCAATCGCCAGCTCCAACTCAACAGCGGAGGCCAGGCAACTGGCGTTATCCCACACGTCTTGGTATTGCGGATCGTTAATTTTCACAGGTGTTATACCCCGCACAATGATTTGGATCATCGACTGTTGGGTAGCTAATCACAGTTCCTCGCATGGTATTAAACAGCGCCCGAAGCTGGATCTTCAAGTTGCCCATTTATACCATCCGGAATATGTATGGTTGATGTTGGGAATGCACATTCAGCGCCATGTTTGGCGACAATGCTTAAAATCTTAAGCAACACATCTTGCTTCACCTCATGAAAGTGAGCCCAGTTAACCGTTTTGGTGAAGGTATACACAAAGAAATCCAACGATGACGGCGCAAAGCTGTTGAAGTTAACAATCATGGTTTGACCTTGATCAATTTCGTCATGCTGCTTCAACATAACTTTAATATCTTCAACGATAGCGGCAATTTTATCGGCATCGTCATAACGAATCCCAATCGTTTCATAGATGCGTCGATTTTTCATCCGCGATGGATTTTCTACCGATATGTGAGTGAAGGTTGAGTTCGGCACATACAATGGGCGCTTATCGAAAGTACGTATGCGAGTCAGACGCCAGCCGATATCCTCAACGGTACCTTCAATTTGTTGGTCAGGTGACCGAACCCAATCACCAACTTTGAATGGACGATCCATATAGATCATTAGCCCACCAAAAAAGTTGGCTAATAAATCCTTTGCCGCAAAACCTACCGCCAAGCCACCGATACCACCAAATGCCAATACTCCCGACACGCTATAGCCAAGAGTTTGCATGATGACTAAGGCCGTTGTAATTAATACGGATATCCGAATCAACTTGCCCATCGCCGAAACCGTGGTTTGATCCAAGGGCTCGTGGTTATAATCTGTATCCGTTAAGTTTTTCTCGGCATGACTGATAAAGCGAATTAGAAACCAAGCCAAGATAACAACAACGCCAACATCCTGTATTGGATTGATGGCCTTTAAAAGGTTCATCTCAGACTGCGATGCCGCAATTTGAGTTGCCCACGACAATCCAACCAACCATATCATCCAACGTACAGGGCGAATCGCAGCGTCAATCAGCGCGTCATCCCATAAGTTTTTACTTTTTGCCGCTTGACGCATTAAATTATTAAAAATAACCCGAGCAAACAATGCCGTTAGGAGCGTTAGCGACACGACAATAAATACTTCAGCTACCCAGAGGTTTTCTTTTCCAGTCCACTGGGCCAGCCAATCTGGGAACGTCATCAATGAATCAATCATTCTTTTTTAGTACCTGCTATTTAAATCAATATCACCTGTCGCCGAAGGGAAACAAATGAATCTGTTTAATGGGTTTTACCTAAGGCAAAGCGCTTTTTGCGCCCCATAGTATTAAGCCAATAATTCGGCAACTTGCTGTGACGCAACATCCCACTGTTTTTGCTCACGAACAGCTTGCCACTGCCAAACCTTGCGAGCCCGCATACTCTGAAGGCGCCGGGCGCTGTCTTCGCTGTAGTCGTAACCCGCCAAGGAGTTAAGCACGTCGATGGCACCGTCTCGGTTATTGCACACCAAAACCATGTCGCAGCCTGCCGCCAAAGCCGCTGCAGCACGCTCTGGATAAGAGCCTTGCTGGGCAGCCCCCGCCATGGTCAGGTCATCACTGAAAATGACACCATCGAAACCGAGCTTGGTCCGTAAAATGGTTTTTAACCAATAAGGTGAAAAACCTACCGGCGCAGCATCCACTTGCTCAAAAACGATATGCGCAGGCATAACCGCATCAAGCTGGCTCTTTAATTGAGAAAACGGTAACAGATCACGTTGGTTTATGTCATCCCAGCTGCGGATATCTACTGGAAGGGTTAAATGTGAATCCTCGATGACAGCACCGTGACCAGGAAAGTGCTTACCCGTGGTCGCCATGCCAGCTTCATGCATCCCCGTCATTAACGCTCCGGCTAGAGCGACAACCTCATCGGGCTGATCTGAAAAAGCACGATCACCGATAATACTGGAAAAATCAAAATCGACATCTAACACAGGCGCAAAGCTAATATCTACATCACAGGCTAAAACCTCGGCCGCTAATAACCAGCCCATGTTCTGCGCCAACGTTAAGGTGGCCGCAGGGTCGTCTCGGTAAGCCGCACGCAGTGACTGCATGGGCGGGAGACGAGTAAACCCGTCACCCTTAAAACGCTGCACACGGCCACCCTCTTGATCTACCGCGATGATAATCTCAGGGCGTACAGCCCTAATCTCTTGCACCAAGGACCGTAGCTGCTGGCGATTTTCAAAGTTACGCGCAAATATAATCAAGCCCCCAACTAAGGAGTTGGTTAATAATGTACGATCTTGCTCGGTTAGAGAGGTGCCCTCTACATCAAGCATTACAGGACCAAGGCTGGCGGTCATAAAATTCCTTAAGCTAACAAATATTTATACAGGTACGGCCAAGCTTTACAGCCGCATCAAGGGGGCTTGTTTTTAATGCGCTACAGCGCATCACTCGAGCCTAAAGACAATCGTCAATCTTACTACGAATCGAGTATTCGTTCATTATCGGCTTGGGCGGGCTAAGCCATATTATCAGTCGTTCGATATGCCTTAGCCCCAGCAAGCTTAAGTCGGTATAAAATCAGACTCGAGGGCTAGTCAGCCCAGCGAGGAATCGGGCAACTGCATCATTCGAGACAATGTGGGCACTAAAAGTTCAATTGCGCGCTCTACCTCACTATGCTGGCCGAAGTTATCAAAAATAATACCCTGGATGGAATCGATACTAGATAAGGTGAAGACCGCGGCCCCCAATAGAAAATACAGCTGCCAATAGAAGTCGATTGGATTGACGTGAGGAACAGTTGAGCGCAGCAGTGCAATAAATCGCCGATAGACTTCACCATACTCCCTGACGATAAAGCGACGTAAATGGCCTTGAGATTGCGTATAAGCCATGCCTAACAAACGCATGAACTGTTGTAATTGAATGACCTGTTCAGACTTATCCGCTTGGGTCTTACCATCAATATCCTCATCGCAGTGGCTCTGCTTAAAGGCCTTGAGCAAGGTGTAAAATATTGTCCGGAAAAGCTCGTCAGCCTGTATGGGTTTACTTCCTGCTCGAGAAGTCTCCTCCAAAACATCCAAATTGTCAGCCAGCTCTTCACAAAAGGGCTGTAATACTCGGGCAAACACGGCCTGGATAAGGGATTTTTTAGAGCCAAAGTGGTAATTAACAGCGGCGAGATTCACCCCAGCCGATGTTGTAATGGTACGAAGCGAGGTTTCAGCGTAACCCCGCTCGGCGAACAAGGCGCTAGCGGCATCCAATATACGTTCAACAGTTTCTTTCTGGGCCATACCTTTTCAACATCCACAACGAATAATAGGCCAGAAAATACGGAGCCGCGGGAACCTTGTCAAGAAAGCCTATCTGTAAAGAAGCATAGCGCCATCACCATTAAGACAATATTAGGTGGCACAAGGCGTCCGCCGACGATTGATTTTTAGACAATTATATTCTTTATACTCGGCTTGTTATATCTATGTAAGCTATCAATTTTAATTCTCAAAATATTATAAATTTAAAACTTTAAGAAAAAGAAGCGCTTAGAGCACGAACTTGAATCGTCTATGACCTGCATCAAATAATGGCGCGCAAATCCATGATTTCAAACACTGTACAAGATCAACCACCATGTTATTTTCATTCTGAGTTTTAACGAGAAGTCGACAAAAGAGCAAAAGGGATCTTAGGGTTAAATCACAAGTTGATGATTCGAGAAAAGGCTTTTATTCGACTTTTTAAATTCTGGGCGTTCAGACTGCGCTCGTATTGATTGGCTATTTTCTACGGAAAATATGGAGGTAATAATGGCAAGCCCACTCCCAGTAATTGGTGACTGGTATAATGATTTGGCCCTGGGTCAAATCTTTGAAGTAGTCGCTATTGATGAGCAGGCTGGCACTGTAGATATTCAGTACCAAGACGGCGGCTTAAGTGAATATGACGATGACTCCTGGCAACAATTGCAAATCGGTCCCGCCGCCGCACCGGAAGATGCGTCCGCAGGTTACGAGATGAGCATTGAGGATAGCAACTTGGGTGATGAGGTGCTCAACCCCGGCGGCAACAGCGACCCGCTTGCCTCCATAGAATCCGAAACTAGCTTCGCTGGATTTGACGATTTTTGAGGCTGAAGAGCTCGAACACAAGCTACCTAAACAAGTCAGTTTAAGCTAGGCTGTGTTCGAGAAATTACTTATACCCACATTGCAGGCTTGAATTTTAGCCGCTAAGTCAGCCTCAAAATGTGTTATTTGCAGGGCTCTAGAGCTGTTTCTGTGAGTAATTATTCACGCCCATCTACGCCGATAAATAATATTGATGATCAATACTTACTAGAGCCAGCCGCAGAAACCTATCTCGCCACACCACTTAAGCATTGAAACCTCCCGAAACTCCACGCATTTTGCAATATGGGCTTATGTTCAGCAAAGATGATTGCTATGCTAGTAGTCTGATTATA
>Ga0105358_10001314_pt1 | contig 13199 bp, 10 predicted proteins | sample GOMGulsemesocosm_5_FD_83509 | JGI IMG/M metagenome (GOLD analysis project Ga0105358, IMG submission 83509) | Methane-oxidizing microbial communities from mesocosms in the Gulf of Mexico - GOM15C Gulf of Mexico | ecosystem: Environmental > Aquatic > Marine > Cold seeps | place: Gulf of Mexico...
CCTGCCAGAGTCCCCAGGAGTAAAGCCTCGGGTAACGTCAGTAGGCCTGGTCAGTTTGTGCACACAGATTGTTAAAACTGAAATCACCCCAAATAAGCGCACGTGTTTAGAGTGCTGCCAGCGTTCATTACCAACAAACCTGAATGTTACACGAAGGAGGAACCCCCCTTGAATTTTGCGACCGATATTCAGATCAGTACCCTTGAGGACCTGCAAACATTGGAAAAGGTGCCCCTCGAAGAGCGTAATCTACCCTCAAGCACCTACGCCCTGCTCTGTGAAAGCGCCGAGCGTTACAGCGATAAAACGGCTTTGCGTTTTCTGCCCCAAAGCAGCGCTGAGGAGCCCTCGGTGACCTACACCTACCGGGAACTGCTGGAAAAAATCACCCGCACCGCCAATGCATTGAGTGACTTGGGTGTGGAAGCGGGTGATACCGTCTCCATGCTGCTGCCCAACCTGCCGCAGACCCACTTCGCCATCTGGGGCGCGGAGGCCGTGGGTATTTTTAATCCCATCAACCCGTTGCTGGAAGTGGAACATATCGCCGCCATCCTCAATGAAGTGAAGGCCCGGGTGTTGGTGACCTTGGCCGGCACCGATCTGTGGGACAAGGCTCAGGCGGTGATCGAGCAGGTGCCAAGCCTGACCGCCGTACTGGTGGTGGATCTAGCCGGATTTCTGTCCGAGGGGTTGAGGGCAAGCATGGTTGGGGAAGGACCAAAGTATCTGCAAGGCTGCCCCGTAAAGGTCCTAGATTTCGACGACTTTATCAGTGCCTATCCTGGCGACGCCCTACAGAGCTCGCGGGAGATCCAGTCCGAGGATATCGCCTCTTACTTCCATACCGGAGGCACCACCGGCACTCCCAAGCTAGCTCCGCATACTCACGCCAACGAGGTAGCCTTGGCCTGGCAAATGGCCACGTGCACAGGCATGGACGAGGACTATGTGGGTCTCTGTGGCCTACCCCTATTTCACGTCAACGCCGTGTTTATCACCGGTTTGGCACCATGGAGTGTGGGTGCCGAGGTATTGCTGGCCAGCCCTCAGGGCTACCGCAACCCCGCGACGCTACAAAACTTCTGGAGCCTAGTGGAGCGCTACCGCGTCAGCTACTTCAGTGCGGTGCCCACCATTCTCGGCACCTTGCTAGAACAACCTTCAGAAGGGCGGGATCTGAGTTCCCTGCAGTACTGTCTCTGTGGTGCCGCCCCACTGGCTACCGAACTGATGCGTAACTTCGAGGCCCGCACCGGACTGGTGGTCATCGAGGGTTACGGCCAGACCGAGGGCACCTGCGCCAGCAGTTGTAACCCGCTCTACGGCGAACGCCGAGTGGGCTCGGTAGGGCTTCGCCTGCCATATACGCAGATGCGCACGGTGATAGTGGATGAAAGCGGCCACGCGGTACGCGATTGCGAAACCAACGAAGTGGGTGTGATAGCCATCAGCGGTCCCACGGTTTTTAGCGGGTACAAGCAGCCGGAGCAAAACAGGGGCCAATGGGTAGACGACGGTTGGTTCAACACTGGGGATCTCGGTCGCTTGGACGAAGACGGTTACCTGTGGCTGACCGGGCGTAGCAAGGATCTTATTATTCGTGGAGGCCACAATATCGATCCCCAGATGATCGAGGAGGCGCTCTACAAGCACCCAGCCGTGGCCGAAGCGGCCGCTGTCGGCAAACCTGATGCCCGCGTCGGCGAGTTGCCGGTGGTTTATGTGCAACTAAAAGAGGGTGCTGAAGTCGCTGAAGCCGAGCTACTGGCCTTCGCGGCAGAAAGGATCAACGAGCGCGCCGCCGTGCCCAAAGAGGTGCACCTGATCGAGCAGATGCCGATGACAGCGGTGGGGAAAATCTTCAAACCGGACTTGCGTAACGATATCACCCGACGAGTGGTAGAGAGGGAGCTACAGCGGGTGTTGGAAAATTCCGCTTTCGAAGTCTGTGTTGAGGTGAGCAAGAAACACGGACAGATTGCCACCGTTAAAACGGCAGCGGCGAAAGCGACAGAAGAGAAAATCAAGGCGGCGCTTGGCGTGTTTGCCTTTCGCTATGAGGTGGAGGCGTGGTCCTAGTCACCATCTATAGGTGAGTGTCTGGGTATCCATACATTAGAGTCGGCCAGGATTCGTGTAAAAAGCCACATTTTGTGCTGACAACCTTTTGATTAATTTAAGAAATGGGTTGCGTGAACTGACGCTCAAATCGCCTCTCAGACGAAGTGGTTTGCACCCAGTCTGATAATTTTCCCCAAAGGAATAACCTATGACTATTCATCAGGATAAACCGTCTGCATTTATCGCCCGTCGTTTCACCGCATCGGTGGAAGCTCAAATTAACGAGCGATATGCAGCCCAGGTCAACGAGGGCGACAGGATACTGAACACCGCGCAGCTCATCGAGCAGGCACAGGGGTGTGAAATCTTGTTTTGCTCTGTGACCGAGTCGCTTCCTCGCGACTTATTTGAAGCGTTGGCTGGCTCGCTGAAAGTTGTCGCAACTCTTTCGGTCGGGTTTGATCATATTGATCTGAGCGCGGCTCGGGATAACGGGGTTCGGGTGTTACACAGTCCCGATGTACTCAGCGAAGCTTGCGCCGAAATTGCAATGATGTTGTTGCTGAATGCAGCCAGACGCGGATATGAGGCCGACCAGATGGTGCGTACCGACAGTTGGCCGGGTTGGGCGCCGACCCAACTACTGGGCAAAGGGCTAGTGGGCAAAAAGCTGGGAATCCTTGGCTTGGGACGCATTGGTCGTGAGTTCGCTAAGCGTGCCAAAGCGTTCGGCATGGAGATCCATTACCACAACCGCAAGCGACTGGAGCTCGGTGATGAAGACGGTGCAATTTATCATGAAACCGTCGACAGCCTGCTTAGTATCAGTGAATTTTTTTCTATTAATGCCCCGGGAGCACCTGCGCTCACAGGTTTTCTCAACAAGGATCGTATCGCTCAGCTACCAAGTGGGGCGATTGTGATCAACATATCAAGGGGTGACATGATCAATGACGATGCCTTAATCGAAGCTTTACAAAGCGGGCACTTGTTTTCAGCAGGTTTGGATGTTTTCCAGAACGAGCCGGATGTTGATTTACGTTACGGCGAGCTTAAAAACGTATTTTTAAGTCCGCATCTTGGCAGTGGTACCACTGAGACCCGCGATGCAATGGGCTTCGTACTCTTGAATGGGTTGTCTGAACTCGAGCGCGGTAATTCGCCCGCTAACTGTATTGCCTAATTTTGCATCTTTTTTGGAATGAATCATGAAACTTAACGACAAATCTCTCTTCAAACAGCAGTGCTATCTCAATGGTGGCTGGGTGAATGCCAGCGACGATGGCGTCATCGAGGTCACCAATCCAGCCAGTGGAGAAGTGTTGGGCACTGTACCCCAACTTCCCCAGGAACAGATCAGCGCCGCCGTTGACGCAGCCAACGCAGCATTTCCTGCTTGGAAGGCCAAAACGGCTAAAGAGCGTGCCACCATTCTACGGCGTTGGTTCGAACTCTGCATGGATAACCAAGATGACTTGGCGCGCTTGCTAACGTTAGAGCAAGGTAAACCACTCCAGGAAGCAAAAGACGAAATTGCCTACGGTTCGTCATTTATCGAGTGGTTTTCCGAAGAAGCAAAACGCGTCTACGGCGACGTGATTCCCGCGGCATCCAACGACCGTCGTATCGTCGTGACCAAAGAGGCTATCGGTGTCGTAGCAGCCATAACACCCTGGAATTTCCCCAACGCGATGATCACCCGAAAGGCGGCAGCTGCGTTGGCAGCAGGTTGTACCGTGGTGGTTAAGCCGGCTAGCAGCACGCCATACTCAGCCCTGGCTTTGGCTGTACTCGGCGAACGTGCCGGTCTCCCTAAAGGAACACTGAACGTCGTCACCGGAGACGCACGCGTCGTAGGCGGCGAACTCACATCCAACCCGCTGGTTCGCAAAGTCTCTTTCACTGGCTCAACGGAAGTGGGCAAAGTCCTACTCACTCAGTGCGCTCAGACAGTGAAAAAAGTGTCGATGGAGCTGGGCGGAAATGCGCCTTTCATTATCTTTGATGACGCTGACCTTGATTTGGCCGTGGCTGGCGTGATGGCTTCAAAATTCAGAAATACTGGCCAGACCTGTGTCTGTGCAAATCGGATCTTTGTCCAGGATGGGGTCTATGATGCCTTTGCGGCCAAGTTGGTGGAAACGGTTGCAGCCCAAAAGATCGGCAACGGCTTAGAAGACGATATCACCATGGGACCTCTCATCGACACGATTGCAATGGAGAAAGTCGAGGAGCATATCCGGGATGCCAAGTCGAAGGGAGCGATTGTATGCTTGGGTGGTAATCGTCATGAATTGGGCGGCAACTTCTTCGAGCCGACGATCCTAACCAACGTGTCCCCGGACTCACTACTGATGAGCGAAGAAACATTCGGTCCGGTGGCGCCGCTACTTCGCTTCACTGAAGAAGAGGATGTGATACAGCAGGCTAACGACACGCCATTTGGCCTAGCAAGCTATTTCTATACACGCGATATCGGTCGGGTATGGAGGGTAGCAGAGGCGCTTGAATTCGGAATGGTCGGAATTAACGAAGGCATTATTTCTACCGAGTTAGCGCCCTTCGGTGGTGTTAAGGAATCAGGCTTGGGTCGTGAAGGCTCCAAGTACGGGATCGAAGATTATATCGAGATTAAGTATCTCTGCATGGGCGGTATTTAGTCACTTTTTGTAAGAACTCAGGACAACATCATGAACACAGCATCAAGTAATAAGCCGCGTGTTGGTATGGTCGGTATCGGTTTGATGGGCTTGGGGATCGCGACAAACGTCCAGAATGGCGGCTGGCCCCTGAATTTTCTCGAGCATGAGGGTAATCAACCTACTGATGATTTGGTTGCAAATGGTGCGGTTGGCTATGCGACAAGCAAGGATCTGGCTGGCGCTTGCGACGTAATTATCATTTGTGTCACGGGTACCCCTCAGGTTGAAGAGGTTCTATTTAATGCGCAGTCTGGCGTCCTCGAGGGAATGAAACCTGGCTCGGTCATCATCGACTGTTCGACGGCGATACCCAGCTCGACGGTTAAGATCGCCAACGCAGTAGATGATGCAGGGGGCCGATTTATGGATGCTCCCATGACTCGAACACCCAAAGAGGCGATGGAAGGTCGGTTAAACCTGATCGTAGGTGGGGATCGCGATCTCTACGACGAGCAGTTGCCTCTGTTGCATAGCTACGCCGAAAACGTCACTTACGCGGGCCCTGTCAGTTCAGGTCATAAGCTCAAATTGCTACATAACTACGTATCACTTGGCTTTTCAACCGTACTCGCTGAAGCGGCTGCATGTGCTGAAAAGGGTAACGTTGTCCCAGAAGTTCTAGTCGAAGTACTATCTCAGGGGGGGGGGAGTGGGGTCATCTTGGAGAGGTTTCAACCCTACCTCCTGAAGCGTGATTCCAGCAAATTTCAATTCAGTATTTCCAACGCCTACAAAGACATTAGCTATTACACAGCCATGGCTGATGATCTGAACGCGTACAGGGAAACGGCTTCAGGGATATTGCGCGTTTTGGAAACAGCCAAAACAAGCGGCCATGCCAATGATACGGTTCCTGAGCTTATTAAAATCATTAGTTAAAATATAATCCAAAATAAATTTGATAAAGAGAATATGACCATGACTAATTACAACATCGCGGTTATCCCAGGCGATGGGATCGGCAAGGAAGTGGTGCCAGAGGGTCTTCGGGTACTAGATGCTGTTTCCAAAAAATTCAATATTCAGTTCACATACAATCACTTTGACTGGAGTTGCGAGACCTATAAGAAAACTGGCCGTATGATGCCAGAAGATGGTATTGAGCAATTGCGAGAGAACGACTCGATATTCCTAGGTGCTGTGGGCTACCCGGGTGTGCCGGATCACATATCTCTATGGGGTTTGCTCATTCCCATTCGTCGGGAGTTTGAACAGTATATCAATCTTCGACCGGTTCGCTTATTGCCCGGCATCACTTCACCGTTGCGCGACAAGAAGCCCGGCGATATTGACTTCTGGGTTGTCCGCGAAAACTGTGAAGGTGAGTACTCCAAGGTCGGCGGACGCGTCCATGAAGGCACCCCATACGAAACGGTTATTCAGGAAGCCGTGTTTACCCGTCGTGGTACGGATCGGGTGATGAAATATGCCTTCGAGCTTGCCCAAAAGATCGGCAAACCTCATGTCAGTTCAGCTACCAAGTCCAATGGACTGTTTCATTCCATGCCTTACTGGGACGAACGCTACGCAGCTATGGCCGAGCAGTACCCAGAAATAAATTCCGATCAATTCCATGTGGATATTATGGCAGCGCGTTTCGTCATGTCTCCTGAACAGTTTGACGTGGTGGTCGCCAGCAATTTGTTTGGGGATATCCTGTCTGACCTCGGCCCCGGCGTCACCGGAACGATCGCCGTTGCGCCTTCAGCTAACATCAATCCCGAGCGTGAACATCCCTCCATGTTCGAACCGGTCCACGGATCTGCACCCGATATTGCAGGTCGGGGAATTGCCAACCCCATTGGTCAGATCTGGTCCGCTTCGATGATGCTTGACCACTTGGGTGAGCCCGAAGCAGCCGCTGCCATCATGCAAGCGATAGAAAAGGTTCTTAGCTCGGATGATGCGCCCTTGACGCCTGACCTGGGGGGGAGTGCAAACACCATAGAGCTCGGCCGAGCGATTGCTGAGGTCATTGACTCACACTGAACCAGAGCGTATTAGAAAATAAAAAAACTCCGTAGCCTTTTCCGAGAAAATGGGAATATTGCGATCGGGTCTAGGTTTGTGAGTGTGTTTAACCGGCTATTCAGTGGTGTAAAGGCATCGGTGAGGTTGCTGAATTTCTCGGTACTCGCTCTTGTGCGCCAGCTTACTAAACAAGGGGGTGCTATGAAATTATCGAAAGATACACAGAGCACCTAAAAAACTCCTTCATGGTGAAATAGTTAGCACAATCAGAAAATAATTTAGGGCACCGCTAATGACTATATTGGGTTATTAGCGGTAGTTATATCTCATCAGGTATAAAAACATAGGTGTTGGATATCTATGTCTGCTAACGGGGCCGTTTGTAGGGGCATGGATTTAGTCAAAGGGCGTTATGTAAAACTTAGAACCCATTTTAAACAATATTTTTTCACTCTATTTAATTGAGGATGTCTAATGGAACTACCTAATCTACTTAGTGTTACACCTATCTACATTGCAGTACTAGGACTGATATTTATTTCATTTACTATGCGAGCGGGTTTATATCGTGGAAAAACGAAAATACTTATTGGAACTGGCGATGATCCGGAAATGTTGCGGAGGGTGCGTGGTCAAGCCAATTTTATTGAAACTGTTCCCATTGCCCTTTTTCTTCTGATTACAATGGAAGTGTTGGGAGCGTCTGATACCTGGCTTCATACTTTGGGCTTAGCGCTGGTAGTAGGACGTATAGCTCATTATTTTGGTTTAACAGAACTAGGCCCGCTAGCGTTTCGTGTCATTGGTATGATGGCTACTCTTGTTACTATAATAGTGAGTTCAATTTGGATTTTGATTAGTGTGTTGTAATAGAGACATAAATAAGATGCTGAAGTCCTACGAAGCCACTGTAAGACCATCACTTTCGATAACGGTGGATAGTTTACCTACCACGAAAAAATAGCAAAAGCGCTGGACTGTGAAATCTACTTTTCCAAGCCATACACTCGTGGAAGCGTGGCTTGAATTAAAATAAAAACGGGCTTTTACGGCGATTTCCCCTAAGAAAATGAGATTGCTGGGTTTCCGAATAGAAATATCGAGCAAGCCCAATGTTTGATCAATATGCGGCCTCGAAAAGCGTTAGGGTACTTGACCCGCTAGAGTTTTTTCGGGAGAGAGTGTGTCGGTTATTTCGGGAATCTAGGCTGCTGGCCAAGTTACTCTTTTATTCTTTTAACATCTCCTTATCTGTTAAGGCCTCACTTCTTTTTACGGTATTCATCAAGCTCTGAAGACTCATATATTTTTCTGAATCGTTTTTATGGGAAGATTATTTTAACGATACTTCCCCTCGGCTCTCAGGCCGAACCAAGGTAAGATGGCGGAGTAGCCATTTCTTGACAACAATGAAAAATCTCTACCGGCGTGCCATAGTTAGGAGAGGTTTAATTATGAAAAGAACACACAAGATACCCTATCGATACAACAAAAAAGTCTATCAATCCATTATCGCTTTCAGCCTGCTCGCTACAGCACAATTTAGCATTGCCGAATACACCTTGGAGGAGGTTACCGTCACGGCCAGAAAAAAACCCTCGGGTGAAACCATACAAGGCGTACCGATTGCCATTATGGCTGTCAGTGGCGACACGATTGACAGTCAATTTATGAGGGATCTCACCGACCTAGGTAACATTGTCCCCAATGCTCAACTAAACGCCGTAGGCACAATGCCCGGCACGGCTAATTTTTCTATTCGCGGCATGGGCGTATTTGGAAGCATTCCCTCCGATGAAGCCACCGTTGGTATCATCTCGGACGGTATTTATCTCGGCGTTAACTCCGGGGCACTCGTAAGCCTGTTTGACGTTGAAGCCGTTGAAGTGTTGCGCGGTCCACAGGGCACACTGTTCGGGCGCAATGTCACCGCCGGTGCGATTGTCATCAACAGCCGCCGTCCTACCAAGGAATTTGAAGGCAAGGTGGCTTCACGTATCGGCAGCGATGGTCAATACAAGCTGGATAGCGCTGTTGGTGGGGCATTGTCCGACCATGTATTGGCCCGCATTGCACTAGGCTATCAGACAAATGACGATTATTTTGATAACATCTCGGGCCCAGACCGCGGCGAAGCCAGCAATAAGTACATTCGCCCGATGCTTACCCTCGCACCCAATGAAGACCTAAGCGTTGCCCTAATCGGTGAATACCGTGACTTTAAGGGTGATGGCGTCATCTCCAAGAACCGCTTTGACACCCAGCTGAAAGACCACCAGCTCAGCACTGACCTGGACGGCAAAGCCGAATACGAGACCAAGCAGTTTATCACCGACGTCGACTGGAGCCTCGGTGAGGGCAACCTGCGCATGATTGCAGGCTGGAGAGATACCCACACCGCCAGCGAGTCAGATGCCGACGGTCGCAACTTCGTCGGTGTCCACTCCTTTGCCCCCTGGACCACTAACCAATCACAGGTCAGCTTGGAGCTCCGCTATTTCACCCCAGTCACCGAAAAGGCCGAGCTTACGGTGGGGCTGTATTACTTCGATCAAGATATCGAGTACATCGAATCCCGAGCCGTCAATGGCGCGCAGCTTGTTAGCGGCCAGGCCATTTCTGGCAGCAGCACCGTCTTTTTGGGCGCCGGAGGGCTTATGGAGCACAACTCGCTCGGCATCTTTGGGCAGACAGATATTTTTCTTAGCGAGCAGCTCACACTGACCTTGGGATCACGCTATACCAGCGAAGAGAAGGACGCTCAGGTCGCCAACTTTGGCTCCTGCGATGCACTTGGCCAAAACTGTAACTATACCTTTCAGGAAAGCAAGTCTTGGGACTTTTTTAGTGGCTACGCCGGACTAAAGTGGGAAATCAGTGAAGACGATCAAGCCTATTCCAGTTGGACACGCAGCTACCGAAGCGGCGGCTTCAACCTGAGGGTGGCGGCAGGTGCAAGCCCTGGACCTTACGACGAAGAGCAAGTTATTGCACTAGAGGTAGGCTTAAAGTCTGATTGGCTTGATGGCCGTATGCGCACCAATATGGCCCTCTTCCACAATGAGTATAAAGACCTCCAAAAGACCATTCTCAGTGGTGGTGGAAACGCCGGCACGGTGCAAACCAAGCTCAATGCCGCTAAGGCAACAATAAAGGGGATTGAGCTTGAATTGATCACATTGCTGACTCAAAATCTCCGCCTGAGCACTTCCATCGGCTACATTGATGCGGGTTATGATCAACTACAATCAGGTTCAGGATTTTCCGTGGGCAACGACTTCAACAACGCGCCCGAGTTAACCGGCAATATCTCACTATCCCACAGCTACCCATTGGATAGCATTGGCGCCATCGATTCACGAGTATCCTATACCTATACCGACGAGCAGTATGCCGATGACAATAATGTCATTTTGTTGGATTCCTACAGTATTGTAGACGCCTCTATCGCCTATACCCTGCCCGGTGAGAAGATCACTATATCACTGTACGCTAAAAACCTGACTGACGAGGAATACACCAACTTCGCACTGCCAGCCCCACTGAACACTCGGTGGGGCATAGCACCGCCACGCCGTTATGGCCTGGAGGCAAGCTATAAATTCTGATGTCCTCAGTGCATTGCATTCAGGGGGCGTATACACCCCCTTTTTGATTATGGCGTCCCAACCTACGACTTTCACAGCTTGTTACGATGCACTACTCCGATAAAATAGGATTTATGTAATGAACAGAACCCTAGGCTGTATTTTTCATGACGTATCCCTTATCCATTAGTGCTGCACTCCGACAATGGCAGTTCAATGAAGGGAGCCTCGCCGCAGGAAACCCATCATGAGTTGGGCGTCACCAGTTCCTGCAGTTGGTCGTGACTCAGCAACGATAATGCCTTTGCTGAGTCAATTTTTAGGACATGTAAATATCGCCCCAATTATCCGTACAAGGGCTTTGAAACACTGGTAAGGGCCCGCGATTGGATCGCTGGAATTTACGCACTGGAAAAACTATTACCACAAGCACAACGGCATAAAGTTTGTGACACCGGCGCAGCGAGATAATGGCGCGCCGAGTATATATTGCAGCGTCGGAAAGAACTATATAAGCGTTCACAGGAGAAGAACCCTGAGCGCTGGAGTGGAAACACGCGAAACTGCTAATTGCCAGAAAAAGTGCACCTTTTGGATTTAACTTCCAAGTGCATAACGTTTAAGCCGCAATTTTCAAAAGATGTTCCTGCATGATATTGGCGGGTGTTTGATAGTTTAATGTCTTCCTCGGGCGGTTGTTGATCTCTTGGCTTCAAACCTGTAGTGCATAACTTAATGGATAGAGATGTGGTGGGTGAGCAGCTGCTAGATTTTTAAAGTTTCACAAAAATCAATCTAGCAACTATTTCTAAGCCATACCAACAGCTGACTAGATCCAGTGCTCACATCAAGTCTCTGTCCATAAACTAAGCAAGTAGGTTCTTCTGGATGTCTTTGGGGGAGAAAAACCTTTATGCGACCTAAGCCTAATTTCTTGCTCGCTGATTACCTTTGTTCAAAAAGTGTCCAATACGAACATCGTTCAGATCGAACTATTTTATTTTTAGTAGCTAATTTTATTCTCTAACCAATCCAATATTGGTGGCTTTAAAGTCTACTGGTCGTACCAGCAATGTTATTTCTCACATATCCTAACTGAAAGAGCAGATTTCTCAGCGTATTGATATGGTCAGTACAAGTGACAAAGTGCCACAGGAATTACGGCACGCTCTGACTGGTACTGGCGGCAGCGTCTGGCTGTTACTGATGATAGGCTCGACGGCCTTGAAGGTTGTATTTTAGACGTACTGCTATCTTCTAATACTAAAAGTTGTCGCTATCTCTTACAGTCGCGAAAACCAAAGCTGGTCTGATTACGGGTAACGGGCTTTAACACTGACGATGTCTGAGAGCTCTAGATGATGTCAGTTAGACATTGTCAAAGAGACAGGGCTAGGTATTTACAAGCTGGATAACATCGGTAATTTTTTAGACTGGATTCAGCTTTTTGGCGTGACTTAAATTGCGGAAATTATAGGCCAATGGTCAACAGGCTTAGGCGGGTTTTTCGGCTGTATCGGTTCTATCTGACGGTGCTTAATACAACCGCTCGTGGTCAGGCTCGGCTAGCGTCGATAGTGGCTGGGGGCTTTGCCTGTCCACTGTTTGAAGGACCGGTAAAAACTCGAGCTGTCACTCAGGCCTATAAGGGCGGCTATCTCATCGAGCGAGAGGTTTGACTCGCGCAGATAGCGGATGGCTATTTCCTTGCGCAGGTTATTGAGTAGTGACCGATAGCTTGTGTTCAGCGTCTTGAGGCGCCGCCGCAGGCTGCGTTCGCTGAGCCCGAGCTGGTCGGCGACCTGTTGAATACTGGGAAACTTCTCTGGATTGCGCAGCAGGACCACATTGACCTGGCTGATCAGGCTGCGGTTGGCATCCTGTTGTTCGAGCAGGTTGGCGCAGAACTTGATTGCGATGTCTTCGGTCACCGGGTTATAAGATGGGGCGCGGACGTCGAGCAGCTGGGTGCTGATACACAGTTGACTCACTGGGGCATCGAAGCTGAGCGGACAGCGAAAAAAATCTTCGTAGGCCTGGCGGTAGGCTGGCTCTGGATAGTCGAAACAGATGGTCTCGACCTGGACGTCCTCGCCAAAATGGCTGCGCAGTATGCACAGAGTACTGGCGAAGTCCTCTTCTGTGACGAATCGGTGCAGCGCCAGGGCGAGCGGGTGGCTGGGGCTGGAGGTGATGCTGAGTCGCCCTTGGGTCACCTCAAAGTCGATATCGCTGAGGCTGGTGGAGGCGCGGTAGTAGTGGCTGGCGATCTTCAGGGCGTCCCAGCCGCTGTTGCTGCTGGCGATGGCGTAACCCAACATGCCGAAGTCTTTCAGGGTTTCCTGACGGCCGAGGTTGATGCCCAGAGCCGGGTCGCGGCTGAGCCTGAGGGCGTTGGCGATGATGGCCTGGCACTGATCAAAACTCAGCAGCGTGCCCTGATAGTCGAGCGCTGCGGCCTCCAGGCCTGTGTTGTCGGTCAGGCTCTCGACGTCCAGCCCCGACTTTTGCAGGTAACCCTTCAGCAGCGAGAATAAGAAGGTGGCTATGCTCTTGTCCTGGCGCTCGAAGGGCGCTCGCGCTGGGCGCGTCTCATCAATCACGGCTGCTCTCTCTAGGCCCGGGGGCCTCTTCACTTAGCTAAGGCTTTATCGTGACATAGTAACACCCCGTGGCCGAATATGTAGTGGTCTGGCTAGTTCCGTGGTTTTTGCTGGCGCCTAAAACTCCTATAGTTGATCCATCAATTTGGATGTGCGTATCGCTGATCGATACGTCTCAGGTCATGAAGGTAATCGGAGTAGCTATGGGTGGGTCAATCAATCGGAACAGACGCAAACTCTTATTGGGCGGCTTGGCCGCGGCCACGGTCGGC
>Ga0105358_10001317_pt1 | contig 13188 bp, 11 predicted proteins | sample GOMGulsemesocosm_5_FD_83509 | JGI IMG/M metagenome (GOLD analysis project Ga0105358, IMG submission 83509) | Methane-oxidizing microbial communities from mesocosms in the Gulf of Mexico - GOM15C Gulf of Mexico | ecosystem: Environmental > Aquatic > Marine > Cold seeps | place: Gulf of Mexico...
ACATTTACACAAGTGGATGATATTGATATTGGTACCGTGGTTGGCTCTAGTGCTGCGGTCAGATCAATTGATAATGCCTTGGCTGAAATAAATGAAAGTAGAGCAAACTTAGGTGCAATTCAAAACAGATTTGGCCATACTATTAATAACTTGTCGAATGTTCAAGAAAATGTTTCAGCTTCTCGTAGTCGAATTCAAGATACAGATTTCGCTGCTGAAACGGCGCAAATGACCAAGAACCAGATATTACAACAGGCAGGTACTTCTATTCTTGCTCAGTCTAATCAATTACCTCAGGCAGCATTAAGCTTAATATAATAACTATCAGGTAATCAGTTAATATCGAGATAAGCAAGAAAGGGGAGAGTGGTCACTCACTTTTCTTTCTTGCGTTTAAGTTAGTCTTAAATTTTTATTTGATTTTAAACTAAATAATTAATTAAGGGGTCAATAATGAGTGTAGAATTAACAACAATGGCACTTGATACCTTGCCGATTAACCCCAACAAAGGTCAGGGGGATATCCACCAAGAGAAAAATAACCTTGCAGCTTTTGAACCAAGTATAGATAAAAAATTAATTGCAGCTAGAGAGATTTTAGAGCCAGAACAGTTTAATCATTTAAGAAAAAAAGAAACGGAAGATGACCAAAATGAAATGACTACACTGCAGTTGGAAAAAGTGGCTAAACAATTGCAGGATTTTATGGGAAAGATGAACCGAGGTTTAGAGTTTTCAGTGGATGAAAGTTCTGGGCGTGATGTGATTAAAGTATTAGATAAAAATTCAGGTGAACTGATTAAGCAGTATCCATCGGAAGAGGTTTTATCGATGGTAGCAAAACTTTCTGAAGCAACGGGAACTTTTGTCGACTCAAAAGTTTAACTAAAGTTCAACTAAGGTTTAACCTAAGCTGTTGAAACATATCGATTCTTATTGCAAGGTAAGTGAGTATTATTATGGCAGGTATAACATTTCAAGGGTTAGGCTCTGGTTTACAGGTTGGTGAAATTGTCGGCGCGATTGTTGGCGCAGAAAAAGTTCCCTTTGAATCTCGTATGAATCAACAAGCAGCGATCATCAATGCGGATATTTCTGCAGTGGGTTCACTTAGATCTGCTTTAGAAAAAGTACAAGAATCCATTGCTGATTTAGCCGATGTTGATAAATACCAACAGCGAACAACGACAGGTGATGACGACTTCATCTCTATATCATCAACCAAAGACGCAGCCATTGGTGGTTATTCAATAAATGTCGACCAGCTTGCAACTTCTCATAAGTTAATGTCTTCAGCAATTGATGAAACTGAAGCGGTAGGTGAAGGTACATTAACAATTGCTTCTGCAAGTAATAGTTTTGATATCAGCGTATCAGACACTGCAACGTTAAGTGAGATCAGAGATTCAATTAATGATAGTGTCGATAATGATTCAGTTGTTGCTACCATTATCAATGATGGCACCAATGACCGTTTAGTATTAACCAGTAAAGAAACAGGTGTTGCCAACGAAATCACCATTACTGTTGATGATATTGGTGATGGCGATAATACTGATAATTTGACCGGCTTATCTCGTTTAGCCTACGATTCAGGCGCAGCTATTACCAACCTTAGTCAAATTGATCCCGCTGGTGATGCTCAAATTACCATTGATGGCACAGTAACCGTTTCTAGCTCAACTAATGAATTTAAAAATGTGATCGACGGTATAGATATCACGGCTAAAAAAGCACAAGAAGTTGGTGATGACCTGAGTCAGGTGAAAGTCAGTGAAGATAATAGCAATATTAAAGAGACGCTGAATAAATTTGTTACAGCGTATAATGAACTTATCGATCTGAATGAAAATTACAGTAAAGTCGGTGATGGGAATAGTGGTATTTTATCTGGAGACTCTCTATTACGAGGGGTAATGTCTAAAATCCGCAATGAATTAAGTTCAAATTTTGACTTTGGAAACGATGGCGAGACTTCACTTGCTCAGCTTGGCATAGAAACAGACAGATACGGTAAGTTGAGTATTGACGATAGTAAATTAAATGACGCTATTGACGAGAATATTGATAATGTCCAAAGCTTTTTTATTGGCTCTGATACCAAGCCTGGTTTTGCGGGTAAAATAGATGAATTACTTGATTTTTATACTGAATCAGATGGGGTTATTCAGGGACGTTTAGACAGTAAAGAGAAGCAACTTAGTAGAATCGATGAAGACAGAGCCAGTTTTTCCAGAAAAATGGAGTCGTTAGAGGCTCGGTTATTTGCTCAATATAATAGTATGGATTTACTTGTTGCTGGGCTAAATTCAACTAGCAGCTATCTTATGCAGCAGTTAGATAATATGCCCGGTGTGGTTAGGAATTCTTAGTAAGGTCCTTAATGTTTTTCATAGAACTCTTGTACGTGACTTGATTATTGCATGTCTATAGAGATAGTTTTCTGATTATTTGAAAGGTGCCAAAAAAATAATGTGGTTTATACCTAGTTATAGCCTCTAGCAAAGTCCTTTAGGCAGGACTTCTTTTCCTTTTTTCCTTTTATTCTTTATTCCGTGGAGTGACAATGTTGGATACCTCGCCTTTCGCCTTAGAAAAAATGATTTTAACGGCAACACTACAAGCTAATCTTGATACTTTAAAAGTTTATGTTCCTAAAGTTTACCAACAATTTAAAGAATATACGCCAGAAAACACTTGGGTGGTTCTTGATGAAGATGGCAGCCCAAACTTATTTAATAATGATAAATGTGTGTATGAAAAAAACGCACATGAATTTTGTCGTGAGCAAGTAGAGCAATATTTGGTGATGCCAGAGGTGTATGGGATAGATATACCTACCGAGCCTGAATCTTCCCAACGTTATGAGCATACCAGAGTATTAAGTAAAATAAATGAAAAAAGGAAAGCAGAAAACCCGATAAAGACTCGGCATGATATAGATGAAGGTAGAATAGATTTATTCATTATGTTAGGTGTGGGGTTAGGTTATCAGATAGAAGAATTCTTCCGACAAAAAAAAGTCCAGAATTTTTTATTTTGTGAACCCTCATGTGATGTTTTTTATGCCATGCTTCACTGTATAGAACTAAAGCCTATTATCGAAAGTTGTAAGGCTTTAGGGGGAGCAGTGACCTTTACTATTGGTGGTCATGCGCTTGATCCAGTTAGCGCAATAGGTCGGTTTTTTCAAAGCTCCGGCCATGCGCATATTGCACGATTTTATATTTTTAAACATTATGACAGTGTGACCAATGACGAAACCATTGAGCAATTAAAACAACTAGGTTATCGCTTGCTGTATGGTTGGGGCTTTATGGAAGATGAAATTATTGGCTTAAGGCATACTTTAGCAAATATACAATCAGGTTATAAAGTATGTAAGATAAAAAATGAATTTACCAATAAAAATCCTCAACGGCCTGTGTTTATCGCCGCGAATGGCCCATCAATTGATTATTCTATGAACTTTCTACGAGAAAATCAAAATGAATTAATTATCATCAGTTGTGGAACAACATTAAAGGCGTTGTTAAAAAACAACATAACGCCTGATATTCATGTTGAAATGGAACGTCCAAAAATTATGGTCGAGTATATAGAGGGCATTGAAAAACAGCAGGAACAATCTTCAGTTAAGCTAAAGGATATACAGATTGTCGCGTTGAACACGGTACACCCTGAAGTATTAGCCAAATTTAAATCGCCACTGTTACTGACTAAAAACGCTGATGTGGGTGGGATGTTTATTCAATCAATTGATAAGTTAGGACAATACGCAATCACTCAGTATCCTAACCCTAGCTGTGTAAATTCAGCGATGGAGTTGGTTACCTTATTAGGTTTTAAAGAAGTATATTTATTAGGCACAGATTTTGGTTATGCATCTAAAGAACATCATCATTCTAAAGACAGTGTTTATTATGATAAAGATTATCAGTTAAAAGATGCTATGGACGCACTCATTACTGATGATATATCACGTAAAGGAAACTTTAGGGAGTCTGTTTATACGAGCCATATATATGACTCGACCAGGATTAACCTTGAGTTTTTATTATCAAAAAATCGTGATGTAAATGTTTATAATACGGCAGATGGTGCATTTATACAGCTGACCGAACCAACAAAAATAGAAAGTATTAAATTTTCAGAACCTCAAGAAAACAAGCAAAAATTTTTAAAGAGTTTATTACATGATGCATTCGATAACCAAAAATTAGAGCAGACTAATATTGACGAAAAGGTACAAAAAATGTTTTATGTACTTAAAGTTATATTAGAGCAACTTATTTTAAAAATGGACAAAAAAGTGAGTTCTAGAGAGGAACTTGCCGATATTTTTGCCAGCCAATATAATCTCTTAAAAGAGCTTTTTAAGCGCGATGAATATAAATTTAACTATTGGCTCATTCAAGGTACATTTAAATATTTTCAATCAATGATTATGAGTAATAGTTATTTCTATGGTGATTTAAATGCCCGTAATGATTTTATGAATTTTTGTCTGAAAGAGTTTAAAGAGCATTTAGAATTTTTATATCAAAAAATAACAACAACATATAATCAAGTGTAATTATTTTAAAAATATATATCTTACATAGTAAAGCTAAATCGTAAAGCCATCGTCAATGATAATATTCTGACAGTTTATATATTGTGAGCTGTCAGACAGTAAAAATTGAATGGCACCCATCATATCTTTGGGCTTTAACATGCCTTGACCTAACGTTTGTGCTTTGTATGCTTGTTGAAAACTATTAGATTGACCATCTAATATTCCCCCAGGGCTAATACTATTTATCCTGAAATTGGAATTATTCACGTAGGCGACTACATACTTATTTAAATGCAGTAAAGCCGATTTTATTGCCGCGTATTCCACTGGCATAGTCATTACCGTATCTTCATAAATATCAAACTTAGGCGCAACCACACCATAGATTGAAGAAATATTAACCAATGAGAAAGCTTTGTTATATTTTGAAAAATATGCAGCACACTGTTGAGTAATAAGAAAAGTTGAACCTAAGTTTAAAGTGATGTTTTCATTAAAGCTAGCTAAGGTAACATCATAAAAATGTGCGCCGTATGTTTTGTTCCTTGGGTAGGCACAATTGACTACACCATCTATATTTGTAAGTGGATAAAAAAATTCTTTTACGTTTTTCTCTATGGTGATATCAAGGTGTTGTATAGATAAATTACTGTCATTTAGGCCAATGCCCATTTTTTCTAACTTTGGTAGTAAGTTATCGGTATTAATATCTGTAGCAATAACTTTTGCTCCAGAGTTTAGCAGCGATTCTACAACTTGGGACCCTAGCAGGCCCCCAGCACCAATGACTACTATGTTTTTGTTTTCTAAACGCAAAGCGAATTACCTTTTGTTAAATTTAAAATAACTTCTGCAAGTTTAAAGTCGTAAATATCATCAATATCAATAGCACGCTCTTTGGGTACTTCAATACTCGTGACCTCGCCGTCAAAAATATTCGAAGAATTCAGAACAAATTTAGGAGAGGCTGAATAGACTACAGTAGTCATATCAAAGACTAGAGGAGCATCTTGGCGACGAAATAAATTGATATCAGGTTCGTTGACCAATTTCATCCTACCTTTATTATCAGCCTTTACCATATTAAAGAAAGGGCTTCGGTTAGCAGGAGTAACTGATATACATATATCAGTTTGGGTAGCTGAACGTTTATTTATCGCGTCTTCGACATCTTTAACGCTTCTAAGAGGACTGGTTGCAGGAAGGCTTACAAACTCATCAAAGTTACCGTATTGTGCTGTAACCCATTCAATAGCATGACGCCAAGCTAACCATTCAGGGCTATGATCACTAGCAAGTACAGAGGGCCTTTTAATGACAATAGCACCGGCTGTTAGCGCTATATTTGCAATTTCATCATCGTCAGTAGAAACAAATACTTTATCTAATTGAGTAACTTGTTTAGCTGTGTCGATAGAATGACAAATTAGCGGTTTCCCTCCAAGAGGTATTATGTTTTTTCTCGGTAGTCCTTTAGATCCACCCCGAGCAAATATAAAGCCATGAGCGATCATAGAGTGCCCCCAAATGTTGCTTTTTCTTTAATTTCAGCAATCAATGAGACTGTTTTGTACGCTTGTAAAAGCGTAGGACATCTATTTTTTTTATCATTAATTAGTGAGTTGAAATCGCTTAGCATGTCTAGGTACATAATGTTTTTATCCCACTCAGGTTGACTGTATAGTGTTTTATCCCCTGCTAGGGTATGCAGTGTTATGGTGTTATTGAGTAAATCCCAATCTAATCGTCCTGTGCTACCGATAAAGCTACATTTACGTTGAGCTTGTTTTTGCAGAAAATCTAAATGAATATTACAAACACAGCCCGCTTTTGAAACAAGTATTATGTCGGCAAGTTCTTCAACTTCAAGTTGTAATTCAGTTGAATTGCGAAGATGAGCATAGTGAAAATCCATATCCCCTAAGATCCATTGTAGATAATCAAGCTCATGACTTAATTCAAGTAAAGCGCCGCCCCCTAAATGAGCATTAGCCGATACAGAGTCTTTATAATCCTTAGTTGGGCGCCAATGAGGAAGGAACTGTCCTATATTTATTGATGCGTTATAAATATCCCCTATGATCTGGTCTTCTATAAGCTGCTTAATAATAGGAGCTGATGATAAGTAGCGTAGACAATAACCAACAGCTACAGGTGTTTTGTGTAACTTAGCAATAGCTAAAAGGGTTGTCGCATCGGCTGTGTTTGTCGTCACAGGTTTTTCTATTAAAACAGGAATACCTGCTTCTATTAAAGGGATTGCATGACTTGAATGTAGTGGCGACGGCGATGCAATAATAGAAAAGTATGGCTCTTCCTCAATTAGTGATTCAAGGCTGTAGACGATTTTATCGACATTTTCTACTTTACTATCTGGCTTTCGCCCACTTGCAGACATTGCTAGTATTTTGGCACTTGGATAGATAGTTTTTAAGTTTTTTCGATGCCGCTGAGATATATTTCCTAGGCCAACCACTCCTATGCTTAGCGTCATTAACGTAAATCCAGTGAGGCAATGTCAGTCTGTGCTCTATTAAAATCATCTATACGGCCGATATCCAACCAATAATCTTGAAAATGAAACATCATAACTTTATCGTCAAGGTGCTTTTCAAGTAATGTAGGCATATCTATTCTTTCATTTTTTTTGACACTATCAATGATTTTTCTGCCAATAACATAAATACCTGCATTTACATGAAACTTATGTATCGGCTTTTCTTCCATGCTTTTTATTTGATATTCTTCACTTTCAATAACACCGTAAGGCACTTGGTATTCATATTCGCGTACGCACATTGTAGCACTAGCATTAGTTTCATTATGGAAACTAAGTAAATTTTCCAGATTAACTGTGGTTAAGACATCGCTATTCATTACTACAATGGGTAAATTAGGTAAATCTTTAGGCAAAAGACCTATTGCTCCGCCTGTACCTAAAGGAACTGTTTCATGGATATATTGAATAGAGATGCCCCACTTATCGCCATTACCAAAATAATCTTGGATCATTTCAGGAAGGTAGTGAGTAGAAATATAGAAAACATGAAAACCTGCCGAAATACAGTTAATCAAAACTGTTTCTAAGATTGGTTTTGTACCAACTTTTAAAAGCGGCTTCGGGCAGTTTAACGTTAATGGTCTCAGGCGAGTACCAAAGCCACCCGCCATGAAAAATACTGGGTTATCATATTGTTTTTTTTGTATCGCTTGATGTAGGGTTTCTAAACCGACTACTTGACCATTTTTTATCAAAGGAATTGAGAGTAAGTCCTTTTTCTTCATCAGGCATAACAACTCCTCTTTGGGTGTTTCAATTAAAGCGGTTGTTGGTGTGGTAAACATTATTTTATCAATAGGGGTCGCTAATGGCCTGTTATTGATGAGTGCTCTGCGGATATCACCATCAGTTACTGTACCGAGCAATTTCTTATTACTGTCTACGACTAAAGCAAGCTTTAAGCTTGCCTTTTCGATAACTTTTAATACCTCCTGAATACTTGAAGAAGGTTCAACTAATATATTCTGCCAATTATTCTTCATATGACTTCACAACCTTTTTTGTTATGCTAGCAGGGAAACACAAAGTATTATCTTCTACGCCTTTAGTAATCGTAGCGCCGGCACCAATAACAACATTGGCTCCAATGTTTATTGATTGAATAATAGACGCACCAGTGCCACAGTGCACATTATCTTTTGACGTTACTTGACCATTTAGCACTGCGCCAGGAGCAATATGATTGTTCCGTCCTAAGCGACTATTATGGTCAACAATTGCCCCCGTATTGATAATACTATTAGCGCCAATGTTAACCCCTGCCTGTATAATAGCACCGGCCATCACCTGTACGCCTTTTTCTAATGTTGCATAGTCTGAAACAATTGCATGTTTTGAAATTACTGTTTCAAATTCATAACCTAATTCAACAAAATACTTATATAAATTAGCTCGTAACCGACAGCCGGGAAGTGAACCTACACCATTAATTAAACTTATTGCCTTTTTATCGAAATTTAAAACGTCATCATCACGACAAAAATGAGCAATACCATTGAATACTCCATTGATAGGGGGCTCTCCAGGGCTTATTAAAGCAAGAACTTCCCGTTTATTTTGGCGTAACATATCAACCAATACTGCTGCATGGCCGCCACTGCCGATAATAACTAGCGGTTTAGTCAATTAAAAGGTCTCCAGTTTGATAATCCCTTTGAGCAACTTGATCTAATAATGACCAAAAATAATATGGACTTATACCGAGGCCAGGACGCTTTATCTCAATGTTGTCTTTCGTTAATCTTTCACCAGCGCGTATTGGTCGCGCAGCGACTAAACTTTTCCGAGATATCGCCTTGTTTTTTATTTCTGAAGATTGAGGGCCTTTTACGCCATCGCCTAACGCCTGCTCAATATTGCGAATCGCATTAACCATCACGGTCAATTCATCGGGCTCTAACGATGCCTTATGGTCTGGCCCGTTCATAGTGTTATCCAATGTGAAATGCTTTTCAATTATTACCGCTCCGCGAGCTACAGCAGCAACGGGTATGGTTATACCTGTGCTATGGTCTGAATAGCCAACGGGTAACTTAAATGCCATAGCCATAGTATCCATTGCCTTTAAGTTAATATCAGTCATGGGAGCCGGATATTCTGAAGTGCAATGTAAAAGAGTCACCTTTTCTTTTAATGCTTTTTGACCTGCCTCTGAAAAGTAAGCTTCTTGAAAATCCTCAATACTAGGTTCTGCTTTACTCGTTGCAGTATATCCAAAAGCGATCACACCTAACGCTGCCTCAACTTCAGCCAAAGAGGCCATACCGGTTGAAACGATTAAGTTAGAGCCAGTTTGAGCATGCTCTAACACGAAAGGTGCGTTGGTAAGCTCTCCGGAAGGTATTTTAAGGGTTTTAAGCCCTAGATTTTTTGCTAAAAATACGAGACTATCTGAATCAAACGCAGTTGATAAAAACTCGATCCCCTGCAGCTTGCAATGCTCTACTAGTTTATGGTGTGCCGCATAACTCAATTCTAATCGCGAGAGCATAGCCAATTGAGACTCTTCTTTTTGAGTGTTCTGAATTTGATAATCGGCCTGCTTAGCATTTGCAGTTACTAATTTACTCGCTGTAAATGTTTGAAATTTAATAATGTCAGCCTTAGCTTTTGCAGCCACATCAATTAATTTTTTAGCTAATTCAATGTCGCCATTATGATTAACACCGGCTTCAGCAATGATTAACGTTCGAGTCTTATTCATCAATATTATGATCCATGAATGTTTTAAGAGTAAAATCGGTCAGTTCAATGTTGGCTAAAATATCCACTATGGCTTGGGCTGCTCCTCCCTTTCCGTATGGATTCAGCGTATTGATTAAGGACTTTTTATAGCTAATTGTACAACTTTTATTTATTGCTCTTGAAATGCTTTCTTTATTCATTTCAACGTCAAGTACTGATGAGGCTCTTGGGCGACCCTTTTGTCGAGTACCAATATTAATAGTAGGTACTTTAAAACTAGGAGCTTCAATGATACCACTGGAAGAGTTACCTATCACACAAGCAACAAATTCCATAACGGAAAGGTAGCGTATAAAACCAAGGGAAGGAATTATTTTTACGTTGTCCAGGCCTACGATGGACTCCCACTGTTCGATGATACGTTTACCACCACTATCAGCATTTGGGTAGGTGATAATGTAGGTTAGCTGAGGATTTTCAATAATGGCACTGATGAGTGACGATATATCATTCTCACCTGAGTTTGCTGTCTTTGTCACAGGGTGATAGGTTACTAATGCTATTGATCTATTCAGTGTAAAACCAAGGCTCTTTTCTAATTCTTGTTTTGTCAGTTGTGGTGAATTGACTATATTATCAACGCCAGGAGATCCTACAACGAATATACTTTTTTCATCTTCTCCCAATTGGCGTATTCGTTTGGCAAACTGCTCGGCGACAGGGAAGTGGATATTAGCCATTTTTGTTATAGAATGCCTGATTGAATCATCAAAAGCGCCTTCTGTAACTTCTCCTCCATGGATATGAATCAATGGAATATCCAAAAACATACTGGTTTGAGCTGCTGCTAGTATTTCGTAACGATCCCCTAGCACTATAAGGGCATCTAAGTTTTGCCAAGAAAAAGCGTCAGCAAAACTAATTGTAGCTATGCCTACAGATTTAGCAATACCGACTTTTGATGTTGAAGATATTAACATCTCTACAGTCACTATGTTTTTGACATTGTTATCTCTGAGCTCTGAAAGGGTATAACCGAATTCTGGTGAAAGGTGAGTACCACAGGCAAAAACACATGTTTTAAAGCGTTGATCGTTTTGTAATAGCTCAATCGTTCTAGATAACAGGCTATACTCTGCTCTAGAACCCGTAACAATTCCAATTTTTTTAGACATGAAACGTCTCTTTAATAGCTGTTGGTGAACTAGGGAGGCTAACCAGTCTTGCTTCAATGAATTCTGAATTGATAAGCTCACCGCGAAGCGCATTTTTAAACATGGGTAACCGGTGCATCAATTTCCATACGGGTCTTGTCATTACTCTTTCGTTATTGGTCTGTTCCAGCAATAAATTACGGCTGTTTTCGTTTGGACAAATAATGCCATTTAACCAGTAATTTGATTGGCAACCTTTTGGCTCTTTTACAAATATAAAATCTGAGTTTTTGAAGAACTCTTGATAATGATTTGCTAGTAATCGTTTTTTCTTAAGGAACTCTGGCAATTTTTCCATTTGCGCACAACCTAATGCGGCATTTAGATTAGGTAAGCGATAGTTAAAACCTGCTTCATCATGGAAAAATTCAAACGGGTGAGGCTGTTTGGCTGTTGTCGTTAGATATTTTGTACGCGCTCCAGCATTTTCGCTATGGCATAGAACCATACCGCCACCACCTGTGGTAATTATTTTATTACCATTAAAGCTGATTGCCGAATAATCACCGAAAGTGCCCGTATGTTTACCTTTATAAAATGAGCCTAAGCTTTCAGCTGCATCTTCGATTAAAACTAAGTTGAATTTTTTACACACGATTAAAAGTTCATCTAATTCAACCGGGTGGCCAAAAGTATGCATAGGCATAACCGCTTTAATTCGTTGTTGGCTGAGTCGGTGAATACATTCACCATCGGCATTGAATGTGACATTTTCTTCTAAATAGGCTTCAGTTGCCTTTGGGCATAGCCCTAAAGTATTTAGTGATACATCGACAAATATTGGTGCCGCCCCCATATGGTAGAGCGCGTTACAGGTTGCTACAAAGGTTAATGCCTGTGTAATGACCAAATCACCATGTTTTATTCCTGCCATATATAACGCAGTATGTAGGGCTGAAGTACCATTGACAACCGCAACTGCTTTTTTTGCACCGGTAAAGTGTTCGATTTGTTGCTCAAATTTATCGACATATTGACCCACACTTGATACAAATGTTGAATCAATCGTATCAACTACATATTGCTTTTCATTGCCATTAAAGGTTGGAGCATGGAGTGGAATAAACTCATTGCTTTGATAGGTGTCCCTAATAAATCGGATGAGAGAGTCTGTCATAGGATATTTACATCTTTCCATCTAAATATTTTTTTGTTTCCAGATGCCCAAAATTAGGGATCATTTGATGAAAAAGACTATTTATTTGTTCTTTATTCCAGCACATTGTTTTGCGCATCTCGTTAATTTCGCGTTTAAACATCGTTATTTTACCGGCATCATAAATGGGGTTATTTTTAATAATGCCTAAACTTTTAAAACGAGTCATATCTATCGTTTCATTATCGGTAAAGAATTCTTCAAAGTTTTTTTCACCTGAAGTATCGCTTGCGGTAAATAGACAAGGCCATTTCCCTTGAGCGGGTAAAGTTTTCGCTAACTTTCTAGCGTCATTTTCACTGTCACAAAGGTAGGGCTCGTATCCTAACTGCTGTAAATATTTAACCGCAATATCTGCAAAAGAAATTAGGTGTAATGTTTCGGTTAATTTAGGGAAAAAAATATCTCTGTTATCACCGAAGATACAAGACATCAGACACAGTTCTCCCGATTCCTGAGGAGTAACAAAATAACGCTTTATATCGTTAGGGGCGGCAATTGGTTGACGTTTTTGAATACGTTGGTTAAAACCGTGTAACAAAGATCCATCTGAAAAGGCAACATTAGCAAATCGAGCGGTTGAAATAGAAATACTTTCACTATGTTGCATTAAAAACATTTCCATAATACGTTTTGAAGCCCCCATCATGTTGACGGGATTAGCGGCCTTATCGGTAGAAACACAGAAATATTTTTTAGTACCATTTTCTATGGATTGTCTTATTGTTTTGTCTGTATTAAATATATTTACATCGATCATACGCATTAAAGTAAAAGGGTCTTTTTCACTGCGTACGTGTTTTAAGGCAGACAGGTTTAACACATAATCAAATTTACCATCAGCTTTAATAAAAGCATCATACTCCGTAGAGCCGATATCTAAAGCAAAGGTTTGAAAATCACCGTCAATATAGCCAAATGAGCTGCGGATATCGCGAACCATTTCTACCATGTTGTTTTCGCTAATATCTACAACATGGAACTTTTTTGGTTTTCCTTTCAAAATTGCTTTCGT
>Ga0105358_10001321_pt1 | contig 13163 bp, 7 predicted proteins | sample GOMGulsemesocosm_5_FD_83509 | JGI IMG/M metagenome (GOLD analysis project Ga0105358, IMG submission 83509) | Methane-oxidizing microbial communities from mesocosms in the Gulf of Mexico - GOM15C Gulf of Mexico | ecosystem: Environmental > Aquatic > Marine > Cold seeps | place: Gulf of Mexico...
GCCTTTGTTCACGCTGAAACATCCACCGGCGTTGAAAGCGACGCAAAAGCCCTTTGCCAAATCGCAGCCGACAATGGCGCTTTAAGCATTGTCGATGCCGTAACTTCTCTAGGCGGCATCGAGCTAGATGTTGATGGCTGGGGAGCCGATGCGGTTTATTCGGGCTCACAAAAATGCTTGTCCTGTGTACCAGGAATTTCACCGGTCACCTTCAGCCCCAAAGCAGTAGACGCTATTAACAATCGCGAACACAAAGTTCAAAGCTGGTTTTTAGACATGCAACTGGTTATGGGTTATTGGGGCGGAAACAGCAAGCGCGCCTACCACCACACCGCACCGGTAAACGCCATGTATGCCTTACACGAGTCGTTGGTCATGCTCGAAGAAGAAGGTCTGGACTTAGCCTGGGAACGTCATCGCTTTCACCACCTAGCGCTTGTTAAGGGTCTAGAAGCTATGGGTCTTAAAATGTTGATTGCCGAAGACTGCCGCTTACCTCAGCTAAACCTTGTGCAAATCCCTGAAGGAATTGACGATGGCGCGGTTCGTTCAGCATTGTTGTCACAATACGATTTGGAGATTGGTGCTGGTCTGGGTGCATTCGCCGGTAAAGCTTGGCGTATCGGTTTAATGGGCCAAGCTTGTTATCAAGAAAATGTATTGCTGTGCCTTTCGGCCCTAGACAATGTATTAGCGGCTCAAGGTGCTAGCCACGAGCGCGGCGCTGCAGTAACAGCTGCAACAGCGTTTTATCAGGCTTAAGAATAAATCTACAAGGCGGAACTCTTTCCGCCTTGCTTAGCGCCCAACTATAAATTAACATGTTAACTAGTTTCCGATTTATTCAATAGCGGTCAAGGTCGAATAAATCAGCAATAGCGACAACGAAGCCCTCATTATATAGACTGCGGCTTCATTGTGCGGGCTATAAATGAACATTACTGTAGCTATGTTTATTCGCTTAAGGTTAACACGATAATAATTATATAGGCTTGGGCTATCATGAGTCACAATCACTCCGACACCAAATTTCTCGACAATCTTATTTCTCACGCTCCGTTTCGAGGGCATCAACTTAAAATTATCGCGCTGTGTTTAATTTTCAACATGGTCGACGGTTTTGACATTACTGCCATGGCCGTGGTCGCTAGCGACGTTGGCTCTGAGATGCAAATCGGAGCCGATAAACTAGGCTTAATCTTCAGCTTTTCACTGGCCGGAATGATGATTGGCTCAATGTTTTTAGCATCACTGTCTGACCTATGGGGCAGGCGTATCGTTATCATCACCAGCCTTGTTTGCGTGGGATTATCGGTTTTGCTAACGGCCTATGTCCATGATTTATATCTATTAATTTTCTTACGTTTTATCAGTGGCCTCGGAACAGGGGCAATGCTTGCCAGTCAAGCGGCGCTTGCTGCCGAATACAGCCCAGAGAAATATCGCGCCCTTTGTGTCGCCATGGTTACCGCAGGCTATCCCTTAGGCGCAATGACAACGGGCTTGGTTGCAAGCTCCGTCGTGGCAGACTTTGGCTGGCGCGGAATGTTTATTGTCGGCGGTATTACGACCTTAGTTTTTGCCGGTGTTGCGCTACTATTTTTATCTGAATCGCTTGAATATTTAATGAAAAAACGTCCGCCAAATGCCCTTAAAAAAATCAATTCTATAATTTCTAAGCTCAATGAAAAACCCATCGACGCTCTAGCTGAATACGAGCGCGACTCAGATGGGCTCTCGGAAAGCAGCAGTATACTTTCCAACATATCGGGTTTGTTATCCGGTGATCTACGCAAGAAAACACTGATACTTTGGCTGTCATTTTTTATGGCCATGATTTCGATGTACTTTATGATGAGCTGGTTACCAAAACTACTGACCAACGAAGGCTTTGCTCAAGAAGTCGCAAACCATGCATTTTCAATGTACAACTTTGGTGGTGTCATCGGAATTTTCTTGATCGGTATTATGGCTTCTCGCTGGAGTTTGTCATATTTAATCTCCGGCTTCATGCTTCTGGCCGCCGCTGCAATGTGGGCTTTTTCAGTATCCCCAAAAGAAGCGGTATTAATATACGGCGTTGTCTTTCTAATTGGCGTCACGCTACAGGGAGGGTTTACCGGTCTTTATGCCTTGGGAGCAAAAATTTACCCCGTTCAAGTCCGAAGTACTGGCGTCGGTTTCGCGATAGGCTTTGGACGTTTAGGCGCTGTAATAGGCCCAGCTGTTGCAGGTCTTCTGATCGCCAGTGGCATTTCTTTGCAATTGAATTTTATGATATTCGCTATACCGATGCTCATTGGTGGGCTATGTATATTGGCCATCCACATACGATAAATTTCTTAGCCTAACGAAAGATACAAATTTTAAATTGATTTTTAAAAAAATTAGGGCCGGTGATTCCCGGCCCTAAAATCTAAACACTGCAAACGTATAACTCTCCGACTAATAAATAACTACACCCCAACAACAAAACTCGCGGTTGTTGTTGCACTACCACCAATGTTCAGGGTGGCAACATTCTTCGCGTTTGCAACTTGATAGCCCTCTGCTTGGCCGGTAGTTTGTTTATAAGCATCGAGCAGCATCCGCACACCAGTTGCGCCTACCGGATGCCCTAAACCAATAAGGCCGCCACTGGGGTTTATTGGTAACGCCCCACCCATTGCGATTACGCCTTCTTCAACCGCCTTCCATGACTCCCCTGGTGCTGTAATGCCAAAGTGATCAATGGCCATATACTCGGTCATGGCAAAACAATCGTGCGTTTCAATGGCATCAATAGAGTTCAATTCAATACCCGAGCGGCTGAACGCTTGGTCAATCGCTTTGCGCACATGGGGGAACACCAAAGCTTCATCTTTACTCGCAGAAACTTTATCCGCGTAAGCAATACCGGCCGTGGTATGGCCCCAGCCTTTTATTCGGGGTAAGGACTCAATAGCGATCCCCCGCTTGTTGGCATACTCACGGGCCATGTCTTCGCCCGCTAGGAAAACCACCGCGGCGCCATCGGTAATCTGCCCGCAATCGGTACGGCGCACTCGACCAGAAATCACGGGGTTTAGTTCATTGTTTTCACTGAAAGAGCCCTCGGGAAATTTCCAGCTGCGAGTTTGAGAATTAGGATTCAAACTGCCGTTTTTGTAATTGTTTTCAGCGATAGCCCCTAAATGGCGATAGTCGATACCATAGCGGCGATCATATTCTTGAGTTAACTCACTGAACATATGAGGCCACATGAATTTAATACCTTCAGCCTCGTGCCCTGTCCAGGCCGCGCTGCCTAAATACTCAGCCCCAACTTCACCGGTCACATTACGCATAAACTCAACACCAACCACACAGGCGCTGCGGTAACGTCCAGAGGCAATATCGGCCATGGCGGCGAGTATTGCCATGCTCCCAGATGCACAGGCAGCCTCGTGACGACTTATGGGTAAACCATCAAACTGAGGGACCACTTGAGCCAACACACCACCTAACATTCCTTGGCGACAAAAGAGCTCACCGACGAAATTTCCTACATGAGCGCACTCCACATCAGCAGCATCCAACTGACTCTGCTGCAAACCGTCTTCGACGACTGACTGCATCATATCGCTGATTTCTTTGCCTTCTCGGCTCCAATTACGAGCGAAATCTGTTTGTGAGCCGCCTAATATGTATATTGTTTGATTCATAGTTATCACTCGGGCTTGGGCCTAGTCTCTGACCTTTTAACGATTAAACATCAAATGCTTGATGCGACTTATTAAAACCATAGATTTTATTGAGCGGTCAGAAATCAGTGAATTACCAAGGGGCAAACCTAATTTATCCTCACGCTACTAGGAAGTCACTACAGTTTCATACCTTTATCCGCACAGCTTTTGCATAGTTATTTGAATAGTAACTTGCACTATAAGATCATCAAAGATAACGGAAACTGAGCATGAATACAAATTCACGCTAGATCAGATTGATAAGGAGTAACTGGAGGAAGAGCCGAGACACGCTATTAGCTTACGCGGGGTCGCCCCCCTATACGCAGCTAAAAAAGGAATGATCTTAAAATGAAAGGCTCAGGGCAAACAACAAAGCATCTTCTTTTCCCTTAGCCGAGGGGTAGTAATTCGGTCGTACTCCCACCTGATTAAAGCCAAGGTTGTCGTATAATGCTATCGCTGAAACGTTGGATTCACGAACCTCGAGGAAGACTTCTTTTGTTTCATCAGGAAGAGCGTCTAAAAAAAACTGCATTAATTGGGCCCCAATACCCTTGCCTTGAAAATCAGGATCTACCGCAATATTCAGCAGCTCAGCTTGATCAAGCACTTTACTGATAAAACAATACGCCAACACTTTCTGCTTCGCATCTTTAACGCACCAACTAAGCTGTGAAGCGCCGTTAATACGATTTGCAAACTGGCTTAACGGCCAGGGGTGGGAATGGGCTCGCTGCTCTATGGCATGAACTTCAGCTAGTTCGCTCTCGCTTATACGAACAATTGAAAAATTATCGACGCTCATAAAAGCTAACAACCCTAACAGTGGAAATTTAAGAAATGTACAAAAGAAGTCTGAAAAAGAAACTGGATATTCAATAACGAAGAATTAATCACTCACGTTTAGGGATTTAACTTAGCCTTCAGTCTTCAGTCTTATGTTTCAATTTTGACTTTAAGCGCTGTTTTTAAAGCACGCCAAGCCACGGCCTTTAAGCCAGGGTTCTCGAGCATATCGACTAAACTTGGTAAAACTAAAACACTTTTACTGGGGAAACAATGTTCATTTTTCAAAGCCTCAGGCGGTAAAACTTCGCCAAAACCTTGAGGTTCTTCTGAGCCCTCAAAAGTATCTGCTGGTAACAAATACTGCGCATCGCGCCCCATCAAAATCCAATGTTCAGTTGGCTCCTGAATCAAAGTTTCCATAAACACAGCAAGCATCTGCCGCGCCGCTTCAGCGCTTTCATCGGCATCGCCAAGCTCTAGTGGCCAGTTTAAAACCTGCGGCTTGGGTAAGTTCCCTAGCGGTAAACCGATGGCAATCAATATGCTTAGCAGCAGTTTTTCGGTAGGCAATGCTTTGGCTGTGTTTCGGCTATCCAAAACTATGTGGCTGCCGCAACGCCATAAAGTTAAGGAGAAACGAACAGCGGGAGCCGCAACTAACTCGGGCTTTTCATCTGCCACAGATTCTGATTCTGGCACGACAGCAAGCGCAGGTTTATTTTCAACGGTATCTTTTAATACAGGTGATGCGTCAGGCTTACGGTCAGCTGCAAAATCGGCCAATAGCGCCTGTGCCGCCTTGGCGGTTTGCTGCTTCTCCTCAAGTGTGGCGCTATCGAGAGCTTCCCCACCTTGAAAACCTGAATTGAGGGCGCTTGAAACTGGTCCAGCTCCAAGTTCTATATCTCTGGGGATACCGTGATCTACCGGAGCTACGACCTCGCTAGTAACCCCTAAAGCATCAAGCTCAGGCCAATCACATTGAATAGACTCGGCGGCATTAACCAACACTAAACGCGGCATATAGCTGTCTATGCCCATTGCGCTGAGATATTCGTGACGGGAGTTTTCGTACATGATTGAGCAAGCCTACGGTTTAGGAAGGAGCCATTTTATGTAATTTTATCAGGACTAGCCAGAACAGCTTACTGAATGGGGAAAACAAGGACTAGCCTCCACCATAGGATGGAGGCTAGGTAGGCTTTTAGAGGTCTAGACTCCGTGTTGCGGATGAGACCGCACACCAGACTCTAATATATTCAAAGCATGCAGATAGGCCTTAGCAGAAGCAGCGACAACGTCAGTGTCGGCACCCACACCATTGACCAGTTGGCCGTTGCGCTCCAAGCGTACTGTTACATCGCCCACCGCTTCAGTACCCTGTGTAATAGCATTGACTGAATACAGCAATAAATCGGCGCCACTGTTGAACTGCTTTTCAATAGCCTTAAAAACGGCATCAACCGGGCCACTACCCTGAGACTCAGTCTCTATTAGCTGATCTCCAACACGAATATTCAACCGAGCCAGCGGCGCTTGTCCCGTTTTACAATGCACGTCCATTGATTCGAAACCGTATGTTTCAGGTACGTCTTGAGCTTCGCCCACTAGCGCCTGAAGGTCTTCATCAAATATCTCGTGCTTTTTATCGGCGAGAGCCTTGAAACGCTGAAAGATATCGTTGAATTCACCATGCTCTTCAAACTCAATATCAAGCTCACTAAAGCGGGCCTTTACTGCCGCTCGCCCGGAATGCTTGCCTAGCACCAGCTTATTGGCATTCCAACCTACATCCTCGGCTTTCATGATTTCGTAAGTTTCACGATGCTTTAAAACACCGTCTTGATGTATTCCTGATTCATGAGCAAAAGCATTGGCACCCACAATTGCCTTGTTAGGCTGCACAGGAAAACCGGTAATACTCGACACAAGTCGCGATGTTGGAACAATGTGAACCGGATCAATGCCACAAGTAACCGGCATAAAATCGCCGCGAGTTTTGACCGCCATTACAATTTCTTCAAGCGATGCATTGCCGGCGCGCTCACCCAAACCATTTATCGTACACTCGATCTGTCGAGCTCCGTTCATAACAGCGGCAAGAGAGTTTGCGACGGCCAAACCTAAATCATTGTGGCAATGGGTAGAGAAAATAGCTTTATCTGAATTCGGAACATTCTCAATCATGCTTTTAAACATCTGACCGTATTCTGCCGGAACTCCATAGCCCACTGTATCGGGGATATTAATCGTAGAGGCTCCCGCATTAATGACGGCCTCAATCACTCGGCTGGCAAATTCAAGGTCGGTTCGAGAGCCATCTTCGAGTGAAAACTCTACATCATCGGTAAAGTGACGAGCTCTTTTTACAGCATCCACAGCCTGGGCCAAAACCTGCTCTGGCTCCATCTGCAACTTATACTTCATATGCAGAGGGGAGGTAGCAATAAAGGTATGAATACGGCCCGAATTAGCATTTTTTAATGCCTCGCCAGCCCTCAAAATATCGGGACCCATCGCGCGAGCCAAGCTGCATACAGTAGAATCTTTGACGGTTTCGGCGACGGCCTTCACGGCTTCAAAATCACCCTGACTTGCAATCGCAAAACCAGCCTCGATCACATCGACGCGCATCTTTTCCAGCATTTTTGCGATACGCACTTTCTCATCTTTAGTCATGGAGGCGCCGGGGCTCTGCTCACCATCGCGTAATGTGGTATCAAATATGATTAACTTGTCCTTCGACATATCAACTGTCTCCTAACAGGCGCTGCTACTTTTGCTAATAAAATAAGCAACGAAATAACGATTATTAAATAAGAAAAAACTGGGGAATGGGTATTTTAGCCGCGCAGCGGCAGTCGCAGCTCAGCGATAGAAGCCAAGAGCGTGGGGGTGCCGAATGTAGATGCAAAGACCAATGTTGGCGCTTTCATTTTTTACTCGCAGACTAAGCTTTTCAGTCAAAATGATGAATGATTACAGCGTTTATATGCTCTTATAATAGCCAAGGCTGCCACCAACATCAATGCCAGTCCTAATAAATAGATTATATTAGGATAATATTGCAATGATTGTAATATATATCGACTTTCGTGAAATATCTGTCCTACAAAAGTCGATATTTCAGTAAATTTTATCCAGCAGGGAATCCAAATTTCCATGCAAAAGATCAAACTCACTTGACTCTACAACCCCCCGCTCTCGAAAATCGCTCACCCACTCCAAAGCCTGAGATCTTAACTCGGCACCTTCAGCCGTCAACGACACCTCTAGCTGACGCTCATCACTGTCACTGCGCTGGCGATTTATTATCCCCGCAGCCTCCAGTCGCTTTAACAACGGAGTCAATGTACCCGAATCTAGCTGTAATCGTTTGCCAAGTTTATTCACACTAGAGCTACCAATCCCTGTATCTGACCATTCCCACAACAACATCAATACCAAATATTGTGGATAGGTTATATTCAACGCTTTGAGCATAGGCTGGTAGGCTCTAATCACCAATCGTGAGGCGGTATAAAGTTTGAAACACAGCTGTCGATCAAGGTGTAATAACTCGGCATTTTCTAGCATCGGCATCATTAACTCTGCAGTTAGAAGATAAAGTTAGTTTTAAGCAGGCTTTACAACAAAGCCTCAACAGCTGACTCAAGAGACTCAGGCTTATCTTTAGGCGCAAATCTTTTTACACTCTTTCCATCCCTGGAAATCAAAAACTTGGTGAAATTCCACTTAACCCTCTTAGTCCCCAGAAGACCTGGAGCCTCAGATTTTAAATAAGAGAATAACGGCGCCGCACCATCCCCATTCACATCAAGCTTAGCCATCAACGGGAATGTGACACCAAAATTCAGCTCGCAAAACTCACTAATCTCGCTATCGTTACCGGGCTCTTGTCCACCAAACTGGTTACAGGGAAAACCAAGAATAACCAAGCCCTTGTCTTTATACTTTTGGTATAAAGCTTCTAGACCTTTGTATTGAGGAGTGAAGCCGCACTTGCTAGCTGTATTAACAATCAATACCACTTTGCCTTTGTAAGCTTCTAATATTTGCTGTTCGCCAGCGCCAGTCGTAACATTAAATTCATATAAATCAGACATAGGGTTTTCTCAATCGAATGAATAAATTTTACACAATTATATTGTGCGCAATCAATTAACACAAGTAAACTATTTACAGACCAACATCTAGGCTTCTAGAAATGCCCCAGAGAAATAAAAAGCCCCACTTAATGCGGGGCCCTTTACCACTTAACAACAAGGTAACGGCTGCTTATTGATCTAAAAAGTACTGTTGGTTTTGTAACAATGACTGCACAACCTCAACATCCGCCGATTCGCTGTTGGCTTTATCGACGTCTTGCGTTAACTCTGACTCAATACGAGCATCCGCGATACTAGCTTCAGCAGACTCGCTGCTTTCAGTTACCCCATCGGTCACGTCATTCATACCCGATAAGTAGTCCGTTAAGGATTCAATTTCACCACTGAAATCAAGCATATCGTCTGCATCTATAACAAGGTTCTCGTCAAAGTTTCCACGCTCAATCTGAGCAGACGACGACGTCCCAGCTTCAAACTTAAACCACACGTCATCTACATCGCTGGCATTACCTTGAGAGTCGGTATATGAAGACCTCAAACCAATTTCGTTCCCATTGCTTTCCTCGTTAACAGATTGTCGATTCAAGTCGATGCTGTCAACATTGGCTACCGACAATGTAATCAGCTCCCCCTCCTGAACAATCGCATCACTGTTCGCGTCCTTCCAGATTTTAACTTCCGAGAAGCTTCCATCAGCGGCATCAAAAACACCATCTTGATTCGAATCTAAATCAGCAAGGGCATCAAAACCATCTTTGGCTATGGAACCATCTAGCTTCTTAGTTTCTTGTCCAAACAATTCACTAGCATCATTAATTTGTCCGTCGTTGTTAATATCTCGAACTAACAAGCCGTCGTCCTTACCCGCCCAACCGGTTTTATCGCTAATACCATCGGCATTGATATCAAACTTAACACCAGACTCAAGCCCAAGGGTCTCAACACCGTCGCCATCAAGATCCAATACCAACGGAGAAGTAATTGTGCTGCTAGTAAGTTCACGATCATAGATATCGGTAACACTTAGGCCAACACTTAGCTGATCTAATCCAGCATCACTTTGAACGTTATCGGTAAATACCTGCACCGAATTAAGCAAGGCGCTGTAAGTTGCGGCGTTAGCTTCTCCAGAAAAGTTCAATCCTGAAGTTTCGTCACCACTGATATCAATACCCGTATCAACGCCATTTTCTAATACGTCGGAACCTGAGACTGTGAAGCCACCGCTGAGTGTCAACAAATGATTGGAAGAGCCAGAATTTACGGCCGCTGCTTTCAAATCGACTGAACCTGGGACATCTAAGTTGATACTGTGGAATGCGCTAGTTTGATCAACTTTGTACTGCACATCGACAACTTGAATGTTTGCGCCGATCTCGACATCCGTTGAGGTATTCGCTGAATCATTCCACGTAATCTGAGCCGGGCTACCATCACTAACTGAAAGGCTAGACGCCTCGGTTGAAGTAGATTCAACACGAATAGAAACACTGTCCTTTCCACTAATATCGATGGCGTTACTACTCTGCCCCAACTCAGTTCCAATCAACTGATCATCGACGAACAACTGCGATTCAAAGCCCGATGCATCACTGCTATCGAAACCAGTAACAATAATTTTATCAGCAACAATCCCACTAAAATCGAGCGTGCCATCGTTACCGTTAATAACAGCGGTCACATCCACGTCGGTTTCTGTCGAGCCTACAGTCAGAGTATTTACAGCATCGACCGTAATCGAACCTAAAGCTGGAGTAGTATCAATGGTCAATGTGAACGGGCCACTTTCAACACCCTCGATACCAGCAGCATCAACAGATCTTACGGTAAAGCTGTGCTGTCCTTCTGCCAGATCAGCAGTCGGAATATAGCTCCACTCCCCTGCTGCATCAGTAGCAACAGTAGCCCAAATAACACCGTCTTTATAAATATTAACTTCGGCATCAGGCACACTAACACCCGATAAACTAGGCGTTAAATCATCTGTGGTTGAACCGTCGGTTAATTGGCCCTGCTCAGCACCTTCATCATCCATGACAGCACCTATTGCTGCTGTAGTGATTTGTGCAACCTCTACCGTCACCTCGATAACAATCGACTTAAGCGATTCCTTACCACTCGAATCTACAACCGTTGAACTAAAGGAATAAGTCGCCGCATCAAAGCCAGAAGTATATTCATAACTCCAGCTGCCATCGGCATTTAGTGGAATATCCTCAGCTACTTTTATATCACCATTATAAATCGTTACTGTAGATCCGGCCTGAGCTTGAGCAACTGTGCTTTGACCAGAAAAACTCAGGTTTTGGTCGTCGGTATTATCCGTATTGCTCAACGCACCTTGTAGCGCACCGACATCATCGTTTATTGCGAAGTTAGTGATGACATCAGGTACCGCCGCTGCAGGAACGATTGATATTCCAGCAGGCGATCCCGAAACATCAGGGCCGATAATAATAATCCCAATGCCTGAACTATCCAACGAAAAGTCCAAGGAATCGGTATGGGCACTTGGACCATTACCGGCTTCATCAATTAACGTGTAACTGATTTGGTAATCACCATCCTCTAACTCTGTTTGAATACGAACAACCCAAGAGCCATCGCTTTCAGTCGTTGTCTCTCCAAGAACCTCTAAGGTTCCATCAGCCTTTTTGTTATAAAGCGTAAGCGTGGCATTCGCCTCCGCAGATATCCCTTGGAACACAGGCAAGGCATCATCGATCTCAGTGCCATGAACAATATCGCCGTGAATATCACCTGCATCATCCAAGCCCTTCCAAGTATCAGACGCATCTGGTGTCGGTGTAGAGAGATCGATTTCAATTGTATAAGGCCCTGTAGATGGGCTAGGTGCGCCGCTACCAATAACAGAGTCCGCATAAAAGTTATACTCACCTTCATTTAAGGCATCTTGGTCGAGAACCGTATAACTCCATTTTCCGTCCGATTGAACAACAGTGCTGCCTATTTGACTCGTCCCAGGTTGACTAGGGTCGCCATCATAGATTCGAACAGTTGCTCCGACCGGTCCGGTACCTTCAATAGTCGGTGTATCATCATTTGTTAGCCCCTCGTGAGGAACAATACCTTCTTTGCCTGGCTCATCATCCAGTACTTTAACGATACTTGGCGAACCGGGAGTTGCGGTATTAATTTCAAATTCCAAAATGTCTGTTCTTGGCGATTCATTACCCGCCAAGTCGACGACAACTGCAGTAACCTTATAAACTTCATTACCTAGGGCCTGGATCGGATCATGGGACCAGTTTCCGTTGGCAGGATTAACACTAATATTATCAAGAACGGTTACCACCCCATTGGAGTCTTCAATATAAACTTTAACGTATGAACCTTTCGTTGCCTCTGTCAGATTTACTTTGCCGCTAAAGGTAGGAACACTATCATCTATGACAGGATGTCCATCTGGGCCATCGGGCATCCCAGCAATATTCCCCGTTATTGCACCGATGTTGTCGACGCCTTTAAAGTTGGTCATCGCATCAGGCGCTTCGCGATCAAGGGTCAGCGTAAACGTATTACTGGTGACACTTTCGTTACCCGCCGGATCAACGCTCGTCGCTGTAAAGACATGGGCGCCGGTGGTCATTGGCGTGGTTGGCGTAAAGGTCCATGTGTCCTGCGCATTGACAACCGTGGTACCAATAAACGTACCGTCTTGGAAAATTCGAATCGTCTCGCCTGCTGTTCCGGTACCATTTAGTTTTGGATTTGGATCATCGGTGTGACTATTGTTATTCAAAGTGTCCTGCACCGAACCTACGTCATCATCAGCACTGCTGATTGCCGGTGGCACACTCGCTTGTGTGTCAATGTCTAAGCTAAAGGTCGCTTCTGCTGCATTATTCGACGTGTCTGTAGCTGTTGCTTTAAAGCTCACGATACCTTCGGGCAATTCATCGCCCGCTGGAATTTGGAATGACCACTCGCCGTTGTTATCAACGGTAATGCCATCGTAGGTTTCACCGTTGACTTCAAGCACGATGATCGAACCGATTTTTGCGCTACCTTTAATCAACGGCGTGTTGTCGTTGGTTAAACCACCGTTAGAAATGGTTTGTAATGCGGTTTGACCAGGCTCAGGAACATTGTCCACCGCATTGTCGATTGATACCGTTACCGCTTCAGTATTCACGGTAAAGGTTAACTTATTGCCCGCTTCACTCGGGCCGTTACCCGCCGCATCCGTCACTTTAATTTGAACTTCGTACGTCGCATCATCCAATTTAGGATCCGGTGTGTATTCCCAATTACCTTGGTCATCCACATCAACAGTCGCGACATCAACACCATCGATAACAACCGTCACTTTGCCGTTAGGCTCATCAACTTTACCGTATAAACGCGGCTTCGCATCATCGGTTGTATCGCCATTACCGATGTCTCCGGTTTGCGCACCTTGGTCATCGAAGGCTTTCAAAGTATCCGCGCCAGGTTTGGTTGGCCCTTCATCATCAACCGTGATGGTATAAGGTCCAGTGCTCGCACCTTTAATGCCCGCCGCTGATGTTGCGTCGGCATAAAGCTGGTACAAACC
>Ga0105358_10001325_pt1 | contig 13151 bp, 13 predicted proteins | sample GOMGulsemesocosm_5_FD_83509 | JGI IMG/M metagenome (GOLD analysis project Ga0105358, IMG submission 83509) | Methane-oxidizing microbial communities from mesocosms in the Gulf of Mexico - GOM15C Gulf of Mexico | ecosystem: Environmental > Aquatic > Marine > Cold seeps | place: Gulf of Mexico...
ACTATTAGGTCGCTCTGAGATATGACGCTTTCCAGCCAGCCGTCCTCCACTATCATAGGCTTTAGCGTGTCCATCGGCGTTTAGATGACTACCTTAGGTGTTCCCAAAGTGAAACTCTATTCGCTTTCTCACGCAAATATATTGATATTTTGTTTCATGGCTTATGCGCCGTGTCCGTATCCGTCGTTGTGCTTTGGATGAAAGACATGATCGATATAATCTTTCCAGATATTTGGAGAGATCACCGCCATCCAGACAACGTTCAAACTAATTGAGCGATTACCCTCCGGCTCACCAACCGCAACACCATCAATTTCACCATTGCGTAAAAAACTAATCATATCTCTTGGCGCCATGCCTAGCACCTTTATATTTTCCGCAGGAATGAGGTGTTATTTTAACAATGTGTGTAATAAAACATGGTACTGAGAATAGAGATGAGGAACAGCGATAATTATTTTTTATTTTTTAGCTCAACAATTGATTTAATCTCGCTGGAAAGAATAAACCCGTGGACATTGCGCTCGGACATGAGAACGATTTTACCGGGAAAGCCGTCATGGATAAGGTCATTGCCAACGGTGATAAAATAAACGTAGCCGCGATGTTGCCCGAAGTCATATCCGCGACGCTATCATTCCAGTCGCGATTCTGTACCGTTTGCAGTTGAAAGGTTTTAGTTGGTGTTGATGTTTTTTCAACAATAGCAAGAGGTCGATGACCACCACAAATAAGTCTGCCGATTTTAATTGTCTCAAGGAATGTTTCGACATCCCTCATGTTCAGCACCTCTCTTTACGAACTACGCTGTGATGACTAACTAGAGTCATCACAGGCAACGAGATTAAGCAGTGAGCCCAGTAGAAAAAATTTAATACAAGGACTTTTAAAATTTATAGTACATAGTTTAAAAATTCTTTTCCTGGCAACCAGCTGTGCTCGCTCATTACTCAACAAAATCCTCAAAACAGCCCTAACGGCCCTTTGCTATCGACCCAAACGCCGAATCGCCGCATTGGTCAAAAACCTTTCATAGAGGTCATTTTCATTGACACTGGTTTTATAGCCGCCAGCGATCTCTTTAACCTGGGCCAATCTGGCCATGCGGTTTACCTGAATATTGTGGGCGTGCACCCGGGTCCATGAAGCGTAGGGGTGCTTACCATCATAAACGGTGTTTTCACCATCGGTGTAAAGTGAGGCTGCACCGTCAAAGGAGCGGAACATTTCACCACGGCGGTCGTAGGAAACCATTGCTAACGGCAGCAATGTGCGCGCATCAAACCATACGCGTTTTTTGCTGATCGGCGCCCGGGGGAATTTAACCGGCTCGGCTTCGACCACAATCGCTTCGGGTACCAGTTCGACATCCATATCCCAAAAGGTATTGCCTTTGGGGACACCGTGGGTAGTGCCCTCCCAGTTTTCATGTTGTGAATTCCAGCTGCGTGAAATAGCGGCGAGTGTTGGGCCCCGGCCAACAATTTTGTAATTCCCCCAGGTTAGGAAGGGGTCACCCGCCGTCCAGGCATCGGAGAGATAAAGGGTTGAGCCGGGAATCATCGGCTCAAAGCGCTGATTGGTGGGGAAGCGTCTCACCCGCTTAAACGCCGGCAGGTAGCCGCTCAAGTCGGGGAAGCGACGTTGGTCGTAGTGCCATACATTCAAAAATGAAGTGCCCGCAATATCGTTGGGGCTAACAAAAAACACCGACTGATAACGCAATTTATCTTCATGGCCAGGCCAGTAGGGTTTGGGGTCGAGTACGGTGCGAGCTACGGGCGACATTTCAGCCCACCCCAGCTCATAGTTGTACTCAATATCGCCACTGGGCCCGACATCCTCTTCTTTAATGGCATAAAAAGATGCGTCATGGCGACCCCAGCTCAGGGTAAGACCCGCAAAAACTTCCAGCGCCGTTGTCGGATTGGGAAAAGGATTACCACCTATCCAGGGTTTACCTTCCCTGGTGACGACATTACCTTCGTCGTTGAACATCGCCTGCCCGTAATTTCGCAGTGTCGCTTCGTTATATTCCCAGGCACTGAGCTTCATAATATCGGTAGTGGTATCTATCATGCGCATTTGCCGACCCATCTGCGCAATTTGTGTATAACGAATGGGGTCTAGCAGGTCTTTCACATGCTCAACATTGTCGGCAGTAATAATATCGCCGGTACTGATTTTGCCCTGAGTAAAGCCCTCAATGGACATCAATTCATCGGGGTAGACACCGCTAATATCACCGGTATCGGCAATCGCCTTCCACAGTGGCGACAACACACCCGTCGCCAGCACACCTTTGCTCAGCTGGCCCAGGAAATGTCGTCGTCCAAAGTTAAAGTCGTATTTGCGAATTCTCATCATCCACCATTTTTTATAATGTTTGTTTTACATGTTTAGGTTTCGAGGGTTATTTCATTGTCCTCACACAGCCCCATTGTTTTAAGTTTTCATCCAGCTCATCCTGTTCTGCGTCGTTCATCAAATGACGGTACACCGCCACTTTGCCTAGTACTTTACACAGCGTTGCCGACTCATTTTTGACCGGTAAATTGTCGCTATTATCCTCTCGTGCAGCCTCAGCATTCTGAGTGATGAGAGCAAGAGTACGCCGCCGCATGGCATCACGCCAACGAACAGATCCCTCAACCTGGCCTCGGGTGATTTTAGCCCAGGCTCGCTCGGCCTCAAACCAGTGCTGCAACTGCTCGGCACTTTCAGCATAAGCCACCCAGGCATTACCGGAGTCTGGAAAATTTGCAATCAGTTGCTGAGCTATAGCGTAAGCACGCTCAGTCTGACCTAGGGCATTCGCTGCGCGTATTTGTAACAAGCGCAATTGCCGTTGATCCTGTGGCTGACCCGCGAGTACCGGGTAAAAAACATCGCCAAGCTCCAGTACCTGAGCGTAGCTTCGCGGCTTTTCTTTCGCCAATAAAAACTGATAAACCTCTTTCTGCGCCATGGCATTAGCCGGTTGCGTTGCTAGTGCTGCGATGAATGGCGGTAAACCCTTACCCTGCTGATATTGATCAAGGGCGCGCAGTTGAGCCCAAAACAAAACCCGCTGCACGCGCTGATCTAGAATGTATTTTTTATTGCCCGGATTGGCCTTCGCCGCAGCGTACATTTTATCGATGGCGGCCAACACTTTACCGAGCTTATCGCCAAGGACGGCACGCATTTGTAGTGAAACCGCTTTAAACCAAGGCTGCTTGCGTTTGGCCCGAGGCAAATCACCCAGAGCCGCCAGCACTTTTTCGGCCTCATTGCGTTGGGTGTCAAGCTCACCACTCACGACGGCGCGGTTAAAGGTATTGACCGCCCGCTGTATTTGCATCAGTGCAACGCTGCCTTTTAATTTTTTATTCTTCTTTGCCGCTTTTAAATGACGTTTTGCTTTTTCTGGATCATCACTCAATTGGGCAATTAATAAATGAGCACTGCCAGCATCAACATCATTCGGGCTTGTACGAAGATAATATTGTGCATCAGCCAGCACCCGTTTGCGGTTAGCACTGTTATCACGTCGTTGGTAAAGCGCTTGAGCAACTAAAAATTTAAACTTCGGTAAAGCCTGAGCCACCGCCTGGGGCAAGTCGGTTTGATGCTGCAGGCTCTCCACTTCTGTCAACGCATCTCGCGCCATCTGTATTTTTAACAAGGCAACCGCATAATGGTATTGCAGCACCCGAACATTCACCCCCAGCTGGAGACCACCCTGTTTTCGAAATTCCTGATATTTCAGCACGGCGGTGTCGTACTGCTGCCAGCCGTAGGCGTATTCGCTATCGACGTAGAGGGTTAAAAGGCCAATATCGTGACCGGCAATTTCGTCACGGTAAGACATGACTCGACTCAATAGAGCATCGTTCAAATAGCCCAGCTCAATCACACGCTTTAAACGCGCCGCCGCCTCAACGGCACCACTTTGCACATCGCGATGGCGCTGCAAAAGCACGAAGGCCTGCTCTTGGTAAACACGAGCGGTGGTCGGCGTTAGTGGCTCATCAAGCATCACCGGCAAACTCGGTAGCTCTCCCTTGCGAATGGCCAGCAAGGTCAATTCAGTTTCGGCCCTGACACGCGCAGGGTTTTCCTTGTCGCCCGCCAATGCCAGCACCAGGCGGCGAAAACGCTGTTCGGCCAGAACGTCATCGCCCTTGGCCTGAGCAACATAGGCCATACCCAACCAGCTGCCGTAGACAATACCCGGGTAGAGAATGCGCACCGACGAGCTTTGAAAACCATGTTCAGCCTGATTCAGCCATTTGACCTGCTCCCGCTGCCCTTGATAGGAATGCGCGAGGCCCAATTTGCCCCAGGCCTGCCAGTAATTAAACGCTGAATGGGCATAGTTAATATCGTGCCAAAGGTTGGAGCGATAGAGCTTCTCCAGCGCCGCCTCCCGATCACCAGTGGCTTGCTCGAGATCCCTTACCTTGGCTCGACACCGCTGGAAAAACCCCTCGCCGCGTTGCAGTAAATACTCAAAACCTGCCTTGCTGGCACCTCGCTCCTGCGCCCCCGCCACCAGGTTGCCATAGGCATCGGCGGCGCTGACAAAGTCGCGGGTCTCCAAACTCGCCAGATCTTTGCCAAGGTATTGATCGATTGTATCCAGCAACACCTTGCTCTGTACCGAAGCCGTAATCTCAGTGGACTGTTGCAGCAGCACTGCCATTGCCCCCCCATTTTTTACTGGCAACGACAGAGCTGGCCATGAGAATGCGGACAACAACAGGGCGAACAAGGCGAGGTATCGTAAATCCCAGCGGGCCAGCCGAGCTGCGTGAATACCCTCTATCACTAAAAGCCCTCCAGTAAGAGAGCCATTTCACGGGCAAATTGCCCGCCCATAATCAGCGATACCAGCTGACGGGTGATATATACATCACCATCGAGGGTGGCGGCCACACCGCCACCGGCCTCGGCCATTAATTGATAGTCGAGCATCGCCGTGTCGGTGTAGAAGACGCGATTCACCGGGCGGCCCAGCTTTGCTTCGAGCACCGCCGGATTGGCGTGGTGGCTGACATCGAGGGTCGATATCTGGCCGTGGTTTCTGGCAAATTCACGATTCACTGCCAGTAAGCGCTTAAAAGAATCCTGATGCGGAGGGGCATCGCCGATCAGTACAATCACCTTTTTAGCACCCAGCCGCCAGCCACTTTTTTCAGTGGCGACACGCATGCCTTCATAAACAGCCTCCTGCATGTCACCACCGCCCTCAGCACTCAAGTTGTTTAAAAACAGGCTCAACTTGTTAAGACTGAAAGTCAGCACTTGGTGCTTGGTAATATAGGACGGGCTACCCACATCTCGATAGGCAACCACACCAAAACGAGACACCGGCACCAGGGTGCGAATCACGTCGACGATGTCGACGATACGCGCCTGCACCTCTCCGATGACCCAATCCATTGAGCCAGTCGAGTCAACCACAAACACCACATCGAGGCCGGTTTCACGCAAACCCTGTACGTAGGCGGCAAACTGATTGGTCGACTGACTCAAGCCAGTACCGACACCAGTGCCAAAGCCGGCCAGCCCTTCACCGGCCGTCGCCACTGTATTTGATAATAGGGGCGCGGAAAACCCAATAGTACTCTGCCCACCTGCCGCTGCTTCCATGGCCAGGTTGACCTCCGGCGGCGGTGGTGCCACAGCAGAAGTGGCGACCAGTACCGGGGGCGGTTCAAACTCGATGGCCTCTTCAAAGACAAGTTCTTCTTGCTCTTCTTCCGGCTCGACAATGTCGATCAGGATCTCAATTTCTTCAACACTGGGTGCCACAGATAACTCGAGTGTGGCGATGTGCCGGGAAGCCTGCCAGGTCAGCAGTAAATGAATCGCCAGGGAGATCAGCAGCAATAACAGCCACAGGCCAAGCACTTTAAGGCGACTAAATAATAGTGGCACTAGAGTTTACCGGGGTTATTCACAGTGACCAGTGCCAGCCGCGACACTTTGAGCAGCCGCAGTTCGTCCATCAGCGGAATAATGATGGCGGCAGGGGTTTGACCATCGGCACGCAAGCTAACACGGGAGGGTACCGGCTGGCCTTCGGCCTGTAGTTGACTAGCCCAGTTCGGCAGTGTCGTCGTCTCGCCCCGCCACCACAATTGCCCATCGACACTTAAAGAGAGCTCCTCTACCCCTGCAGTCAGCGCTTCGCTACTGGATTCAGGGGGAGCGATCTCTTTCATATAGTTTTCGCTAAAATTACCGGCGACAATAAAAAACAGCAGGAGTAAAAACGTCATGTTAATGACGGGTAGCATATTGCTATCAGGTTGTTTTTTGACATCGTGCTCACTGCCGAGATTAAACACGGTTAATCTCCCAGCGCCTGAATCTGCACCCGCAGCAAAGACTGAGCACGCAACAAATCCATTGCCGCAACCAGAGTTTGCAGGGACACACTATCCTCTACCTTGAGGGTAACGGCCGTTTCTTCACCAAATTGCTGGCGAATAAGCCACTGACTTAAATCTGCCAGCGCCATCGACTCGCCATCTATCCACAATTTGCCGCCGGGGAAAACCTGTATGCTCAGACTCTCGCCCTCGGCATGGCGAGCGTTTGTGGGTTCATCGGGTACCTTGAAGGCAAGCTCTCTAAACTGGACAAAACTGGTTTCAAGAATAAAGAAAACCAGCAAAATAAAGACCAGATCAGTCAGTGGTGTCAGGCTAATTCGACGTAGCGCTTTACGGTGATGGGACTGTAAGTGCATGTAAGGAAGGCCTTTTCAATAGCTATTAAGGCGCGTCGAAGAGCTTAACGGTAAATAGCCGGGTGAGTTGATCTTCCATACTGCGGCGAATCGTCGTGGCGTGACTATCGAGCATGTAATAAATCAGCGCGAAGGGAATGGCGACGGTCAAACCCACTGCGGTGGTCATCAAGGCCTCCCAAATACCACCGGCCAGGGCACCGGAATCAGCCCCTCCGCCCTGGCTGGCCAGGCCGCGAAATACATCAATCATACCCAGCACCGTACCGAGTAATCCGAGCATCGGTGACAAGTAGGCAATTTGCTCAACGAAACCATTCATGCCGTTAACACGGGAAACGATGTGATGGCCCTGACGATTTAACTCTTCGCGGATCGAAGTTTGATCTCTATCACCCTGCTCCAACCAGCGAATACCTTGCCCAAGCATGGCTGCATAGGGGCCGGGCTCATTGCCCAGCCCCTCCAGGGCCTTCTGCTGGTCACCCGCCACCCACAAATCTATCGAGCCCTCTATGCGGCGGATTCTGGCCATTGAGTAATGGCGATAGTGAAACAGCTTGAAAAAAACCAGGGCTAAACCAACCACTGAGAGGCCGATTAAAACAATAACAACAGGACCACCCTGCTCGATTAAATTCAAATCCATATTGCACCCGCTTTAGCGATTGTATTTTCATATACCGTTAACAGCTCTGCTGTTATAGGCTTATCTTATCTTAACAGCAAGCGCAGAAAATTCGCCAAACATAAACTACCCCTAGTCGTTTTATTCTAGCTATCGGCAGCAGGGTGTTACTTGTGGTTTTTTTAAGTACAGGCCGTCAGCCGGCTGACCTCGCCTGTGATTTGGCAGGTCGGTCGTCATCACCACCCAGGACCGGGTAGAAACAAGCATTTGTAATTGTTTTTCTACTCTATTTTTGTTCTTGGTCAAAACTCTCAACCAAGCTCTTAGCACTTACAGATACGTTGAACAGCGCCCTTCAATTAAATCGCGTTTTTTTTCCAGGGTCTCGATAAGAAAATCACGACACACTCGCACCCGAGCCGTAGACCGCAAATCGGCATGAATCAGCACCCACAAACCCCAGCCCATAGCTGCCACATCAAGCTTGAGCCGAAACAAACCGGGACAAACATCCGCCACCCAGCAGGGCAGACGGGCCATACCAAGACCCGCCTTTACGGCAGCGCGCATTGCGGTGACATCATCGATGCGCAAAACCACACGGGCACCGGGGAAGTGCTCCACGACCCACTCAGGCAACACGGCTTCATCACGCCAAAGTATGACTTCGGGGCGGCGCAACTGACGCTTTTGATAATTCTCTGAGGTATAAATAGCCGCATCCAAATCCGCCACCTTTTTACCCACCAGGTGATCCGGCGGTTGCGGTGTGCCGCGAATGGCAATATCAGCCTCACGCGCCGACAAGTCACGTACATCGGCGGTGACCGAAAGCTCTAGGTCAATCTCTGGGTAGCGCTCGCAAAAATTGTTTAAAGCAGGCATCACCAGATCGTTGACGGTGCTGTGGTAGGCGGTGATGCAGAGCCGGCCCTGCAAGCGGGTATCGCGACCGAACAGCTCTCGCTCGACAATATGAGTGCGCTCTTCTATCTCCAGTGCGTAGCGATAGATATTCTCCGCCGCCTGGGTCATTTCATAGCCCTGAGCCAGGCGCTCGAATAAACGCACATCATGTTTCTTTTCGTAGGCATTTATGCGGCGCGAAACCGTGGAGTGATTCACACCCAGTTCCACCGCCGCCCCAGAAACCGTGCCTTTTCTCGCCACAGCAAGGAAATAGCGCAAATCATCCCAATCATTCATGCGTGCATTATTGCACAAGTAGTTTGCACTTTGCGTGAATTTACACAAAGAAGCCTCAGGCGTAATATTCCTTCCAAGCCAGAAGAGACCCTCTCGCACTGGTCAATGCAAACCAACGAAGGAAGAAGTTATGTCTACTCTATGCACAACACAAGCTTGTAAAAAACGACTCACTACCAGTGTTACAGTCGGCCTTGTGGTCTTAACAATAGCCTTGGCGGAGCTCCTACAAATAGTCCAGGTGAACACGCCCTTTCTATCTTCGCCAACACCTTTTTAGGCGATGATATTAAAGGCTGCCCGCTTCAGCCCGACAAGAAGAAAGACAGCGCAAATTCCCACCCTTCAGCCTTGTTGCCTCTCGAATAAAGCGGTGACAAGGTTTCTTATTGGCCTCCAACGTCGATAATCATAATCGCTATTCTCCACCACCCGAACCACGCAAGGCGGCCGGCCCTATAAAGCAAAGTGATTATCAATACAAGGTGTATTTTGTTAAAATTGCCGGCCAGTAAAGTTCATCGATCCTGTCATGCTAACTTGTCACAGAACAACAACCTTCTGAGGTGATGATCATGTTACATCGGCACTTTTTCCACAAACATCCCCTGCATCTACACCCCGACTGGAGCCTGCTTGGCGTACTCGCCGTATCAGCGGCAATCATTGGCGGAATAGGACTTCTACAGCTAACCATGCCCTTTCTAACACTACCGGCAATTTTCTAAGCAAGCCCCTGATAGCCCAGGGCTATCGGCACTCAACCTTGTGGTGCTGGAAACTTGGCGCCACAAGGTTTTTTTCAAAAACCCAGTCTAGCTCGGCAGTTTCAGCACTGCCTTGGCGAGAATATTGCGCTGTACCTGACTACTGCCGCCATAGATGGTGGAGGGGCGGGAAAGATAGTAGGTGTTGACAGGCTTGTAAGATGTGCCATCAGAAAGGGAAATAACAGACTCTGTACCCCCAAATTCGGCAGAGGCATCGAGAATCAAATCCGCCACTTGTTGAAACATCTCCGTCACCGCCAGTTTTAAGATGGATATTTCCGGACCCAGCTGCTCACCGCGACGCATCACCTCTAGCATGCGCACATAAACCGCCACCGAATCTTCGACATCCATATGTAACTGGGTGAAACGTTCCTTAAACACAGGATCGTCAAACAAGCCAAAGTCATTGGCCATGGCCTGCAGGCGTTGCAGAGGGAATTTCGCTAACTTGGGGCTGCCGAGCAAAATACGCTCCGCACCCAACAGCGCTTTCGCCATGGTCCAGCCTTGATTCACGGCACCGACCATATTCGTTCGAGGCACTCTTACATTGTCGAAGAAAACCTCAGAAAATTCAGAGTAACCACCGATATTCTGAATTTCCCGCACCGTTATACCGGGAGTATCCATCGGCACCAGTAAGAAGCTAATACCCTTCTGTTTCTTCGCCTCTTTATCGGTACGCACCAACAGGAAAACCATATTCGCCTGCTGAGCCATGGTGGTCCAGGTTTTTTGGCCGTTGACGATGTAGTCATCGCCATCGATCTCGGCCGACGTGCGCAGGCTGGCGAGGTCGGAACCGGCACCCGGCTCGGAATAGCCCTGACACCAAATATGCTCAGCGGAGAGAATCTTCGGCAAATATTCCGCCCGCTGTTGATCCGTGCCATAACCCAATAATAGCGGCCCCAACATGGTGACACCAAAGCTGGGAATCACGAAGGCACCAACGCGGTCGAGGTCTTCAGAGAAGCTAATTTGCTGATAGGGGCTAAGGCCCATGCCGCCGTGCTCTGTCGGCCAACCCGGTGCCACCCAACCCTTTTCGTTGAGTTTTTTATGCCAGCCCATCGTCTGATCAAAATTCAAACGCCGGGGTGGAAAACGCATGTCTTCGGGAAAGTTTGCCGCCAGCCACTCGCGAGTGTGGAGGCGAAATGCCTGGTCATCCATTCTTAGCTACCTACTTATTATTTAGACTGCGCTATTGAAAAAGTGGCGGGGCAAGGCTGCTCCCGCCACAGGCTAGCCGCTATTAGCTGGGCAGCTTCAATACGGCTTTCGCCAAGATATTGCGCTGAATCTCGTTGCTACCGCCATAAATGGTGGTTGGGCGAGCGCCAATAAATTCACCCGGCGCACTAACCGCCGTATCACCAGCGGGAATAGCGTCGGAGACACCGCAGTTTTCGCCCGCCACATCGAGCATTAAGTCGGTGATACGCTGCTGAGTCTCGGTATTCCAAACCTTCAACATAGACACTTCGGCACCGATCTTACCGCCGCGCTTCAGTACTTCGACAAAACGTCGATAGGCTGCCGCTAGATCCTCAATCTCCAGTTTGAGCACGGTGTAGCGCTCGACAAAGAGGGGCTCTTCAAACATGCCGGCGCTTTCCGCCAACGCTTGCAGGCGGTTCATTGCCAACGAGGCCATTTTTGGACTGCCGATAAAGATACGCTCGTGGCCGAGCAATGCTTTAGCGATGGTCCAGCCGTCATTCTCTTTGCCCACCACGTTGGCAACAGGGACGCGCACATCGTCGAAAAACACCTCGGCGAACTCATCGTGCATGCCGAGGTTGTCGATACCACGCACGGTAATGCCGGGGGTATCAAGAGGAATCAACAGAAAGGTAATGCCCTGCTGCTTCTTGCCCTCTTTATTGGTGCGCACCAGGGTAAAGATCATATTGGCGTCCATCGCCAGGGTCGTCCAGATCTTATGACCGTTGACAACGTAGTCATCGCCATCGCGGACGGCGGCAGTGCGCAGGCTAGCCAAGTCGGAACCGGCACCCGGCTCGGAGTAACCCTGACACCAGATGTTTTCGCCGTTAAGGATTTTCGGCAAATAGTGCTGACGCTGCTCTTCGGTGCCGTACTGAATTAACAGCGGCCCAATCATAGTCATACCCTGATCCGGCGTGCGGCCAACACCGTAGCCTTCAAACTCTTCCATTAATATCAGCAGCTTGTTGGCGTCGAGTCCCATGCCGCCGTGTTCGGCCGGCCAACCCGGTGCCAACCAGCCCTTTTTAGCCAGGGTCATATACCAGTCGCCGCACTGATCCCAGTGCATGCGTTCGGCGGGAAAGCGTAGCTCGTCGGGGTAGTTTTCCACCAGCCAGTCGCAGAGCATTTTGCGGAAGTCATCATCCGCCATAGCGTTGTAATCGGTCATTGTTCTCTCCTAAAACTTAAATTGCATCATTCACTCAAGCAAAAACTAGGCGACTTAACGCCCTATTGAGACAGCGTATTACAGGGCCGTTTTATAAAACCAAGGATGCATAACGGCCACGGTGTGCGGTGGGATTACCCCACAGAGAGGAGAGATACATGGCTTTTTTCAGGTACAGGCCAATATTGCATTCATCGGTATAACCAATCCCGCCGTGTAACTGAATGGCATCTTTGGTGATTTTCAGGGCCGCATCACCACAGCGCGACTTCAGCTGGCTAGCGGCAATAGCACGTTCTTCATCGGAGGCATCACCGTCAAACAGGGCTGTGGTTTGCAACAGTACAGAGCGAGAGATTTCCGACAGCACAAACAGGTCAACCGCCTTGTGTTGCAAAGACTGAAAGCTGCCAATAGGCTTATCGAACTGCACTCGCTGGGTCAGGTAATCAACGGTGATTTCCAGAGCTCGCGTCATCACACCCAGTAGCTCGGCACTGGCGGCGACCCGCGCTTCGTCCAGAGCTGAAGCCAGAGCTTGCTCGGCAACGCCAGCACTGGCGACTTGCTCACCCGCAGCAACGCTGTCAAACGTAAGGGTCGCATAAAATCCACCGTCGACCCGCTGGGCGTATTCAATGCTCAGGCCGCTGGCGTCTTTCTCAACCTCATACAGGGCCGTACCTTCGGCTGTCGCTGCGGAAACAATAAAGGCATCGGCACCACCGGCATCGGGTACAAACAACTTCTGGCCATTCAGCTTGCCATCGGCGCAGGTGACCTTTTCAGCTTTAACATCCAGCGTTGCGCGCGTTTCTTGCCAGGCAATTGCCGGCTTCCACTCACCGCCAATCAATGCGGGCAAACGGGCTTTCTTGAAAGACTCATTGTCGCTTTTAACAATCGTCCGCGCCGCCAGTACGGCAGTGGCAGAGAAAGGTGCTGGCACTAAACCTTTACCCAGCTGGATCAACACCAGGCTGAGATCGGATAATGCCAAACCAATACCGTCGTATTCTTCCGGTACCAAAAAACCCAGCCAACCGGCCTCAGCCATTTCGGCCCAGGTCTGGGCGTCGTAACCAGGCTGCGTGAAACGATTCTCACGGACCTTTTTAAGCTCTTCGTCCTGGGCGATAAACGCGACAGCACTATCCTGAATCATCACCTGCTCTTCGCTGAGCACGTCGATTCGCGACTGCAAACTAATGTCTTCCATTTTTTTCTCCTCATTCACGGGGTGCCAAACAACACCCCTGTTAACTTTTTCAGCCAGCAACAAACACACTGGCAATGAAAAACGACGATATTTCTATTCTTTCGGTTTTACGTAGAGCACCAGGCTATGGCCTATCAGCTCGTAACCTTTTTCGGCGGCAATGCGCCGCTGCA
>Ga0105358_10001326_pt1 | contig 13146 bp, 12 predicted proteins | sample GOMGulsemesocosm_5_FD_83509 | JGI IMG/M metagenome (GOLD analysis project Ga0105358, IMG submission 83509) | Methane-oxidizing microbial communities from mesocosms in the Gulf of Mexico - GOM15C Gulf of Mexico | ecosystem: Environmental > Aquatic > Marine > Cold seeps | place: Gulf of Mexico...
AAATATTAAAGTGGTCCCAATCAGCTCTATATTCTTCTTCAACATCGAAGTCTTTGTAATCTACAACGTGTGGAGGACATTCGATTTGAATATAACCACCGGCACGGAAGCCTACGTCCTCACCTTCGGGCAACTCAAGTACTAACTCTTTAATAAAGGTCGCCACGTTGTGGTTTGACTTAACTTTACATTGCCATTTTTTAACACCAAACACTTCTTCAGGTACTGTAATCTTCATATCATGCTTAACAGTTAACTGACATGATAATCTTTCACCATCGCGTTGTTGTCCTTTATTAATATGCGCTCCTTCTGTTGGTAACATTGAGCCACCACCTTCTTGGACACGAACTTTACACTGACCACAAGTTCCGCCACCACCACATGCTGATGGGACAAATAGATGGGCATCTGCCAATGCACCTAGTAACTTGCTTCCTACAGGTGCCTCTACTTCTTTTTCACCGTTAATAAGTATTTTTACATTTCCATGAGCAACGAGTTTTGATTTCGCCGCTAAAATAATAACAACCAGTATTAAGACAATACCTGTAAAAAACGTTATACCTAAACCAATTTCTAACATATTGAGTTCCTAATTACAGTTGAATACCAGAGAATGCCATAAAACCCATCGCCATTAAGCCTGCCGTGATAAAGGTAATACCTAAGCCACGTAAACCGTCTGGTACATCTGAATATTTAAGTTTTTCTCTTATACCTGCTATGGCTGTAATCGCTAACGCCCAACCTAAACCACTACCAAAGCCAAAGACTAAACTTTCACCTAAATTATAGTCACGCTCTACCATAAATAATGAACCACCAAGAATCGCGCAGTTCACAGTAATTAGCGGTAAAAACACACCCAAAGCGTTATAAAGTGCTGGTGTAAACTTATCCATGGCCATTTCTAAAATTTGAACAACCGCTGCAATTACACCGATATAAACAATCAACCCTAAAAAATTTAAATCTACTTCAGGCAAACCCATCCAAGCCAACGCACCCTCTTTAAGCAAGCCTTGATACAAAATGTTGTTTAATGGCATCGTTAAGGTTTGCACTAATATAACGGCAACACCTAAACCCATCGCAGTTGAAACTTTCTTTGAAACAGCCAAGAAAGTACACATTCCAAGAAAGAAAGATAGCGCTAAGTTTTCTACAAAAACCGCTTTAACAAATAAACTGATATAAGCTTCCATTACGCGACCTCCGTTCCGTTAACTTCTTTGATCTTAAATTCTGCCGACTCTACCTGAGCAGGTCGCCATGCACGAACCCCCCAAATCATTAAGCCAATGATAAAGAAAGCACTCGGAGGTAATAACATCAATCCATTAGGTACGTACCAACCACCATCATTAACGGTTGATAAAATCTCAACACCGAAAAGTTTTCCTGAGCCTAATAACTCACGACACGTTCCAACGACCATTAGAATTAGTGCATAACCTAAACCATTCCCAATCCCATCCAAAAAGCTGAGGCCCGGCGGATTCTTCATTGCAAACGCTTCTGCTCGGCCCATAACAATACAGTTTGTAATAATCAGGCCAACAAATACTGACAACTGCTTACTTAAATCATAAACATATGCTTTTAGCACTTGATCAACCACAATCACTAACGACGCGATGATTGTCATTTGTACAATAATTCGGATTGCACTTGGAACGTGATTACGAATCATACTAATGGATAGGTTTGAAAATGCGACCACTGACGTAAGCGCCAATGACATCACTAACGCTGTACCTAGGTTTGTTGTTACCGCAAGAGCAGAACAAACGCCCAAGACTTGTAGACCAATTGGGTTATTATCAACTAACGGATCTAATATAATTTTTTTAGTTTCTTTATCCATTACTACGCTCCGTTTGCTTGAATTTTATTTAGATATTTTTGATACCCATCAACACCCATCCAGTATTCCAGCATGTTACTCACGCCTCGACTGGTTAATGTTGCCCCAGCCAAACCATCTACTTGATATTCTTCACCAGACGCACCTGGTACGACGCTACCCTTAATAACCTTAATCGCAACGTTTCCATCAGATCCGTATATCTTCTTACCGACCCACATTTTCTTCCATTTAGGGTTATCAACTTCACCGCCCAAACCCGGCGTTTCTGCATGTTCGTAGTAACTTAAGCCAACAATTGTTTGCCCGTCACTTTCTACCGCAAGGAAACCATAGAGTGTTGACCATAAACCATAACCATTTACTGGAAGAATCAGTTGCTTAACAATGTCACCTTCTTTGACCTGATAAACAGGCATATATTTAGGGCGCATTCTGATACTTGCAAGGTCACCTGACTTTGCTATCTTTACATTCAGATCAGGATCTTTAGCTGCCCGCCTTGCATCGTATGTAGTAGCATCAAACTCTGTTGTATATTCACCTGTCGCCAAATCAACAAGCTTAATATCAATTTTTGAGAAGGCCGCTTCAATGTCATCACCTTCTTGATATAAACCGGCTACCTGAAGAATATTTTTCTTCTTATCGAGTTCTTTATTAAGTTGCTGCAAGGGTTTAAGAGCAACTGCCGAAATCGACACAAAGACCGCACAGACCAAACACACTAATGTCGCCATGATGAATGTTTTAACCGTACTATCGTTTGATAATGCAAGGAAGTTCAATTTGCCTGCTGGCTTAGCTTCATTTTCATTAGGCATTTCTTTTCTCCCTTCTTTTGATGTTTGACTGAACAACAAAATAGTCAATCAATGGTGCAAACATATTTGCAAACAGAATCGCCAACATCATGCCTTCTGGAAAAGCAGGGTTAACTACGCGAATTAACACCACCATTAAACCTATCAATAGGCCATACACCCATCGGCCAGTATTTGTCATGGCCGCACTGACTGGGTCAGTTGCCATATAGATGGCCCCAAAAGCAAACCCACCTAACACAGCATGCCAATACCATGGCATTGCAAACATGGGGTTTGTATCACTACCAATCAAATTAAATAAAGTACTGGTGACAACCATTCCGGCTAATACACCTAACATGATGCGGTACGAAGCAATACGGGTATATAACAAGAAACTAGCACCAATTAAACATGCTAGTGCTGAGGTTTCACCAATTGACCCCTGTACCGTCCCTAAGAACGCATCCATCCAAGTAATACCTGACGCTGTAACTGCTGCAATACCACCTGCAGCGGCCGTTCCTAAGGCCGTGGCGCCACTAAAGCCATCAACAGCCGTCCAAATAGCATCGCCAGACATTTGTGCTGGGTAAGCAAAGAATAAAAATGCACGAGCCGTTAAAGCAGGGTTTAAGAAGTTTTTACCTGTACCACCAAATACTTCTTTACCAATAACAACACCGAATGAAATACCTATAGCTACCTGCCAAAGTGGAATGGTTGCGGGCAAGATCAACGAAAACAACATCGATGTGACGAAAAAACCTTCGTTCACTTCATGACCACGCACAATCGCAAATAAAATTTCCCAAATACCGCCAACTAGCAAAGTGACAAGGTAAATGGGTATCCAATACATCGCACCATGCACCATATTTGCCAAGAGGCTATCTGGGTTGTAACCAACTAAATTTGTAACCAAACCACGCCATGAATCTAGCGATGTCATGTTTAACTCAGCCATCGCCATATTCGCCATATGCCCTGTATTCCACATAGCCATCATCACGCAAGGTAATGCCGCTATAAACACATACGTCATGATCCGTTTTAGGTCAATCGCATCTCTTACATGCGTCGTACCTGCTGTTACATCTTTTGGCGTATATAAAAAGGTATCCACCATTTCATAAATCGCATAATACTTTTCAAGACGCCCACCTTTTGCGAACTGCGGGTGTATTGAATCTAAATAATTCCTTAAACGAGACATTAACCCTCCTTCTCAATGTGTGCCAAGTTAGCGCGTAGCGCCATACCAAAGTCATGCTTACCTGAATCGACAAATGAGCATAACGCCAAGTCTTCTTCGTCTAGCTCTAACGCACCAAGTGATTCAGCCGTATCAACGTCCATAACAACTAATGCACGGAGCAATTGTGTTGGCAAAATATCTAATGGCATCACACCTTCAAATACGCCGATAGGCACAATCGCACGCGGACTGCCATGTGCTGATGTATCCATTGCCATTTTTTGCTTTCGATTAAAACTAGAAAATAGTGCGTTTGTAAAAGAAAACTTTTCACCTGCTGGGTTTAACCACCCCAGTAATTGGCGCTTTCTACCTTCTTGAAGCACAGATAATTGAACGTGGTAACGACCTAAATAAGAAGCCCAATTACTCGTTTTTCTACCTGATAAAACCGAACCCGAGATAATGCGAACATTGCCCGTTTCGATTTCTTTTCTAACCAATTCTTCTGTATTAGCGCCTAGTCTTGTTTTTACCAAACGTGGATTACTGACCTTCGGACCGGCTAGAGAAATAACTCTATCAACATTCAAATAACCAGTCGTAAACAATTTTCCTATTGCGATAACATCTTGGTAGCCGATTGTCCAAGCGATTTTTTTTGAGCTAACCGGGCTAATAAAGTGCATATGCGTACCTGACAAGCCTGCTGGGTGGGGTCCAGAAAACTCAGTAACCTCAACCATTTCAGGAACGGCTACATCCGTATCAACTGCTTTACTAACATAAACCTTACCTTCCGTAAGGCATGATATAACAGCTAAACCATCTTTAAATGCATCTGCATCCGCAGTAATAACAACGATCGGGTCTGCTGCCAATGGATTAGTATCCATAACCGACACATGAATTGCCGCAGGCCTAGTTGCTGGCGCTGGTATTTTACTAAACGGGCGAGTTTTAAATGCAGTCCATAAACCAGACTCAGTTAAATTCTTTACAACATCTACCGCATCAAGGCTCGCTAACTTGTCAGATGAATACTTTGGGAACTCAACTTGTTCGTCACCATCCAGTTCAATCACAACCGTACGTAATACCCGTTTGGCACCTCGGTTGATGCTTTTGACGACCCCACAACCAGGCGAAGTAAAGTTCACGCCCTCAGTCTTTTTGTCGGTAAATAAAATCTGCCCCAGCTTTACACGATCACCTTCTTTAACCATCATGGTCGGCTTCATGTCTATATAGTCTCTGCCAAAAATGGCAACGCTGGAAACCTGATTACCCTCTGAAATAACTTGACTTGGCGCACCTGTAATTGGCAAATCCAAGCCTTCTTTGATCTTAAAGTAGTTCATTGATTAGGCTTCTTATTGATTTAAGTTTGTTTATTTAAGCAGACCGCGTTTTTAATGTTGAGTAGCCACTAAAGCCCGCTGATCCGTTGTCCAATAACTCTAGAAAAATTACTTATAAAACTTTTAGAATTCTATCCCATCGCACCGCAACATTCAATCTCGTTCACTAATTCCTTATGCCTATTCCCTTAGAAAGAAGCCTTAAACTGATCCCTAACAGGAGGACAATAAATATTGTAATAACCATGAAGCCGTATAGCAGTGGAATATCAGATTCTCCTAAAATACTAAACCTAAATACATCAATCATGTAAAGCACGGGGTTCAACAATGATACGTTTTGCCAAAATACTGGCAATAAATCAATGGAATAAAACACACCCCCTAAATAAATCAATGGCGTCAAAACAAATGTTGGCACAATAGAGATATCATCGAAACTTTTTGCATAGGCTGCATTAATAAACCCCGCCGCTGAAAACAAAACCCCTGTTAACAAAAATACAACAACCATCATGATGGGGTGAGCAATCTGCAAGTCGGTAAAAAACAATGAAACAACCGTCACCAAAACTCCAACTATAAGCCCTCTCAAAACCCCGCCAGAAATATAGCCTGTCAAAATTATCCAACCAGGGATGGGCGCAACTAACATTTCTTCAATATTGTGCTGAAACTTTGAACTGTAGAACGAGGACACTACATTTGAATAGGCATTACTGATAACTGCCATTAAAATAAGGCCTGGAACAATAAAGTCCATATAGTCATAGCCTTTCATTTTTCCAATTTTTGCCCCTATCAAAGTGCCAAAAATAAGAAAATAAAGCGTTGTTGTGATAATCGAAGGCAATAAAGTCTGCACCCAAATACGTAGAAAACGTTTAACTTCTTTATAAGTAATCGTCTGCAACGCTACTAGGTATTCTTTTTTAAACATCCCCAGTCTCCTTTTTTGCCAGCAGCTTAAGAAACAGCTGTTCCAACCTATTGGATTCATTACGAATGCCTGAAACTTTAATTCCTAAACGACTCAACTCATCAAATAAGGCATGGATGCCCGACTCTTTACGCACACTAACCTGCCAGGTTGTTTCATCTATACTTTCAATTCGACTACCCAGTATCACTGGAATCTCTTCTACAGAACGCTCGAGGCTTAATACAAAAATTTCTTCATCTGCTTTTTCAAGCAAGCCTTTCATATCCATATTCTCAATCACATCACCCTTATTAATAATCGCAATGTGCTTGCACAGGCTTTCTGCCTCTTCTAGGTAGTGTGTCGTTAAAATAATAGTCGTTCCAGCAGCATTTATTTTCTTAAAAAAACGCCACATCGACCGTCGAATTTCAATATCGACACCCGCGGTTGGCTCATCAAGTATTAATAATTTAGGCTCATGCACCAAAGCACGAGCAATCATCAAACGCCGTTTCATTCCACCGGATAACTCTCTTGCAGCTTCATTGCGCTTATCCCAGAGTTCAAGCTGCTTTAAACAAACCTCAGCCCTTGCCAACGCTTTTTTTCGAGGAATACCATAATAGCCCGCCTGAGAAACGACGATATCAAAGACGTTTTCAAACTGGTTGAAATTAAATTCTTGTGGCACCAAACCAATGCAACGCTTAACCCCTTCGGGATCAGTATCTAAATCGTGACCATAGACCTTAACCGAACCTGAAGTCTTATTGACCAACGATGCCACAATACCTATCGTGGTTGATTTTCCTGCTCCATTTGCACCCAATAATGCAAAGAAGTCTCCCTCCTTCACCTCAAGGTCTATTCCTTTAACCGCAAGAAACCCATTATCGTAACGCTTGTACAGCTGATTTATTTCAAGTGCATTCATATTTAAGATCGTTTATAAAAGAAGTTTATCCTGTCAGCCAAGTCAGCAAAATTAAACGAGTAGTTTAACGTATAATATCGCCAACCTTTCGATCCCTACTAAACTATTATCTAAATTATGTCTGACAAGCCCATAAAGAATGCTCTGTATTATCATCAACACCCTAAACCTGGGAAAATTGAAGTAACTCCCACTAAAGCACTAAGCAATCAAACCGATCTTGCATTAGCTTATAGCCCTGGTGTCGCAGAGCCTTGTTTAGAAATAGCTAAAGACCCTTCAACAGCGGCACTTTATACGGCTCGAAGTAACTTAGTTGCCGTCATCACCAATGGTACTGCCGTACTTGGGTTAGGTGATATCGGCCCACTTGCGTCAAAACCTGTAATGGAAGGCAAAGGCGTACTATTCAAAAAATTTGGTGGTGTGGATGTTTTTGATATTGAGATTAATGAGAAAGACCCCGATAAATTTGTTGATATTGTTGCCAGCTTAGCTCCAACATTTGGCGGCATTAACCTTGAAGACATTAAGGCTCCGGAATGCTTCTTTATAGAAAAGAAACTCCGCGAAAAAATTGATATCCCAGTTTTTCACGATGACCAACACGGCACTGCTATTATTACCGCTGCTGCTATTCTGAATGGACTAAAAGTAGCCAAGAAAGATATCTCAACTGTTCGACTCGTCGCATCAGGTGCTGGTGCAGCCGGTATTGCTTGCCTAGACATGCTTGTGGAAATGGGACTTAAACGAGAAAATATCCTCGTCAGCGACAGCAAAGGCATTATCCACGATGGAAGAACTGAAGGAATGGATGATCGTAAACAGCGCTACGCAACCAAAACTGACATACGAACCCTAGCTGAAGCCACTATTGAGGCAGATATATTCCTAGGCGTGTCACGCGCAGGCATGATGACTAAAGACATGGTCAAACACATGGCGGAGTCACCCATTATTTTTGCGCTCGCCAACCCAACACCAGAAATATTACCAGAAGAAATTAAAGAAGTAAGAGACGATGCCATTATTGCAACAGGCCGCTCCGACTATCCAAACCAAGTTAATAATGTATTGTGCTTCCCTTATATTTTTAGAGGTGCTCTAGATGTGGGCGCAACAACCATTAACGAAGAAATGAAACTCGCGTGCATCCGTGCGCTATCCGAGCTCGCACAAAGAACCGTTAACGACGACAGCGACAGTTATGTTGGAAAGACACCTGTTTTTGGGCCCGAATACTTAATACCTCGGCCATTTGACCCTAACCTTATTATTGAAATACCTTTAGCCGTTGCAAAAGCGGCGATGGACAGCGGTGTTGCCACTAAACCTATTGATGATTTTGACTTATATAGGGCATCACTTGAACGTTACGTTTACCGCTCTGGTATGCTCATGAAGCCTATCTTCGAGCAAGCTAAGCTGACACCTAAGCGCGTTGTGTATGCCGAAGGGGAAAACGAAAAAGTGCTCCGCGCTGTACAAGAAGTGGTTAACTCCCAACTAGCTAAACCCATTCTAGTTGGCCGAAAAAAGGTCATTCTTGAACGGATTGAACGCTTAGGCTTAAACATTTCAATGCTAGATGAAGTTGAAATAATAGAGCCTGACAGCAACCCATATTTCCGCGAATGTGTACAAGAATACCATCAGGCAAAAGGCCGCAAAGGTGTCTCACTAACATTAGCGCAAAACTACGTGCGCACTAAAACAACCGTTCTAGCATCATTACTCGTTAAGCTTGGTAAAGCCGACTCTATGATTTGCGGCATGGTTGGCAACTATCAACGACACCTCGGTCACATCACTGATATTTTAGACAAAAAAAGTGGTGTGGAAAAAGTTGCCGCACTGAATGCCATCTCGTTACAAAAAGGGGTGTTTTTCTTTTGTGACACAATGGTTAACAGCAACCCTAATACTGATGACCTCGTCGCGATGACCTTACAGTCTGCAGATTATGTTAAACGCTTTGGTATCACCCCTAAAGCAGCCTTACTATCACATTCAAATTTTGGTAGCGCTAATGATGAAGATGCTAGCAAAATGGCTCGAGCCGTTAGCATTCTTCATGATAAACACCCTCAACTTGAAGTCGAAGGTGAAATTCAAGCAGATGCCGCATTACTTGAAAACTTGAGAAAAGAAGTCATTAATGACTCTAAATTAAGCGGTGAAGCTAATTTATTTATTTTTCCTAATTTAGACTCGGCCAACATCTCATTTAACATGCTTCGCATCTTAAGTGACGGCGTGACCGTTGGCCCTATTTTACTCGGCTTAGAAAAACCCGTACATGTTTTAAAACCATTGGCATCCGTGAGGCGAATACTCAACATGACTGCTTTATGTTCTGCTGAACAGGGCGAAATAAACTAAATAATCAACATAGAGGGTTAATAATGTGACCGACTTCACATTATTAACCTAGGTTTGTTAACTATAATTACCGTGCAAATAACTCTATAATACTGATATGAACGTTGGATCCATCACCCAAAACGCCACTTTAGGCATTAATAACGGTCTAAATCAGGCAAATAGTGCAAGCCAAAAGCTAGCTAGTAGTGAGCAGTTGAGCGGCGAGAAGTCAGACCAAGAGACAACCAAAGAGCTCATCGCATTACAACAAGCAGAACAGCAGGTTCAAATATCAGCTCGAGTAGCACAAACTGCCGGTGATGTTATCGGTAGCATTATCGACATTAGAGCTTAGGCCACACTCTTCAAATTACCTCTAGACCTCCATTTTAAATGGACTTTCAAATCCTATAGTCTTTTTGTGTCTGCTTATTGTAAAATACACGTTTTAACTTCATTTATAGGACAGTATTTTGGAAACAGAAAAGCAAAAGCTTAGCTACACAATGGGCCAACAAATTGGTGCCGGCATTCGACAAGACAAACTAGACGTTGAAACCGAGTCTCTCGTTTTAGGTCTCACACATAGCCTCAATGGCGACCCTAGCCTTTTAAACCCTGCAGAAATGCAAGCTGTCATCGAAGCATTCCAAAAAGAAATGCAAGCAAAGGCTAATGAAATAAAAGGTGGCAACGCAGATATAGGCATTCAGTTTTTAAAAGACAACCTCGTCGCTGAAGGCGTACAAGTTCTAGAAAGCGGTATGCAATATATCGTTATCAACCAAGGCGAAGGTGAAAAACCTAAGGCAACAGATACTGTTGATGTGCATTATGAAGGTACTCTAATTAATGGCACTGTGTTTGATAGCTCTGTTAAGCGTGGCGAACCAGCTACATTCCCTGTAAATGGTGTTATCCCAGGCTGGCAAGAAGCATTACAGCTGATGGAAGTAGGTACAAAATGGAAAGTATTTATTCCTGCTGAGTTGGCTTACGGTGAACAAGGTGCTGGTGGTGCCATTGGACCGAATGAAACATTGATTTTTGAAATGGAGCTTTTAGCCATTAAATAGCATCTAATTCAATGCATAAAAAAGCCGGTCAATGACCGGCTTTTTTATGCATCTTAAACCTTAATGCTAGTCTTCGTAGCTCTTTAATACCAACGTTGCGTTTGTTCCGCCAAAACCGAAGCTGTTTGACATTACCGTGTTCAATGCCACGCCAGTTTGCGTTTTTTGAACAATATTTACACCTTCAGCAGCTTCATCTAAGTTATCAATATTCGCAGAAGCCGTTATAAAGCTATCTTTCATCATCAACAAACAATAAATAGCTTCCTGAACACCCGCTGCGCCTAAAGAATGGCCTGATAATGACTTAGTAGAGCCAATTGGCGGTGTATCTTCACCAAATACTGCTTTCACTGCTTTAAGTTCTGCCATATCGCCTACTGGTGTACTGGTTCCATGAGCATTAATATAATCAATCGGTGTGTCGATATTTTCTAGCGCCATTTGCATGCAACGCGTTGCGCCTTCACCCGACGGCGCTACCATATCGTAACCGTCTGATGTCGCACCATAACCCACCAACTCTGCATAAATTTTAGCACCACGGGCCAATGCAACGTCCAATGCCTCAACAACAACAACTCCCCCACCACCTGCAATCACAAAACCATCACGATCTGCATCGTAGGCACGTGATGCGGTTTCTGGCGCATCATTTCTTTTCGTTGATAAAGCACCCATCGCATCAAACATCATGGTTAACGACCAATGTTCTTCTTCGCCACCACCAGCAAACACACGATCCTGTTTGCCCAATTGAATTAGTTCCATTGCATTACCAATGCAATGCGAACTGGTCGCGCAAGCAGAGGTAATCGAATAGTTAACACCCTTGATTTTGTATGGCGTTGCAAGCCCAGCAGAAACCGTACTGCTCATTGTTCTTGGCACCATATAAGGTCCAACTCGACGAATACCTTTCGTGTTCAACAAGTTGATGGCTTCATCAACATTTTTTGTTGACGCACCACCTGACCCCATAATGAGACCCGTTTTAGGATTTGATACCTCATCTTCGGTCAAGCCAGCATCATCAATTGCTTGCTGCATTGATACGTAAGCATACGCGGCAGCATCTCCCATAAAGCGTCGCGCTTTGCGGTCTATTAACTCATCTAAATTTATTTCTGGCACACCAGCAACATGGCTTCGAAAACCTTTTTCTTTATAAGCTTCTACAAAACTAATACCAGATTTCCCAGCTTTAAGCGAATTTGCCACAGCATCTACATCACTACCCAGTGAAGAAACAATTCCCATGCCCGTAATAACAACACGTCTCATATTAAACCCTTCTTTAGAAATTCTCAGTTGAAGTAAATAACCCTACACGCAGATCCTTAGCCTCATAAATCACCTTTCCATCTACTTCCATTACAGCATCTGCAATACCCATCACAAGTTTTCGCATAATGACGCGTTTCAAGTCGATTTTATAAGTTACTTTTTTAGCCGTCGGTAATACTTGCCCGGTGAATTTCAATTCACCCACTCCTAATGCACGACCCCTACCTAAGCCGCCTTTCCAGCCAAGGAAAAAGCCAACCAACTGCCACATCGCATCTAGCCCTAAACAGCCAGGCATGACGGGGTCACCGGGAAAATGGCAGTCAAAAAACCATAAATCGGGTGAAATATCTAATTCTGCAATAATTTGCCCTTTACCGTTAACGCCGCCACCTTCAGTAATAGACATAATCCTATCGACCATTAGCATATTTGGCATCGGCAGCTGAGCATTACCAGGACCAAACAACTCACCTCTGCCACAGCTTAATAGTTCTTCTCTAGTAAATGAGTTCTGTCTCTTTGTCTCAGTCAAAACGATGCTTCCTTTTAATTTCAATGGGCCATGCTGGATTTATTTTGCATATGATACTTGTTATTAAGCAATTGAGCGAGCACCTTAAACACCTAGTAAATACGCAACTGCCATTAGAATAACGCAATCAAATAAATATAGCTTTGAGGCATAAGCAATATTCCATTTGAAAATTTGCTGCCCCGATGCTCCGTAGCGCCCATGTAAGGCAAGATTAATTCCTGATATAGGACTTGCAGAAACGCCAATCGCCCAAGCCATTAAAAACATAATAGCCAGTAAGGTTTGATTAGGCTCAATGCTAATAATCCAGTGTCCAATAACGGCTATGCTGATGACAGGGTGAACACCTAAAATAGCCAGTAAAAACATAAATAGCAAAATAATTGAAGCGACTAAGCCATCAAAGTGTTGAAAAGGAATAGCGATAGACAATCCATCGAGTGCTGCAGCTAAACCAGAACCAAAAACACCTGCAATGAGGAAAAGCAATAACTCGTTTCTCATTTGTGGAAGCTTATTCACCCCGTAATCAATAAAGCGACTCAGCCCCCTTGATAGCCCTTTCCTTAATAGCAAAACAACCATACTCAACCCCAAGGAACACAGCGCTATTAAGATAAGTACACTGATAGCCGGAAAAATAGTGTGGGCAAGACCCACTAGCATGACTAGGCCAGCTGGTAACCACAACGCTTCAAAGTGCATAGGATAGCCAACAAACCCTTCGATTGATTCGCTCTTATCTGCCTTAGCTTCGAACAATGTAATAAAAAATGCAAGGCTA